>JAABUS010002499.1_pt1 | contig 34485 bp, 20 predicted proteins | sample 5560161 | NCBI WGS metagenome assembly JAABUS01 (sample SAMN10711885, study PRJNA513376) | rock metagenome | isolation source: Antarctica rocks | place: Antarctica: Victoria Land, Trio Nunatak nord | collected 2016-01-04 | reverse complement strand
AGTATCGATTCTAGCGCCTTTAATAACTATAGATACAAGTATTTTTTCAATTACTATAAGATATAATAATAACTAAATCCTTTCTAGTATTAAATATAATATTTTTAGGTTTTATAATATCTACCTCTATAAATACTTTTATCGAAAGATTATTAACGATATATAACTCTCTAGTAATTAAGGTAATACTATTTTTACTAAGAATATATATCGATATAAAAATATACTCGTCGGTATTATATTTACTAGAACCTAGACCGCGAATTTTATAGTAATAGGTATTTTACGAATATCGACCTCTAAACCGAGTTTTATTAGTTTCTTTAGGAATATATAGTCGATAAAATTTATAATATATCTAGTATTAAAATAGAAGTCGTATAGGGTATTATTTATATTAAGGGAGATTTTAATTATAGCGTAATAATAACTCTAAAAGGTATAGTTTTATATAGGGTTATCTTTCGCTATAAATATAATAATATTCCGGGAGGCGGAATATTAAATATTTATCGAGATAAAGTAAACCTAAATAGTACTAGAGGCGGTTATACTAGATTAATTAATACTAGAGCGATATTATTATATATATTTATAAAGTTTATTATTCGATAAAAATAATTATTTATATAGCCGGTATACTACTTTAATAGTAAACTACGTATTAACGAAAAAACCTTTAATTAATTCGTCGAAAGGTTTCTCTAAATCGACGATATTTTTATTATCGCTAGTTTATATAGTATTTTAAAAGTTATTATTCTAACTATAATAATTACTTAGTTTTTCTTCGTTATAATAGAAGTTATTTTAATCTTCTCTTACTAGATCCTTTTAATTATTAATAACGTAGTATATTTTTATAAAAAGTTTTTTGAATAGATTTCTATTAAAGTTTTAATTTCTTTTTTACTTTTAAAATTTAATAGGAAATATCCGTTACCTAAATAATAAATTTAAATTTCCGTTTATAATCTAGAGTTACCTTCTAGGAGGCGGTAAACGAGGGTACTATTACTATTATTATTAATTAATATTATTCTATTAAATTTAATAGGAAGAAGAAGGAAAAGACCTATATAAATTACTTTTATAAAAAGATCTAAACCCGCCGCCGAAGGCTTCGGTAGATCTATAAGAAATAAAAAGTTAACGGAAATTTTAATATTAATTATATTATTAAGGCTAATATTATCCGTAGTTATTATTACTATTACGAGTTTACTAAACTACTCCGTTTAACTACCGATTAGACTTTTTTATTATTATAATTTATTATTCGTATTTTTTATTATCTAGCTCTATTAGGAATAAATTAATAATAAACGAGTTCGTAGGACACTAAATATAGATCCTAAAATCTAAATCGATATTATTATAAATTATATCGAGTTATGATTTTAGCTCTATAATCCCGGTATTTTTAATTATATATAATATTTTCTAAGCGAACTCTTTAGGCTCGCGTCTACTAATAGTGTTTTTAATAATATATATCTCTTATAGTAGGGAATTAATAACTACGTTAAATAATTATTTAAACTATTTAATTAGTAATTTAAATTACTCGTCGATTTCTTCTCCGTAAATTATAATCCGACGTTTAATCTCCGATAATTTATTTATTTATTAGGATAAAGCGGTACCTTCAAAATTAAATTAAAAGTTAGTTTATACTAGTTCCGCTCCTTTAATAAATATAAACTACTTTACTCGATCGAGGAAAAAATATACATCGCGGAAGTAAATATCTTTACCGGTATACTTTATAGAAGTATTATTATATATTAATTTACCGTTATAATTAGGGTTAAAGAATTTTATATTAATAATATTCTATCTCGACTCTATCGAAGTAGGAGTAGAATTATTCTTTTAAGGTCTTTATAGACTTTATAAACCTAGAAGTCTTAATAATTTAATAGTAGCGAATTTAATTATAACTACTTTAATAATATTAATAATAATAATATTAATTATCCGTTGGATCGAGGCTTCGTTTATAACGAGTAATTATTTTAATAAATATTTCTTTAGTCCGAGAGGGCTCTTAAAGATAATTTCTTTTATTAAAATTTATCTAGTAGACTAACTATTATTTATAAATAAGATTATTAATTATAGTAATAAAGAAGAGAGTATATTCCCGGCCGACGTTAATACCTCAAGTAGTTAACGAGTAACTTAAATACCTATTTAAAAATATATAATAACGGAGCGAAGTATAATAATATTAATAACTTAATCGTTTAACTAGCTTTAAATTTCGGTAGATTATAATTAAACCCGTTATTCTCGTGAATTAAAATTACGTAGAGGCTGAGTAGGCCTAAATTTTCGACGAATAAAATAACCGATAATATAACGAGTAGTATCGTTAACGTTATTAGCGAAGGTATAATTTAAATTTACGAACTCGTTAAACTAGAATACTAGGACTATAATCTCGCGGCTTATTATATTAATAGGCGCTACGGTACTAGATTTTATAAAAGTAGAGGAAATCGAAGTCGTCGATTTAAAATATTTACCGAAAGCTTCTACTAAGTACTTTTTAATATAGTAGAATTACTAATTTATTATTAAATTAAGAATAGACTTTTATTTTAATAACGGAAATAATTAATACTTTTATAAATAAACTAAAATATTTATAAGTTTTATAAATAAAATATAGAGGACTAGTACTAGTATAGAGGAATTAAAATCTAACGTGAGATTCTACCGAGGGGTTTTCGGGCCGCGGAGATAAAAAAGAATCTAGGCCGAATTTAAATAGTAATAACTAATCCTCTTTAATTCGGGCTAGGTTAGATCTTAACGGATTTATTAAGAAAAATATAGAGGTAGTATATACTATATAAGCGAATAATAGAGTAGATTCGTTAAAGTCGAATTCACTAAAGTCGAATTCGTTGAAGTCGAATTCGTTAATACTAAATAACTATAACTAGTATTAGAATATAATTATAATAGTTACTCCCGTAGTTTAGGTACGTTATAGCGGAAGCCTTTAATAACTAAACTAGTTAAATAATATATAATATTTCTAGTTTATACTTCGATAGTTACTAGCGTAATAAAGATAGTATAGTATAGTACTAATATAGTTATAATAGCTCGGTAGGTTTAGTATTTTATTATACCGAATCTAATAAACGTAATAAATAGTATACGGAAAAAAGAACGTTATCGAAATAATTCTAATTCGACGAGCTAGTACTACTACTATAGGCTAGTGGATCGGAATATCTATTAAGCGGTATTTAGTATTTAATAGAATATATCGAAGTCGTTACTATTAATTAATAAGGTTATATTTTATAAAGTAGTAATAATTAATTAATTACCTAGCTAGGTATTTATTTTTAACGAATTAATATAGTAAATAGTATATTATAGAATAGGGTAGAGATTATCTTCCTTTCTCTTTCCTTCCTTAGAGGAAGGGGTAGGGAAGGGAAGAGATAAACCCAAAGAAATTCCCTTCTCTAATTTAAAGAAGGGAAGAAATTCTTTATTATTCTCTTCCTCCCTTTCTAATAGGGCTAGTCTTATATAATTTATATATACGCGTATATATACTTTATTAATTAGGATAATAATTAATATAAATAATCGATATCTTTAGGGTCGCTAATAGCGTGTTATTAATTATATTAATTATTATTCTTATTAATAGGTTATATCTACGCGTATCTTTAAAACTATTATAATAACGATAATATAAATAAAGTATATTAAGATTTAATAGCGCGATTAAATAAATTAATTATTATACTACCCTTGATTTAAGTAATTAATATATACTATAATATCCTAGAACGACGAATCGTAGTTATTTATATATTAATTTCTAATAGGTATCCTCCGTGTATAAAATTATACTAATCTTTATATTAAGCCTTTATTTAAATTTTATCCTCTAGCGAATTTTATTCTCGCTTTAACTATTAATATTTATTTACCTATTTAATATTTTCGTTAAAGTTTTTAAAAGTTTAATATCCTTCGCCTATAAAGTAATATACTTATTATATATAGTATATAAATTGGTTATTAAATAATTTAAATTATAGTTTATCGAGGGATAATATAGGAAATAAATTTATTAAAGAATATATATATTAAATAACCTTTTATAGCTTTTTATAAAGCGTTAATTATATTACTCTAAAATCGTATATCCTTAAAAAGATTTTAATAATAGATCTCGCGGATTAAATATAAAAAGGGTACTTTTAGAATTAGTAAATCGAAAGTCTTTTAATATCTTTTAATTTCCCGGAGTATTTTTATTAATAAGGATTAGTACTTTAATTAGGATAAAGATAGTTAATAATAATATAAAATTTACTACCCGGTTTTATACGTCGTCGGGTAGATATAAAAATCTAATTTATTTTTCCCCTTTTATTCCGCTTAGCCTTAAGAATACGAGAAGCGGCTTTACGTAGAAATTTATTAAATATTAATCTTATAGTAGTTTTATTATTAAATAGAGGTTAAATTAATAGAGGATTAATACTCGAGCCCTCTTTATTATTTTATAGTATTATTTAAATTAACTAGAGGCCTTTTCCTTTCCCTATTTATATATATTAATATATTACTTATATAGAATTATAGAGGGGAAAATACGTATTATTTCTAGTTATATTTATATATTTAGATTTATTTTTAAATTTACCTTTAAGTTTACCTTTAAGCTTAAATTTCTATATTTTAAAAACTTTATAAATAATTAAAGATTAATATAAAGATTACGATAAGGCTAGAAGGGAGGTAATATATTTATTATTTTATAAAATCTCTAAATTCCTTTAAGGCCGGTTACGTCTATTAATAATTATATTTAAATTTATAGATTAATATAAAGATTAGGATAAAGTTAGGATATATAATAAAATAGTAAATATTTACTTTTAATTATATCCTTAGTGTTCTTTTCTCTTATAGGCTCTTTATTTTTTATTACCTATTAATCTTTTATTTAACGAGTAGTCGGGGTGTTAAATTCTAGTTTAATATTACTTCTAAGTTATCGACGAGTATTAAAAGGTATTATATTAATATTTAATATTATATTCGGCGGTAACGGATCCTCGTTTATATCCGAGTCGATTTCCGAGTTCTAGAAAAAATATTCGAATCCTTAATTTATATAATTTTTATATATTACGTTAGAATATTTATAATTATATATTAAATTTCGGTTTAAATATAACGTATACGACCTTAAACCTAAATTCGTTTAATTATTAAAATTATCTTTATCTTTATCCTAATCTACTTCTAGTATTATAAAACTAGTTTAATTTAATTCGTTTAGTTTTTTCTATAGTATTAATTTTTCTTTTTTATTTAGATTCCTTAGCGGTATTAATATTTCTTTACTCTTCGTACGACCCTTTTTTTTATCCTTATCTTCGAGAATATAAAAGAGTTTATTCTACTTATAGTATTAATACGCGTTAATTAGATTAGAGTTATTATATAGGTATAAATAGTAAATAACCCGATACTCGTATTCTATATAAAACTAATTTAATTCTAAACCGTTATTATTATTAAGCTAGTTTTTACGATTATACCGATTATTATTTTACGTTATTTTATAGGATATTAATAAAGTATATAGTATAGGTAACGAATTAAGGGGTTCTCGATTTTATTAATCTTTAAGAAATATTTAAAAGCGATTTTTATAAACGAAATTAAAGATATTATATTTTATCCCTCCGACTCCTAGTAATTAAGGTACAGTCTACTATATTTTATATATTTCGTAAATATAATTTACCCTAAAATTTATATTAATAATTTTATTTATAGTTAAGGATTTATTATAAGGCCTAGTCCCGAATAAAAGGTTTATAGTATAAGCGACTATATTTAATAAATTAAATTAATATAATTTATTTTAATCTTTATCCCGGTGATTTTACGTTTATTTTAAATATATCCGATATTATAAATTTATCGCCCTAAAGAGGAGGTATTTACTATATTAAATATATATAATTAATACTATTAGTAATAATATTAAGAGTAACGACTTTATTTATTTAACTTCGAGAGGAAGTATAAGAGGTATTTTCTATCGATTAAATTAATATTATTTATCCTAATCTTTATCTTAATAATTATACTAAATAATAATTAAATTTATAATATTATAACTCCGATAACTAGATACGTTATTAAGTAATAATAAAATTTAATTTAAATCGAATTTACCTAAAGAGATAAATATAGGGATAAATATAAAGATAATAATAACTAACTAGGCTATTAGTAGTTAATTATACCGATCTTTATATATATAATATACTAAACGTAATTTCGAATTAAAATTAATACTTTTTTAATACCGTAGTTAATATAGTTTAGGTATAAATAAAAGTAAAGTAAAAAATAATAAAAATAATCGGATCTATAGCGCTAAAAGCGGGATTCTTAATTATTATTTACTTTAGTTTATTCTTCGAAGTTATATACTTTCGTTAAAGACCTTTATCTTTCTACGAGCTCTTATATCGTAATATATTAATATATAAATTAATTATTCGTGCCATTATTAAATGATTAATTAGATTATTTTACGATAAAATCGTAAATATTTATTTATTAATTAATCTCTATCGGAATCTACTATTTTAATACTTTATAATAATCTTTATATTAATCTTTAATAAAGATCCTATTTTTTAACGAAACCTCTTCTCGCTTTAATTATTAATATTTATTTACCCGCTTAATATTTTCGTTAAAGTTTTTAATAATTTAATATCCTTCGGCTAAAAAATAATACGCTTACTATATATAATATATAAATTAATTATTAAATAAATTAGATTTTAGCTTATCTAAGGATAATATAAAAAATAAATTTATTAAAGAATATATATATTAAATAACTTTTTATAACTTTTTATAAAGTGTTAAATATATTATTCTAAAATCGTATATTCTTAAAAAGGTTTTAATAATAGATTTCGCGGATTAGATACGAAAAGGGTACTTTTAGAATTAATAAATTAAAAGTCTTCTAATATCTTTTAATTTCCCGGAGTATTTTCGTTAATAAGGATTAGTACTTTAATTAAGATAAAGGTAATTAAAAATAATATAAAACTTACTATTAAACTTTATACGTCGTTGGGTAGATATAAGAATTTAATTTATTCTTCCCCTCCTCTTTTTTAGGGCTTAAGCGCGGCCTTTAAATAAAGATTTAAATAAAACTTTAACCGCCCGTATTCTTATAAAGATTTAATTAATAAATAAAGAGCCCTAAAATAAAGGCGTAGCTAGTATTAATATCTAGAAATTAATATAAAAATTATAGTATATCTAGTATAAGGAAAAAACTTATAAATTTAGATACTTTTAACGCTTTTACGTATAAGGTTCTATACTTTAAGACTTTAATAAATTATATAATATTAATATAATTATTACGATAAAGTTAAGATTAAGGTAAATTATTTATTATTTTATTTTACTCTAGTTTTTCTTAAAGGACGTCCGCGTCTCGAAGGAACCTTTATAATAACGGATTAATATAAAGATTACGATAAAGTTAGGATATATAGTAAGATAGCGAACCTTTATCTTTAGTTATAATTTTAATCTTTTATACTTTACTCGCCTTCTCTTTCTTTTTTATTATTTTTTAATTTATTTTTAAATTCCTAAAGATTACCTAGCGAGTAATATATATTTCTTTAATAATACTCTTTAAATAATCGAGAGGTATTTCGCCCGTATTAAGTCTCGGTAGATTATTCTTATTAATATAAGAGATCTACTCTAGTTATTTATTATTACGAGTTTTATCCCGATCTTTATCTTAATTGGAAGGCTCTTAAATATCCTCCTTTATTATTATATCTTCTATATTTTAATTATTATAAAAATAATCGAGTATAAAGTAATTTAAATTATTCTACTAGTAATTCTTATACCCTCGGAAAATAAGATTAATTTCTTTTAAATAAAAGTATAGGATATACTCTTTTATATAATTTATATAAGATTTAATATTATCGAATTTAGGTTTATTTTAATTATTTAGGGCCGAATCGTCTTAATTTTTATCCTAATCGTTATTCTTTTAATAGTCTTCGGGTATTATTAATTAAATTTAAATATTATTCGAGGAATTAACCGGATAAAAATAATAAAGATATATATCCCTTATTTTATAATCCTATCTTTTAATAATATATTCGTAATTATTATATTAATATTTTTAGTATAATCGTTAATATTTAAAATTATCCTTAATTTATTCGTATATATTATTACTATTTATATAGTTTATATAGCCTTCTAACTTTATTACGTTATTATTACTATCGACGGTCACCTCGTTATCGTCGCTAGTATTATTATTATCTTTAATTTTAATATCTTTACCCGAGTTATATTTATTATCTTCTATTCTATTCCTAGGTATAGGTAGTTTATATAATTAAATAAATATTAATTAAATTATATCTTTTAATTTAAGGTAAATAGGTTAAGAGAATTAATCTAACGTATTTAATTAATTCGTATTAACGATATCGTCGAAGTCGATTTATTCTTATATAGGACCGAATAATTATAGTTCGTATATTTTATTAGAATTATTTATCTTAATATTTATACCGTAAGATTTACCGGAAGGCTAGGGTTATTTTATATATTTTTTATTCTAAAGCCCTAGTATTTAGGCGACTATTATAAACTTTATTAATATTATTTATTTTAATCTATATCCTAGTAATCTTACCCCTCTATATAATAGATTAATTACTTTATAATTTAAGGGCTAAAGAGTTATTTTCTATAAATTAAATTAATATTAATTATCCTAATCTTTGTCCTAATATACTTATTTAGTATTTTAAATATTAATGATTATACGATTATAATAACTTAATATCTTATTAATTTATAATTTATTTTTATTTAATTTCACTTTACTTATAAAGATTAAAGTACGGATAAATATAAAGAAGATTACGACTAATTAGTTTATTAGTAGTTAAATATACCGGCCTTATATATATAAATATACTATACGGTATTTTAAATCAAGATAAATACTTTTTTAATAATATAGTTAATATAGCTTCGGTATAAAGGAAAGCGAGATTATAAATAAATAAAATAATCGGATTTATAACACTAAAAGCGGGATCCCTAATTATTATTCACTTTAGTCCTATAATAAAAAGTTATACTCTTTTAATAACGACTTTTATATTAAAATAATCTCTTATCTTATCTCGTATTATTAAATTATAATATTAATCGTAGTAGTTATAAACGATTAATAAATTTTTCTAAAATAGAATCGAAAGTCCAAAAGTTTATAATTAAATCTAAATTTCGTAGTAAAAGTAGTAGTATTAATTTAATCGGTATAAAGATTAGGATAAATATAATAAAGCGTCGACCTTCGAATATTAATTATAATATATTTTTATTTAGTATATATAGCCTTTAATCGCCGTATAAATTATATATCCTTCGGGGTTATAATAATCCGCTTATTATAAATCGCGTAAAGATTAGTTATTATAATTAAAATTAATACTATATATTTATAAGGATAATATTAGGTTATTTACTCGTAAATTCTTTAATTAATATCGCCTCCGAGGCCTTTTATAACGCGTTTAGACTTATAAACTATATACGAAAATAATATCTATAAAAGATATATATAATTTCGCGTATAAAGCGCGTAAAGGGTAACTTCGGGATTAAAAGATCGGTAGTTTTTAAAAGAAATTTAATTTCTCGTAGAGTAATAACTAAAGAGTTAAATTAAATAATATTTTAATTATAAAGGTCTTATTAATTACTATTCTATACCGCGACTTTTTTTACCCGAGGTTTCTTTATATATATTTTTTATACACTAGGTATTTTCCTCGTTATTTTTAAATTCCGTCGCGTTCTTAATAATCGAGGGCTCTAATTTACTCTCGCGTTATTATTAAAGTTATCGAGTAATTTAAAATTAATATCTACTACACTTTTACTAACGGTTAGAGGTATAATTATTAATTTAAATTAATAAGAATTTAGTTAAATCTTAAAAGGAATTTCTAAAGGAGGGTTAGAATATTAATTTATTATATATTTAAAGTTATTTTTTAGCGGGATACTAACCTAAAACGTATAAGATAAATATAAATTTATCTTTATAATCTTCCTATCCGGTATTAATATAATTAAGTTATAATTACCGTATATAGCGTACCTCTATAAATTATATAATCGTAAAAGAATTAATAATTCCTCTTATTTTCCTACCTTCTTTACTAGTTTTTAAAATATATATTTAAAATATTTTAAAGTAGTAGCTTCGTTATTAATAATTTTAAATTTAATAATTAATATTCTTTTACTTTTAGTTTAATTACCCGAGATATTTCTTTTATAAAGAGTTTAACGACTAAAGATTTCGATAAATATTATTATATATATATAGTAGAAATAACTACCGTCTTTCTCGAATAATTTTATAAATAAGAGTAGTATCGTACCTAAAAGATTAAGTAAGAGAATTAGAAATATAAAGATTATATATTTAATTTCTCCTAGACGTCGCCTAAACTAGCTCCGGAATAAGAGTTCTTTTATAATAATACTATAATAAGTATAAAAGAGCCGAGAAATATCTATAAAAGATATAACCGAATAATTACGAGGATTAATATTTAGAATAGTATAAAAACGTATTTTATATTAAATTAATATAAGAGGAAAGTTTTATATTTAAGTATAGAACTAATCTAGATTATATTATCTTTTAGAGACTAAATATATTCTAACCTACTTAATATATAAATATAAAAATTAATATAAATATTTATAATTCTAACTATAAAGAAGTAAAAGAAAGATTAATATACTACGGTTTAACGGTCGAGAAGTAATATTTAAAGACTTCCCTAAATTATTTATATAAATAATTATCGGGCTTAAACTCTCCTTACGATTTATTAATAATATCGATATATAATAAATATTTAAATACGCGAATTCGTTAATTACTCTCCCTTTTATATTTATAATTAAAAATTATATTATAAAGAAATATAACGATATTTAAAATTAACTCCTTCGGAATTTATTTAACGACGATACGAAAATTATTATAACGCTAAACTTATAGTCTTCTAAGAACCGATAAAGTTATATAATTATAAATATATATTTCATCGACTAGCGATAATAATATTATAAGGTACTCCTAGCTTTTAAATATATAAAGAGAAAATATAATAATATTAACCTAGCCTTATATTTAAATATTATTATTTATCGTTATAAATTAAGGGATTGGATAATATTAATTACTACGGATAATATCTTTAATAATAATAATATATATTAAACCCTCGAAATTATATTACCGAAGGAAAAGACCTAGTTTTTAACTATAAAGAAGGAACTAGAAGATAAGATCCGCGATTTCTATAATAATTAAAATACTTTTATAAATACCGGAATTCACCGCGTCCTATACTTTTTATATATTATTTAATTAGGTTTAAAGGAACTTCTTAAAGTAATTAAAATCTTATTAATAAATAAAGACTTTTAGAAGAATTAAAACGATAAAATAAATAAATAAAAGTTTTTTAAAATAGGGAAAGAACCTAGGATCTCGTTTATTTTAATAAAAGTACTTCCGTATTTTAAATAATATATTAATTATTATACCGATATTTATTTTTCTATTAATATTAAGGGATATAAATTCGTAAAGCCTCTACTTATTTTAATAAAAGTAATTAACGGCGTAAATACTTTTAAGATATCTAAAAACGGTTAAATAATAAGAAATATTAATTAATTAAACCGAATTAAATATAAAGAATATACGATAAAAAACATCGAAATAAATTTATAACACTAAAACTCTTCTAGGACATAACGATTAAATAGGATTTAATTTATTATATATTAATCCGCGCCTTAAAGCTAAGGCCGGTATTAAAGGAATTTTTCTATAAATAAACGGAATAATTATAATTAAATAAGGATAAATAAATTTAAGTAAAATACCTTATCGAATTTTATAAACTATTCTATTAATATATATAAACGATAAGTATATTACGTACACCGATTATTTATATAACTTTTTCGATTTATAATACGTTATTTAATTATCTTAAAAGTAAAGAAGAAAAGTTTATAAAGAAGATTATACTTTAGAAGAAGTTTATATTAAAGAGTCTAAAAAAGACGTAGGATAAATTTAACTAGTATTATTCTTAGATTTAATTAACTTTAAGCGGGTTATACGGTATAATAACTCTTTTAAAATTAATTCGAAAAATAATTATATTTAAAGACTAAGGATAGAATAAAGAGATTAAGTAAAAGTAGGAGGATTTTTATTAAAAATAATTTAAGGAGTAATTCGACTAGCGCCCGTAAATTATTTAATAAAAGAAAATCTACGTTAAAAAAGACGTCGAGGTAAATAATCTTAAATATTTAATTAAAGGTAAAAATAAGGCGTTATTAAACCCGAAAAGTCGGAGTAAAGAATTTCGAAAGTACTGGGAAACGAGTAAATCTTTTATTTATATTAATCTTTATATCGATAAATATACCTATTAATTATATATAATATTTAATAACGACGACGGTAAATCTATACTTAATAAATAGAAGGACCTCTCGTTAATATTTAATTATTTATTTTATACGGCCCGTAATATCCTAGCCGTATCTTATACGGGCGTTAAATACGAGCGAGTATTTAATATTACTATTTAATTATATATAATTTAAAAATTTTATAGTCCCGAGACGTTCTTAGCTTTTATAATTCTTAATCGCTTTTAATTTAAAGAAAACGAAGTAGTAATATCTTAATAGGATTTAGATTATAAAGAAATAATAATTTTTAAAGAATACGAAGTAAAGATATAAAGGCGGGACGAGGCTACGATAAAGAGTAACGACGACTTTATAAATAACGAAGACGAAGGCGGGTATAATAATCTCGTAAACGAAGCTACCGTCTTAAGACTTAATAATAAAAATAAAGAAAATAAAGAACCTCTAGCCTTAATTATTAATTTAATTTATAATTAAAGAAGAATTAAAGAATCTAGCCTTTAGGTAAGAGTTTATAAAATAATATAAATACGCGTAAAAACTATATTAATAGTAAAAAGGCTCGGGAAAATAATTTAAAAACTAAAGTTTCTAGGTACCGAATAAACGGGAGTAATTTAAAATATATATATTTTATTCGAGACTTTACGTTTAGTTATTTAATAAAGAGGAAGAAATTAAATATAGGATTATTCTTTAAGCCGGAGGTAATTAATAGGTTTAGAGAGTTAAAGAATAAATAGGAAAATAAATAAATTCTATTAAAATTATATAAAGAATCTAACTTTATTTTAAAATCTTTAAAGAGTTATAGAAAGACGAGTAAAACTTCGAAATATAAAAAAAGTTAAAGGAGATATAAAGAGTAGAGATATATAATATAAATCGAATAAAACTAGTATAAAAATTAATATAATTACGACTAGAAGCTTTATAAACTAGTTATATTAAATATTTAAATATATAACTAGATATACCCTTTACGTTTATATTTAAAACTTTATTCGATAATATAATCTCTTTTTAACTTAAAGGGGGCCTTAAAAATACTCCCGATTTAATAATTTATATTATCCTTTTTAAAATCTTCTCTTAATCTTTAAAATGAATAATATCCTTCGCCTTTTTTATAACCTAGGTATACTCCGGCCTTAATATTATCTTAAATATTTTCTACGCTTCTTTCGTATTTTTATTCGGTCTCTAGTTATATTTTTCGTATTTATAATTATCGGGGTAAAGATAATATAGTCTTAGTATTATAACCTACCCATTATTAATTTAAGTAAATACGAGATTTATATTTATTCTACGACGCCGATTTTATTTATTAAGATTATACCGTTTATATTTTTCTAGATTCGTATTAAACTAGGCGGTTATATTCTTTTAAATAGTATATTCGGTAAAAATAAAAATATAATAAATTTATAAATCCCTCTTTAATAAGTCTTTTCGTTTATATTAATTTATAATTAATATATAATTAGATAAAAATTAATATAAATAATATACCTTAAGATTATATCTTTTATAATACGAAAACCCTTTATATATATATACGCGAAGACGGTATTTATTATAATAATCGATTTTAGCGCGGAGTAATTTAAATACTATAATTTAATATTCTTTAATAATATTATAAATTAATTAGTCCCCGGATTTTATTTATAAATTAAATAAGGTTTAAATATTACGAGTCTCGGTTTACTTTTTACTTTCGTTTTAAACGTTATAAATTTCGTTTTAATCTAATTATTAACGTATTTTAAAAATATAATTACTAATATTAAAAGAGTTATCGATATTTTTTAATAGTTATTTATCGACCTAATCTACGTCTTTATTATCGTTAATTACTATTTTTTTAATTAACGAAACCCCGTTTACCTAGGTAATAACCTACCTATATTTATTTATAATAATCCTATTATATATTAACGATATCCGCTTTAAATAGGATATATTAATATAAAGATTAATATAAACTTTTTATTAATCGTTTAAATTTTAATCTATTTTAATAATCTCTATTATTCTTATTCTAAAAGAATATTCTATTTTTATTAATTTTTTACTTTCTTTTAAACTCGCTAAATTATTTTTATATCTATAATTTTTATATATTTAATAACGATATCTACTTTTAATAATAACGAAAGATATTTTCTTAATTTTATTATATTAAGGTTCCTAGAAAATTACTCTTCGGTTTTTCTCTTCGGTTATAAATTTAATATACGCCCTCTCTAGCCTCTTCGTAATATAGAATTTTCGAGAGAATTTATTCTATTAATTATTAATATTAACTATTTATATTAAATATATAAGATTAATATTTCCGACGATTTATAGTTTAATATTAAGCCGAAGTCGTATCTAGATATTAATTAGTCTCGTATTTCTTCTTTTTTAATTATAGTTTATTATTTATTTAAGCTTTAGATTATTCTTTTTTATAATATATTAGTCGTTATTATAAAGAGCTTTATTATAAAGAAAGGCCGTAGATACTAGCCTAGTTATTTATATTAATCTTTATATTATTTAAATTAGGACGTCGATCTAAAATCTTATTTAAAAATTATTAATAATAGGAGTTATATAATCTAGTAATAAGTAAATAAGGTTTACTACCGAATTAAATACAATAATATAAAAACCGATAATTAAATAATTTAACGAAGTTATTTATAAAATAAGTAGTTCGTTAAATTTAGAAATAAAGAAAAAGCGGAGGCGTTTTAAAGAGCCGTTATTAACGCGGCGTTAGTAATAAATCTAACGGGTAATAACGTTATTAAATATAAATAACTTTAACGATTTTTATATATAAATACTGCGTAACTAGTATATAATAAGTTCTATATTAAATTCTATAATCTACTTTAATTAAATAATATACTTTTATTCGAAAAATTTAACGTATATTAATTAATATTAATTAAATTTATAAATATATATCCTTCTTTATAAAGCGCTCGTTTTACTATAATAATATTAAAATAAACCCTCTTTCTATTAATTTAAGACGTATTTTAAAGATTTAAAATATATTAATATCTATTATTAATCGCGATATAGATAAAGATTAATATAATTAGTAAGCGTACTAGGTAGATATTTAGATTTATTTATATTATTAACCCTATTTAGGAAGGGAGGAAGGGAATAATAAATAATCTCTTTTTTTCCCTAATAGTCTCTACTCCTTCCCTTCTACTCCCTTCCCTACTAGAAGGGAAGGAAGCGAGGGTTATTCCCTTCCCTTCTCTTCCCTATTCCGTAGCGTAATAGGTAGTCTTCGCTACCAAGGAACTAACTTAGTATAATAAAACTAGTATGGCCGCATTAATTATATATATTATAACTATAAATTAATTTTAATAATTAATGTTTTTTTTAATAATATTGACCGTCGTTTTTGAACTTTACTTATCTCAATTTCTTATATAATTTAATTAACGATAATTTCTTAATTATTATTTTTATTATTACTATTATTACAATTACTATTATTATTTCCGTTATTATTATAACTTTTGTTTCTATAACTAATTTAATTAATAAATAGTTGATTAACTTAATTTTGCTAAATTCATCCAGTTATTGGCTTTTTCGTTGCCTGCCTTGCATTCGTTGGCAGCTACTTCCGATTTAGCTTTTACTTTATCATCGTACCAAGGTTCGCAAAGATTTAGGATATTTAGCTGGGCAATCACAAGGGCAACAGTGTTTCCTTCGCATAGATTCTGATCGCAGGTGATTTTGACTTTGTAGTCCGAACGAGAGAAAATGGCAAATGCGTATGCGGATTTGGTCTGAGCTTGGAGCTCGAAGGACGGGTTGTTTCTTAGACTCGGTGCGAACATGGCTTGGTAGAATGGGCTCAGCGAAAAGATTGTGTACCCCTTTTGAAGTATGTCCCTTGCGACCAAAAGCTCATTCAGGACAAGCAGCTGATCGTCTTGGCTACGGCCTGTGCACTTGTACTCAAAGTCGAATAGTTCTGGGCCTTTGTCGGGGTCTGGCCACTGAATATCAGGCGCCGTCAAAAGATCAGTCGGTTTTGTATTTGGATTTGGATCTGGTTTTGGTTTCCCACTTGGATTTGGTAGAGCGGGCTGTGCGTCATACGGGGACTGTGGGTCAACCGGATTTGGTTTTGGTTTGCCTGGTTTGCCTCCGTTGTCGTTTGTTATACCACAATTGGACTTTGTAATGCACGCGGTCTCGCGCTGCGTAATGTCAATAGGCTCAACGTTCAAAGGACTTGAGATTACAATAACTGGAGTCAAGCTCAGCGAAAGAAGTACGAGAGTGATCAACATGATGAATGTGGATGCTTCGTAGTCAACACCTGTCTGGTCTAAGGTGACGTTTCCTTGAGTTAGGCACTTTGTATCCCAAGGACATCATCGTGTGCCACTTCGATGAGGCAGCGCAAGATCCCCATCATTCCCACTTTGAAAATGGGATGAGGAGAAATAGTAGCAACCCCTGGACTGTAAGCCTGGGCTACGCTCTAAGCCAATACAGCCGCTCTTTAATACAACAATTATGGGCATAAGTTTCAAATTCGACGTAATCACCATCCTCCAGGCCATGGCGGTGCTCTTGTAGCCACATGATCAAGTAGGCAGTGTGACATCAATACAGTATATTGGACATCCGCATTCAGTCCCATCAAGGGATCCGATACACGTTTCATCCTGGCGGATCAAGGACAAGAGCAGGGACAAACATGCTTCTTTATACTGTTCGCCACAATGATAAAGTTGGCAACGGAGTGAACGGAAAATTGGCGTAGTAGTTGAGTCATATCATAGCTTTTCTCCCCCAAGTATCACACTTTGATATCTAGTGCGCTGCGGTGATTGGATCTTTGGAAGGATCTGTGAATTTGAAATCTTCGTTCTCACATGATGCAGGGACGGTGAGTCCCAGGTAGGAAGATGTTACAACAGTAAGCCGGATATTTGAATTCTCGTTGTCAATGCAGGATCACCCTGAGGCGTTCCTTGTGTGCGGCGGATGAGCTCGAGAGGGTGGGGTAAGCCTCTTCTTCTGTAGGATCAATGCACCATGAGGTAATACTTCACTCCAAATGTTTTGCCGTGTGCCGGAAAATGCTGACCTGCATAGCTTTTCGAGCACTAATGTTGTGAGTACTCTACCAAGCCACAAGGATTGTGTTTCACAACTAGGCTAATCACGTATTTTCCCGACTTCAAGGAATAGAAGATGTGCAAGGTACTCCGTAGAAGTCATGTCTTTCGATCCAATGGTAGTACTTATCACTTGGCCAATCAAAAATTGCGGCTCTAACTCGAAAATACCCAATCTCGATTACAGCATGCATACGCATGTCGCCTTATAGCTAGGTCTTGCTCAGGCTGGACGCAATGGTCTGGTTGCAACTTCAAAGCAGCTTGAAAGCCTTTTCAGGTATTTCACTACCCGTTGAATGTTGGATCGGCTTAACAGGGAACGATGAATAGAAACCCGTAAAACCATGGAATGATACGGCGCCGTGCCCTTTGTCGTAAGTATGACAGCAAATCGATTTAACAGGGATCAATAGTAGCAAAATTCGGATTAATCATATCTCTTGCAAACCACTCGAAATCAACCCAATCTGACCAATATCTTTCCTTGTTTCATCCTTCTATCCTTCAACGTGATGAAGAGTGATGGAATAGGGGGGGATGTATAAGTCCTCTGCGGGCCGATGTTCCTCCGGTTGGCCCACGAACGATCCTTTTGAGTTCACGTGGAAGCCAAGGGTGGGTGGGATGTGGCCAGCGATAGGCTTGGCGGCCCGCGTCTTGTTGAAACCAAGTCCTGATGATCAAATTATTTCGGTGTTTCATCCCTTCAACTTAGAGCAGTGTTCTGCAACCAGAAAGGCGCACGGTTCCGTCACGAGATCTACCCAAATCAATGATTACCTGAGCAGAGCAGGTCCCTTTTGAGATCTCAAGAACCGAAACCGAGACCGCTCTCCACGCCTTGAAATCTTCACTCAAACAAACGAATCTTCGTTGAGCTTCTCACATGGCGCATCAGGAGAAGGATACGCCACTTTCGGAAGAGGAGAGAGACTACACGAAGTGAGTCTCGTCATGGATTTCCTGAACAACGTTGAGCTTTGACTGGGCAGCTTCTTATACAATCTTTAGCATCTGACTCTGACAAGTTTCTTGATAGGCTGAAACGGGCCATAGAAGCACATCTCTCAATTACCATTGCGGGCTCGAATATCTTCCAGCTTGGCGAAGAGCAGACCTACGGCCTGACAGCGACGCTACGCTACCATGGCTCAGAAGAGTTATCAAGCCCCTCCGGAGCGCTACCTCTAGTACCCAATAAGTTACCGCCGCTCACCTTCAAACAGGACTGGAGTCCTATTTCCAAATTTTCCTCTTTGACAGGGCTATACCGCCTCCATTCAGTCTCACCGCCCGACGCCGAAGCCATCGACTTCCACGGAGCTGACTTCGAATTGTTGGACGAGCCCAAGGCAGTGAATACTGAGAACGGCTTCACATGTCTCCATCCCAACGAGAGTGTCACACGAGAAGTGGTTCTGGTGCCCGCCTGCTTCGGCGCAAGGCCAGATACTCAATACAAAATCAAGATGACACTCGGCCACGGGCGAATCGAGTGGTGGGGCATTGGGGGAATAGAAAAATTCAGAGATGTGAAGGTCAGATGTACTGAGCTAAGCAAGGATGGAGGCTTAACTATAAATTCAAGTAACGAGATCGAAGTACTCGCGGTGGAAGAGACACACAGTGCCTCCTAGCCCAATTACATACTTTCTTTGAAAGCTCTCCGTTCATTAGTATCCGGCTTGAAGTGTCCTACGTCGCCTGAAGCTGGCAGTTAATCCAGGGTCCTCTGGGCAGGAGATTGGAATTCGTTTTGATATCTGTGAAACAGACTGAGTTTACAGCACTTCTTCATGACAAGATTTCGAAGGACTTTTGACATAAGCCACTGGGAGGATGAAACTGTAGTGTTCCATGGCTCATGGGCTGAATCTGGTTTGCTGCCAATGCCCACCCCTGGAAGCTTTTACGTCAGCGCCTACTCGACGAATTGCGCGCCAGGAGATACGCTGGGAGCGTACTGTAGAGGATGATTATTAGTTTAAAGCCAAGAATAGAGAGGCGGGTTCTTACAAAGTAGATTGGAATTGTTGAGTTAATTACCTAAGCTAACACGCTAGGATGAAATAAGGTCCGAGTGCCGGAACCTAGGCAAACCGACGGTCTAAAGTACGATTAAGATTAATGTATTAGGCTTAGTACGACTTGGCGCTATAGATCCGAATATTAGAACTTCTCTCTATAATTTATTATTTTACGAAGAAACGGCTACTCTATAGGCTTAAGTTTATATATATAATATACTCTAATAAACTTAGAATATCTTTTATATATAGAAACTTTTTTAATATCTCTACTTATTAGGTAGATATAAAGATTTTTTTAATTATCGTAGATTCTAAGCTAAATCTTCGTATCTAAAAAATCTACGTAAATACTACGAATTTTAAATAAATTATCGGTTTTTTCGAAGAACCTCCGCCTAAAAAAATCTTATGTTTATCCTCGCTTAAACCGTCGGTTTATACGGAAGAAGCTATCTTCTCGTCCCACCAAAATTACTAATATTTAGGTGAGAAGTCAACTTCTTAGGCGTAAACCGACGGTCTTAGGTGGTAAACCGACGGTTTTTATCCTTAGGAAATTTTCATCTTTACATCTTCGATATTTACGAGGATTACGTTTACGCTAGTACTTGTCCGCGCTTAAACCGTCGGTCTACCCCAAGAATAGCAATGTTCAAACAGTATGGGATGGTAGAAGCCCAAATAAACTCAATGGATAAACGCCAGGAGAAGTCACCCTGCACAGGGAGCCATTAATTGTGCCCACACTTAGTGAGCACTTCGTGATCTAGGCGCGAGCAAGGGGCAGATTACTATCATCTTCTATTGCCAAGAGCCGTCAGCTGGTCATCGACCCCAAAGTGCTTCCCTCTTGCTCCGGTGCTCCCTCTAAAGCGGCCCTGCTCCCTTTCCCGAACCAAAACGGCAATCCCCAATCCTAAGTTCGGGGTGTATATATTATATATATATTACCTATAAGCGAAATCGGTAAGCAAATCCCCTCCAGATCCCAACTATTGGTAAGCCTCTTGATAGATGCTTCGATAGTTTTGTTCTTGTCTAGGCACCACTTTCAACAAGTACATGTACGGTGGCACGAAGTGGTATGCAACTCAAGACTCAGACTCTATGAAGATTTAGACAGGAGAGCATAGTATTTTCGCTTCAGTGATTACAGAGTAAGCTATCTACAGCTCCAATGATGCAAGAGGTATTTGCAAAAATGCTAGACGCCTTCCAATGCCAACGCTCAAGAACTCAAGACTTGTCTTCTCTATCTATCCGTATACGGCTTTTCTTTCCCATCCGCACGCCCATTAGCACGCCCATTTGGCTTCCCCTTGTCCTCGTCGTCGCTATCTCCACCAAGGCTATATCTTTCTTCCACCCCATCTTCCTGTGGCTGCGGACTCGCAACATGTAGATCGTCAAGCTCACTCTCATCGAAGTCTGCAGCCTCCGCGTCTCTCCCTCTCTTTCTGAGTAGGTTGTTGCTAGATCCACCAAACAGACCATCGTAGCCTGCTCTCCTTCGTCGGTCCCTCCAGACGTAGAAGCCCCAAACGCTTGCCAGAATTACAACCACAACAAGAGCGACCTCGCCGGACTTGTAGTATGCAGCCCATTTGGCTTTTTCTAGCTTTTCTGCTTCATCTTGTTCCGCACTTGTGCTGTTAGGATGACCGCCCACGCTTGTCTCCATGCCTTTTTCGCCATCGATCCGAGAGTCCGTGGGCGTGCCGCCGATGCTTGCGATATCCACGTTCATAAAGCGGTCGAGCATGTCTCTTGTTCGCCTTGGGTAGTCGAATGGGACCATATGTGATGAGTTGTAGAAGAGAATATACGTCAAATTCCTTGCTTCCTGATATAGTCCTGCAGGCTCGCCTTCGAATGTCCAGTGTTTACGAGGTGCCCAAGTACCCGGAGACAGCTCGAATCCTTTTCCACCATTCCATTCCATGTTGTGGATGAGCTCTTCTGTGCCGATGTGGTTGCAGATTAAATCCTGGTCTCCAGAGAAAAGAACAATGGGGATTTCCTTGATGATATCGGGAAGCATTTGAATCGTCGGGTGCGATTTTACAGGCTTGAAGGCAGAGTGCACAGCCCCGGAACACTCCGTCCACCCAGTCTGTTTGCCCTTGTTGACGTGCAGCGCATCCCTGACGTCTTGCCTTCGAAGGTATGGAGTTACTTGAGTGAGATCCGGAGGCCAGGCCATGCCGCAGCTAGGGTACGAATCGCGAAGTCGAAGATCGTACATATTGTAACATTTCCCGTCCTTCTTAGACAGCCGTAGAATCTCTGGCAGGATCTGCTCGCATGCGGGCAAATCAACTTTCTCTAAGCCGCCAGGCTGGTTGAGATGATCGGTGCATGTCTCGTGTTGCTTCTCAAGTTGCTTTGCTTCATCGGAGCCTCCCTGAATGACACCGTTTTGGTATGCCATCGTGAGGTAGGAGTCGTATTGTTCAGCGGGCGATATCCAGCCATTTCCAATCAAGAGACCCTTTAGATTCCATACTCTGTGCTGGGTCGGCAATTTATTGTTGAATTGGATGGCTGCGGTAATGTATGGTATATGCTGCCCAGCGTAGGACTCGCCGGCAATGTAAATCTATCTTCACATTAGCCTACGGAAAAGGGTGCCACGTCTTGAGCGACCTACATCGTTATCTTCGTATTCAGGAAACAATGAAAAGAATGTCTTGAGAAACGTAACGATTTGTTCGGCCATATCCTTAAGCTCGCGAACATAGCTGTCTGTGTCGACATAACTGTAGCCGGTCCCTACGGGATTATCGATGAATAGCACATTTGCGAATTCATCCCAAGATCCATCGTTATATTTCAAATTACCATCTGGCTTGACTCGGTAAGGGCCAATTTCCATCAAAGCTCCATCCATCGAACTGCATCCTGGTCCACCGTTCAGCCAAATCACTGTCCTTTGCCGATTGGCGATATGTCGATTTTGAAAATGCCAGAAGAAGAGGTTCCCGTTGTGCTCTTGATTAACTTCGATATGGCTGTAAACTTGTGTCAGCTGCGTTGCCTGGGCTGACTCGGAGAACGTTTTCTTACCCAGCATGCATCTTTAAGAGTGGCCCTCCCGGCTGTCCAGGTAGAGACTCGATGAAGTAGTCTGCTGCTGTCTTCGCCGAGACATGGCGGAGGAATAGGCAGATGCCTAGCCATAGCTGAAATGTTAGGGATGTAGAAAGGGGTGTGCGCCTTGAGTGACCCTTGAAAGGTAGGCGCATGACTGCGATGCGGAATTCGACTAGTAGAAGTTTTTCAATAGCTTTTGCTCGTGCCTCTTCGTCAATGAGGACGAGGTGTCCGTTGTTATCGCTGAGGATCCGTCATCCGGGTTGGAGCTGAATACTGCTCCTTCTGCAAAATCAAAAATGTCTGCTAATCAATCGGCAAGCTCTGTCAAAAGTAGATGACCACATTGGCAACTGTAGTGGAATGGTGGATAGGGGTAGGGTCTTAAGCGTGATTTGAACTCTTGTTGAACGTTGTTGAAGAAAGTCCGTGCCCCGTGGTTACATCTTTTGGGTAAGGTTCCAAGGCGAGCCACCATACCCAAACGGCGGCTTACCGACCGCTTGGAGAACAAGCTTTTTGGAGCGCCCCAGAGCAACTTGGAGGTAGATCTTGCTTTCCTTTCGTACCTAGATTGCGATTCGTTCTGTTCCATTAGATTGTTCTATGACGATTCTAGATCATACGAAATGGCAGTCGAACAAGATCCATTCGACCATCTGCTATCGCTTGAAGCCGAATTCTACAAAGAAGGCTACGACCTTGGTGTCTCCGATGGGGAACGTGCAGGCTTGATCGAGGGTCGCGCTTTTGGGCTCGAGAAGGGTTTTGAAAAATATATTACAATGGGAAAGCTACACGGGAGGGCAACGATATGGGCTGGGAGGCTACCAGATCACAAGAATGAGGGCACTAACAAAGAGAACATGGCGAGGAAACAGAAACAAAGCTTGAATTTTGAGGATCTATCTTCGGAAGAGAAGAAAGATGAAGCTGGTCTCAATGCAGCCTCTGGTGAAGCGCCCAATCTGTCCGCCAATACGCGCTTGGAAGCACACATCCGGACTCTATATGCACTTGCTGAGCCTGGTAGTCTTTCGACGGAGAATAATGAAAATTCCGTCTCAGAATTCGACGATCGACTCAAAAGGGCGGAGGGCAAAGTCAAAGTCATAGAGAAGCTGACTGGAGAAAAGGCCTTTGTTGACGCGAGCACCACAGCCTTGCCAACTGGGCAAGGACCGATACCGAAAGCTACTACGAACAAGAAGGGTGATGGCAGTATCGAGGACATCAACAGCTTGCATGCGAGACACTGAACCGTCCTCATAAATTATGCTTGTCTACCAAACGTCCTATGATTATGCAACAGGCCTTCCCGGAGAATTGCCTTTTACCGCCCAGGTACCTGGTTGAGCACTCCGCCATCAACAGCTATCAGCTCTCCATTGACATACATATTCTTAGTTAAGAATATCACTGCCTGTGCCATCTCCTCGTCGCTTCCAGGCCTCTCCGCCGGCACATGACCCTTCTCCTTGATCTTCTCAACGGGCATGTGCGTCTTGTTGTCCTCGCCCTTCTCCTTCATCGTCATCTCCGAAGGGAAGTAGCCTGGTGCGATACTGTTCACGCGGACCTCGGCCTTCTCGAACTCAGCGCTCATGAGCTTGGAAAGGTGGACGGTAGCGCCTTTGGCGGCGTTGTATGAAAAGTGGCCCTGGCTGTTCCGCATTATACCGCTCATACTAGAGATGACGATGACGGAAGGGGAGCGTGGTGCGTATTTCTCTCCTATGGAGGCCTGAAGGAGAGGCAGAAAGGCAACAGTAGAGAAATAGACTGCCGTCACGTTGGTCTTGAAGACGCTGTCCCAGTCTTCGACGGATTCGTTGTTCCAGATCTTGTCATGGAGCTGGGGCGCAGATGTGGAATCTGGGGGAGCCTTGGGGCCTGAGATACCGGCGTTTGTGACTGTAGCGAGGTGTCAGACCATACGCCAGGAGGATCTGCTGGATAGCGTGAAAAAACTCACTAAGCAGATTGAGGTATTTCTCCTTTGAGGAGAGGTCTTTGATAAGCTTCTCAAGGTCCGATTTCGAGGTCACATCACAAGGCCCGATCCTGCAAGAAAGTTAGCCTCTCAATTTCACACGCTAACACCTAAGACCAACGTACGGTATGATCTGCCCTCCATTATCTGGTTCGTGGGATTTTGCTGCGTTCTCCAGTACCTCCATCCTTCGGCCGGTGATATACACCTTCGCCCCTTGCGAATATCAGCCTTCGCGCATCAAATAAATTTAAGACAATAGTCACCATTTGCCGCGAGGGCCTGGGTGCACATTAATCCAATACCTGTACCCCCTCCAGTGACCAAACATACATAGTCTTTAACTGAGAAGATTTCTTGCACACGGAGCTGGTGAGTTGATGCCATACTGAGTTTCGATCAAGTGTTCTGTATGCTATTTGACTGTTGTAGTTCGTGATCGTAAGAAACCTGCGATTGAATTTCCATGGAGCTCAAATTTGTGGTTCAACGGCTGTCACACGTCATTCATGCATATCTGCTTATGCTTATCTTATCATTTGGTCAGATATTACGCAAGGCACAGCCTTGACCATGACAATTTGAGCCCAAGCAGCCGCAACTATAGAGGAGCTTCATGCACGGCCTTAGGGAACAAATGGAGACAGTCTGTTGACTGTTAGGGAATCACAGATTTCAAGACCTCAATTACGGTCGAGCACCTTTGAGGTCTGGTGATGAACGATGTATAACCAAAAGTGTCGAGCCTGTGGTCTCGGTGAAGGTCAATTTCAAAAGTCTACGACAGGTTTTGAGTGACACGAAGGTCTTTTGGCAGCCTTGAAACATCATAGCATGAGGTGACTGATCAATCAATTCTGAGCAAGAGCTGCTTCTTTACAGCAGACAATTATAGGCATTTGAAATTTTCGTATACAAAGAGATTGATTGAGCAGTGTATGTGCGCCAGATTTGTAGGGATTCAGAGCATCAGCGCTGTATCCCAAGGCTCCAAGGATTCTGGAGAAGGGAATTGAGTCCTTGAACTAGGGGCCTTCTATTTTCAATTTACTTCTCTGGATGTTGATATCTTAAAGTCTCATGGCAATACTGCGCATCAGGTTTGAATAGCCCTAGAGGATTGTGAGCCACGCCATTCTGCTCGACAGGTTTTGTTGATCCAGAAGCCGGGATAGCTCTAAGGTATCACATTCAACCTTGTCGGACTAAGTAGTACATGAATTGTGACGCTGTGGCGATTCGTAGTATACTCATTCTTTAGGCTACGGACTACCAAGAAGAGGATATTTTGAAGGAGTATAGAGGAGCTTGGTTGAATATGGTTCTCCGCTATCGATTCAGGCTTAAAATAGAATCTATGTACTGCCGTGCGTCAATGCCTATGCCCTCTGCCAGCTTGCCAGGACCCCACCCTCCCCTTGCGCTGGATCCACTTGCGTCTCTACTGAACCTGCCGCTGGACTTCTTCGCGGCAGGTGGGACGTAATCGCTAGCTTTCCTGATCAGAAAAGCCTCGCGAAAGCTATCAGAATCCACGGTTTGGCCCAAATGTTCATGAGGCAAACGCATCCAGACGACCCAGAAGCCTCTCGAAGTCTTGGCAGTGGTTTCGAGCTGTGAGGTATGCCGCCGTGTGGAAGTGTATGTGTTCAAGATTTGCGAGTGCACAGAGAGTGCCTCGACTCGGGTCCACCGAGATTCTTCTGATTGGGAATTACCGCTGTGATTTGGTCCAGGCTCGGGGATGTTCGGTATAGTTGTGTGGACTGATTGTCGAATCGGGTCATAAACAAGGTCCCGGATAGGCTGGGAGCTTGTCACGGACGCAGTGCTCTTGGGAGCGGCTGCCTCCCAGAGGCGTTCCGAGACTTTACTGGGTGATGTACTTGATAACAGGGGCCGCTGCAATGGGCCAAGCTGGTGGTGGAGCGATCTGTAGAAGAAAGGCATTGCAAGCGCATCTGTTTGGAGCTCGAAGATGAACGTGAAGATGAATGGCTGGTGAACATAGACGACAACCCGAAGGCGATCTCTGTAGCCTTCTGCAATCGGGTCGTCCTCTTTGTCGCGATGTTTCTCTGGCGGTGGGGGTTTCGATTTGGCCCGCTCGACATGAACGGTTCTCATGACAATTCTGCTATTATAAGCCTTTCCATTTTCGTGGCCGTTTTCGCGGTCTGTTCCGGGATCCATGTCTTGCTCATCATCTACTGGCTGCGTATCCTCCTCCAAATCTCCTTGTAGACCGATCAAGAAGTACCCGTGCGTTTGGAGGCCTGGCTCTGAAGTTTTGCCCTTCTCAGAAACATGAGACCGGGTGATTTGATTCCCATCATCCTGACGCAAGCTTGACATACGATTTGAAGCTGGAGGTCTCCCGGATGGGATACCCCACGTGGATCCGTAAACGCCAAGAGTCAGATACTTCACGAGAGTTTCCGTACCAGCCGTAAAGTCTTCTACCAGAGTAGGAGGGCCACCTTGGACTGATTTGGCAGGCTGCTTGCTATCCTCAGGAGACGATTTCGTGTCTTGGCCGGACCGTGCCACCTCTTGTGCAACGATAGGCGGTGGGATCCTTTGAATCTGAGTCGGAATGTTAGCTGTGCCGTTAGCGTTTTCCCGTTGCGAAGTTCTAGAGGCAGCTGTATTCTGCCGGTGCTCCGCTGACTTCCCTTGGCGGGTATGTTCCGGGCCAGAAGGCGGAATGTTTCTGCGTTTTCTGCGAGGAGCAGAAGATGGATTGTCTCGCACGCCATAAGCGTCTTGCCCATGCATATGAAGCCACTCAATCCAACTCGAAATGTGTTTCACCGAAGTTCTTGTCAGTGCCCCAATGCCTGAGAAAACGATACCATCGGATGGCCTGGGGTAACCCCCAGAGACCTGCCAATCGAGGCCTTTGTCTTTTGGACTGGGCTTCGCCGAGGAACTCGTTGACGGAGCTCTACTCTTAGACGGCGCGTCTCCGAATCTCGAGACTATCAGATCCACCAAACCTTCAGTCCTTCCAATAAAGCCTTCAAGAACCTCTCTTTCTCCACTACCCCATTCCTCCTCGCCCACGCCAATGCCAAGCTCCCCGCCTGCAGCGAGTTTGAGTCCGTTGTAGACATCAACGGCGGGGTTTCCATGCAACATTACGTCCCAGCTCCAGATGAAGTCATCCCAGAAGCGCTTCAGAAATCCGCAGAATTTAGTTCGCGGAGTACGCGCCCACAACTCGGCAATTGAGGGCGCTTGGTAGAGGAGGAAGATTTGATGGGCGCGTAGGATCTGTTGGAGAAGCAAGGCTGGTGGAGAGACTTCTCGGGCGGAATACTCGATAGCAGCTGGGTTCTTTTGAGATTGGCTCTGGGTGGGAGTCCTGGTAGAGCTTGGGAGGCGCGTCAGACCAATAGACTAGGCGAATGTGTTAGTCTTGCAAACTAATTCTTGGGAGAGCCATGTACTGCTAGAAGCCACCAATCCTTCTCAAGCTCGTGCAGTACAATTCGGGACTTCTCTGTCTCAATAGAGTCCACTGGCTTGCCAGTGGAGAAGTTTCTATCACGGATGTCAGCATATATCGCCAACTAGAAGAAGAGATTGTACTTCGCAAAACCAACCATTCCCTGGGCTAAGCCGATCTGCCTCAATTTCTCATTCTCCTCCTCCTTACTCTCCTCAGCCTCTGCATCGGTACTGTTCCGACGGACCTTGCTTCGGCCATGGCTAGGCTTTGAATGGTAGTATACCATTTGCTCTTGGAACGTTTCATCCGAATCACTTAAAGAAGGGTTGTATATTGCTAAGAATGAGAGAGCTGCAGGAACAACGCCGGCGCGTTCGATTGAGCTGGACATTTCATGGTGGAAGATGAAGCAGACTGTTTGAGAATCGCTTTGATAGAGGATATCTCATTAGTGTTACACAGCGACTTGGACAGCAGAAAGAGCAACCCTTGTTAGCCATTAGAGATTCTGACGTGATAGACGGACATTGGAACTTAGACGGGAAGAGGCTCAAGATCTGCATCTGGCTAGGCCATATCCGGTAAAGTGTAAAAGGAGCTTCAAGTGAATTTCCTTTCATCTGCCTTGTTGCTCATACATCTAAATCAGCGTTCACGTACCACTCCGCTTTACCAGCTAAAAGTTGCATACGCTACGCTTTCAAGAGAACCCAGAGCCCAAACAAAACACCTTGCATACAGAACGAGGAGAACGATTGCCTCGTAAGGCAGAGGGTCATGTCGGATAATGGAGCTGCTGCAGAGGATGACCGGTCTCAGATCAAAGATGAGGGTGGAGACGATGAAGTAAGAGATGGACTGTTTCGCTACACCTACTACCAAACACCGTGCATATGGCTTGGAAGTGGCTGAAGATTTGCAAGACTGGAAAAGAAAGGGCGCTGATAAAAAATTGTGCAGGAAGAAATATCAGCGATGAAGAGGAGGGTGGCCGAAATGGAGGCAGAGGCAGCCAAGCTACGCGAAATGCAAGCATCGTTGGACCAGCAAGATAACGATCTACGGGAGGACAAGGAAGACATCGATGCGCGTAGCATCTTTGTTGGCAATGTCGACTACGGCGCGTCGCCTGAAGAGATCCAAGCACATTTTCAGAGTTGCGGCTCAATCAATCGAGTCACCATCTTGCTCGATAAATTCACTGGGCACCCCAAGGGGTAAAATTTTCTGATATTCTTCGTCATTGCCTGAGAGCCATCACTGACCTTGCAACGTAGATATGCATATGTTGAGTTCACCGAACCACAACTCGTCGCTCAAGCTCTCGTGCTTAATGAGAGCATATTCAGGGGCAGAAATCTAAAGGTGAGCACGGGTTTCTCTGATACTCTCCCTGCGCATACTGACCAGGTTGAAATAGGTCGTACCTAAACGTACTAATCTACCAGGCATGACTCGTGGCGGACGCGGTGGCCGAGGTGGTCCTCCTCGAGGAGGGCGCGGCGGATTTGGCCGTGGAGGTTATGACCGGGGAGGCGGGTATGATCGTGGTTTTTCTCCTAGAGGTGGCTACCGTGGAGGATACCGTGGGCGACCCCGGGGATATGCACCTTATTGAGAAGTACAAGAAACCTCGCGGAAGCTGCTGGTCATGCAAGGCGGATCGACATGCCTTGAGAGAAGTGTAACAACAGTCCGAGTCTTTCATACCGATTCGGTGCTCAAAGAATAACCAGAAAATTGGGCTGGAGTTGACAAGGCAATACAAATTTGGTATCAATCCAAGTCGTGGGCGTTGGAAGACTTCAGTCACTGTAAAATTACTTCTGTCTTTGCGCGATAGAGGAACAGGTTATTTTTGGATAGCGCAGAGTCTACAGGAAGTTGCAAGACCTATGGTGATATTGAATATGCCAGCCTTGGAGCTAAGACTATTGGCAGCCCTGGACGTTAATGCAATGGACTTGGAAAACACAAGATGCCTCCATCTGAGTAATGGGTTAGGCACTCAAGCTCACCCTAGAGCCGCAAATTACTCGAGCGTGTCATATCATGAGCACTGCAAGGGAAAACCTTTGCCCTCCTAATTTGAATGCTTTGAATATCGGGCTCTTGAAGCCTCGCATAGCTTGCCTAATGCGTACTCTACCAAAGCTCGCATTGTTCAGCCACGGCAGGAACGGGTGCATCGTTAGGGCTGATCACTGCACGCTTGTCCGTTCTGAATCCAGAGCAACTTCTTCGCGGGTGGGGAAAGGTCCACTGGTCATTACTATCTCCACCACACCCATTATCACATTCTAATCCTTGACGTAGATGAGCGTCTTACATCGTTGCCTCGCTGGTACGGACCATTGTGGAATGAAGTGCAAGTAGCTCCCGAATACGGTCCAAAAAAACACAGCCCCAACACGAGCCTTAAACTCCGCACCCTTTATCAGGCTCCGTACGGTGCGCCTCATTCTTCGGACAGCCCATTGAAGGCACGGGCAATAGACTTCGACCTCACGGTCGTGTATTGGCGATATGGAGGAGTCAAATCTGCCGTCGTATGTTGTCCCGAGGAAGTGACTTCATATGATGCTAATGCACCCATAGACAACCGAATCTGAGGGTGACAAGTATGTTGCCTAGCAAGCTGCAGAATACTGTGTTGGTACTCACATCCTATAGTCATTGCGGCTGATGGGCTCTACAAACGCGATGTGTTCAGTATGACTACCTACCTAACCCTCGAGCTGCTCGGTTCCGACTAACGCACTTTGCTCCAGGATTTCCAGATCCATTTGCCGTAGCTACAATACAAGGGGAACAGACCCGGACCACTTCCGTCATCAAAAAGACTCTAAATCCATACTGGAACGAGAGCTTTGATATGTATGGAGACAACGCAGGGTAGCACAAAGAGGGAAGACTGACACAAGACAGGCGAGCGTCGGAAGAAAGTATCCTAGCCATACAGATATTTGATCAAAAGAAGTTCAAGAAAAAGGATCAAGGGTTCTTGGGCGTCATCAACGTGCGCATAGGCTCTGTTATGGACTTGGACATTGGTGGAGACGGTATACCCCTCCGGGCCCCCGGCAGATATCGGCCGCTGACAGTGCACCTACAGAAATGCTAACAAGGGATCTCAAAAAATCCAACGATAATTTGATCGTCCACGGGAAGCTTATCGTGAATCTGTCCACAAACCTCGGCGCGCCAGCTAACCAGCCCAACCCTTCTGGACACCCTGGCTCGTCACTGTCAGTAGGAGGTGGAAGTGTGGCATCTGCAAGCAACGGTGTACCACCAAGATCTCCCGTAGCTGCTAGCGGACCAGTTTCTGAAGTTCCTCTGGATAATCCCCCGCCTCACAGTCCTGCTCCATCACACCCCCAAAACCTGCCGCCGATGAGCGCCCCACCTGGCAATCCTCCTCAAACCAACGGCAGTAGTCAAGCAGGAGCTAGCGGAGGAGGTCACCTCAGTTCATTCAGAGACAATCAAGGGATGTTACCTGCAGGTTGGGAGAGACGGGAGGATAACCTGGGGAGGACTTACTATGTTGATCACAACACAAGGACTACAACTTGGAATCGACCTTCGACGACGTACAATGAGAGAGATCAGCGAAACGCCATGGAGGCGAACACTCAGCTAGAGCGACGTGCGCATCAAAACCGAATGCTGCCAGAGGATCGTACAGGAGCCAACTCTCCAAGTCAAACGGAAGCAGCACCACCGCCTGCCTCAGCAAACACTCCGAGCGCGGTATCGATGATGGCCACTGGTGCGACTACTGCTGGGACTGGGGAGCTGCCTGCAGGCTGGGAGCAGCGACATACACCAGAGGGAAGGTCGTACTTCGTTGATCACAACACGCGGACAACAACCTGGGTAGATCCCCGTCGACAGCAGTACATCCGCATGTACGGCCAGAATCCAAATGGCAACAATACCACCATTCAGACGCAGCCAGTATCACAACTTGGCGCTTTGCCCAGCGGCTGGGAAATGCGACTCACAAACACTGCAAGGGTGTACTTTGTTGACCACAATACCAAGACTACAACCTGGGACGACCCACGGCTACCTTCGTCTTTGGATCAGAACGTTCCACAATACAAGAGAGACTTCCGTCGGAAACTCATCTACTTCAGATCTCAGCCTGCTCTTCGTATTCTGTCTGGACAATGTCACGTCAAAGTCCGAAGAGATCATATCTTCGAAGATTCTTATGCGGAGATCATGAGGCAAAATGCCAACGATCTGAAGAAGCGACTGATGATCAAATTTGACGGCGAAGACGGTCTGGACTATGGTGGACTCTCAAGGTAAGAAGTGCTTGGGGAAGACGTCTATCGTTTGTTTGAAGCTAATCATGATTCAGAGAATTTTTCTTTTTGCTATCGCATGAAATGTTCAACCCGTTTTATTGCCTCTTCGAGTACTCCGCTCACGACAATTACACCCTCCAGATCAACCCTCACTCTGGCATTAATCCAGAGCATTTGAATTATTTCAAGTTCATCGGCAGAGTGGTGGGCTTGGCCATCTTCCACCGACGTTTCCTCGATGCGTTTTTCATTGGCGCGTTCTACAAGATGATCTTGCGGAAGAGAGTCGCTCTTGCGGATATGGAGGGCGTCGATGCTGACTTCCACCGAACCCTTACCTGGACACTGGAGAATGACATCACAGGTGTCATTGAGCCTACGTTCTCTACGGAAGATGAGAGCTTTGGCGAGATCCAGACTATCGACTTGAAGCCTAACGGCCGTAATATTGAAGTCACCAACGACAATAAGAAGGAGTACATCGAGCTCATTACAGAATGGAGAATCCAGAAGCGAGTTGAAGAGCAATTCAACGCATTTGTGACTGGCTTCAACGAGCTAATTCCTCCGGACCTTGTCAATGTCTTCGACGAGCGCGAATTAGAACTTCTTATTGGCGGTATTGCCGACATCGATGTTGAGGACTGGAAGAAGCACACAGATTACAGGGGTTACACTGAGCAAGACCAGGTCATCAGGAACTTCTGGACTGTGAGTATTTTCCTGCTGTTTGGCCAAGCAGAACGCTGACCTTGAGTGCAGTGCATTCGAAGCTGGGATGCCGAACAAAAATCACGATTATTACAATTCGCTACGGGCACTTCTCGCATCCCTGTCAACGGCTTCAAAGATTTGCAAGGTAGCGATGGGCCAAGACGATTTACCATCGAAAAGTCAGGTTCAGACAAAGCATTGCCCAAGTCACATACATGGTAAGACACTAAAGACCTTCATTACAAAGCATCATTGGCTAATGCTGAGTCTAGCTTTAATCGTCTTGACTTGCCCGACTACAAGAATTATGAGGATCTATCTGGCAAGCTTACGATAGCAGTGGAGGAGACTGTTGGTTTCGGACAGGAATAAATTGACCGATACTCAGCAATCACGCATACTCTTGGGGTTGCGGCGTTCAAAGACCAATAGCATTGTGTTTGGCATGCAGCCATCAAATCCAGTGTCCATAGGGCGGAAGCACTTGGGTTTTTGACTGTAGAAATAGGATGCGTTGACGACGATATATGGGTTTGGCCAAGTGAATATCTTTGTTCATCAGGCTTCTTTGTGTCCCCGTGCCTGAGGTAGTCCATGCCCAAATCCAACGACCCCGGTCTTGTTTTCCAACCACAAAACTTGGCACTTGGGATTCTCACAAGAAAATGTTTGGAGCTGTAGCAGCACTATCTCAGCAGCCTCGAATTCAGGGACACTGTCTGGAGCTTGAGCAACAAGCAGAACAGAATGACGTATCTGCTTGTTCACCTGAGACACTCGGAGCATACTATGAACACACAATCCAAAACACCCTGTTATCACGCCGTGCACCCATATGTCCATTGCATCTCTCCTTATCCTCCCCCCTTCCCCCCCCTCCCTAAGTCCCCGTAACCCTCAACACAAAATTCACCACCACCGCCCCCGCCAACACAACCGCCAAAACCGTGGGCCCAAACCGATCATCGAAGCCCCCCTGCCCCCTCATCCGTATACTCCGCGCCCGCCAATGAAACGTCACAAGCGCATACACCATACATCCCATCGCGACCACCGTGAA
>JAABUS010002497.1_pt1 | contig 34511 bp, 32 predicted proteins | sample 5560161 | NCBI WGS metagenome assembly JAABUS01 (sample SAMN10711885, study PRJNA513376) | rock metagenome | isolation source: Antarctica rocks | place: Antarctica: Victoria Land, Trio Nunatak nord | collected 2016-01-04 | reverse complement strand
TCCCGCGTAACGCGCCAACCAGCCCGAGCTGGCCCATCAGCCGTTCCACGGTGCACCGGGCCACCGGCACGCCTTCCCGGTTCAAGCTCAGCCAGACCTTCCGGGCCCCGTAGACCCCGAAGTGGGCGGCATGGACCCGGCGGATGTGATCGATCAACTCCGCCTCCCGCAGCGCCGCCGACATCGGCCCGACCCGGGCGGCCGCGCGGGCGGCGTAGTAAGTGCTGGCAGCGATCGGGATGCCCTGGCTGGCCAGGACCGCCCGGATCGGCTCGACTCCCCACCGCAGCCCGTCGACCGTGACCCGGTCGGGGTGAGCGGTGATGAACTGCACTAAGGCCGCTGTGGCCGGTCGAGCTCGGCCGCGAAGAAACCCGCGCCCTACCTTCAGGATGTCGTTCGCCCGACGCAGCTCCCGGTTCTCGGTGCGCAGCTTGCGGACCTCAGCGGACCCGGTCACGGTCACCGGCTCCCGGGTCCCGGCCTCGACCTCGGCGCGGCGGACCCACGTGCGCACCGTCTCGGTGCTCCCGACCCCGAGCTTGGTCGCGACCGAACGCATCGCCTCCCACTCGGTCGCATGCTCCGGCCGGGACTCCCCGACCAGCCGGACCGCCCGCTCCCGCAGCTCCGCCGGGTACTGCCTCCCACGGCTACCTGACACGGACTCCATCCTTCCCAAGGACCGGAGTCTCCGGACACGCCGGGGCGGTTCATGCCGACGAGACGGGAAGTCCTGCCAGACGGCCGGGTCGGCGTGCAGGGCGTCCAGCTCGTCGACATCGGCGGCGGTCGGGGCGGTCAACCGCAGCCGCTCGGTCGTCACCCGTGCCCACGGCTGCGACCCCGGCCCCTCGTCAACCGACCGACCCTTGCGACCCCGCTGCACCCGACGATGATCGTCCAGCCGGTGCGACGCTCCGTCCGGCGACCGTCCGGCGGGTCCTCCGTCCGGTTGACAGCGGAACCGCCGAGTTCATCCGCTCGGGCGACGCGCGCGGCACCGGCGACTCCCTAACGTCCCCGCTATGAACAGACGTGCACGACCGACCGGACGAGCACAGCCCAGCGGGCAGGCACAGCAGTGATCGCGGCCTCCGAGTTGACGAAGCGGTACGGGACGAAGACGGCCGTGGAGGACCTCACTTTCACGGTCCGGCCCGGGATGGTGACCGGGTTCCTGGGACCCAACGGGGCCGGCAAGTCCACGACCATGCGGATGATCCTCGGTTTGGACGCCCCGACCGCCGGGTCGGTGACGGTCAACGGCAAGCCGTACGCCGGCCACCCGGCACCGCTGCACGAGGTGGGCGCGCTGCTGGAGGCCCGAGCGGTGCACACCGGCCGCTCGGCGCGGGACCACCTGCGGGTGATGGCCGCGACCTGCGGCATCGGCAACCGCCGCGTGGAGCAGGTGATCGACATGGTCGGGCTGGGCAACGTCGCGGACAAACGGGTCGGTGCGTTCTCCCTCGGGATGGGACAACGCCTGGGTGTCGCATCGGCGCTGCTGGGCGACCCGGACACACTGATCCTCGACGAGCCGGTCAACGGGCTGGACCTGGACGGGATCCGGTGGATCAGAGCACTGCTCCGCGACCTGGCCGCCGAGGGCAGGACGGTGTTCCTGTCCTCGCACCTGATGAGTGAGATGGCGCTGACCGCGGACCGGGTGATCCTCGTCGGCCGCGGTCGCCTGATCCGCGACCAGACGATGAACGACTTCATCGCCGAGGCGTCCGGCGGTTTCGTGCGCGTGCGCTCCCCCCGGATCGACGCGCTCGCGACCCTGCTGGCCGCGGACGGGGTGACGATCCGGCACCTCGAGGACGGCGTCGTCCACGTCGAGGGCCGGTCCAGTGACCAAATCGGGTCCGCGGCCGCCGCAGCGGGCATCCCGCTGTTCGAACTGACACCCCAGACGGCCTCGTTGGAGGACGCCTACCTGGCGTTGACCGGCGACAACCTGGACTACCGGTCGACTGACAGCCACGCGGGAACCGAGGACCACCGGGTCGACGGCGAGTCCGACGCACAGCGAATGGGAGCAGCAGCATGAGCACGACCCTCACCGACCGGCCCCGGGACCCGACCAGCCCACGGACCCCGGCCCGCACCGACGCCGCTCCGGCCCGTCTGCGGGTCGGGCCGGTCACCTGGCCGCGGGCGGCCTGGTCAGAGTGGCTGAAGTTCGCCACCCTCCGGTCCACCTGGGCCGTGCTGGGCGCGGCGGTGCTCGGCATGGTGGTCCTGGGCGCGGTGATCGCGTACAACACCCGCAACCCGGCCGGACTGGACCCGGAGGACACCGTGCCGTCGGCGACCCTGCAGGGCTACTACCTCGGGCAGTTGCTCATTGCCTCACTCGGGGTGCTGGTCGTCACCGGGGAGTACAGCACCGGGATGATCCGCTCGACGTTCGCCGCGGTTCCCCGCCGGCTACCGGTACTGACCGCCAAGCTCGCGGTGTTCGCGGTCATCGTCGCTGTCGCGATGACGGCGGCCAGCCTCGCCGCCTTTACCCTCGCCCAGGCCGTCATGTCCCGCTACCGGCCGGGCTACTCCCTGTCCGACCCGGGTGTGCTGCGGGTGGTCATCGGGACCGGGATCTACCTGACCCTGATCGGCCTGATCGGTTCCGCGATCGGGTGGATCGTGCGCAGCACCCCCGGCGCCCTGGTCACCGTGGTGGGCCTCCTGCTGGTCGTTCCGGTGCTGTTCGGGAACCTGCTCGGCAGCTGGGGCCGCACCGTCGCCGCATACCTGCCCACCGGCGCGGGCGCGAGCTTCTCCACCACGCACGGCAATCCCAACGGGCTCTCGCCGTGGACCGGCTTCGGCGTGCTGCTGGCCTGGGTGGTCGTCGCCTTCGTGGTCGCGGCGGTGGAGTTGCGTCGCCGGGACGCCTGACCGCTCTGGCGAGCGGCCCGCGCGGACCTATGTTCTCCCGGGTGGGCGCCGCGTTCTCCACAGTGGATGGGGTGGAGAACGCGGCGCCGGCCGACCGGGCCTGGCACCGGGCTCGGCAGCGGCTGGTCCACCACCCGGTGGTCGCCGACGCCGCGCTGGCGCTGGTCCTGATGCTGGCCGCCACGGTGTCGGACACCAGAGGGCCTGACGGACACCGGCCCGGGGCGCTGATCTTCGACGTCCTGCTCACCGCGCCGCTGGCCCTGCGGCGACGGTGGCCGGCGGCCGTCGGGTCGGTCGTGGCCGGGATCTGTCTGGTGCAGTGGGCCACCGGGACCTTCGCCAACGGTGCCAACGCCGTCCTGGTCGTCCTGTACACCCTGGGCTCGCGGGAGCACCGCCGGTGGGTGCTGGTCGCGGCGCTGGTCGTCGGCGAGATCGGCGTCGTATTGGCCGCGACGCGGTGGGCGCCGCACGGTGGCCGGCTGCTCATCAGCCTCACCGGATCCGGGACCGTCCTGGCCTCGGTACTGCTCGGGGTGTACGTCCGGATGCGCCGGGCCGATGCCGCCGCGATGCTGCAGCGGGCGCTGACCGCCGAACGGGACCGGGAGCTGCAGGTCCGGTTGGCGGTCACCGCGGAGCGCGCGCGGATGGCCCGGGAGGTGCACGACATCGTCGCGCACAGCCTGTCGGTGATGATCACCCTGAACGACGCTGCCGTCGCCGTCCAACCGTCCTCACCGGCCAGCGAGGAGATCCGACGCGCGTCGACGGTCGGCCGGGAGGCGCTGCGGGACATGCGGCGGCTGATGGGGGTGCTGCGCGGCGACGACCCGGCGGGGCTGGTCCCGCAACCCGGGACGGCCCAGTTGCCGGACCTGCTGAAGATGGTCCGGCAGGCCGGGCTGCCCGTCGAGCTCGCCACCACCGGCGACCTGTCCGCGGCACCGGCGACAGCGCAGCTCGCGGCCTACCGGGTGGTCCAGGAGGGCCTGACCAACGTGCTCAAGCACGGGCGCAACGTCACCCGCGTCCTGGTCGAGGTGGGCATCGACCAGGACCGGCTGACCGCGCAGGTCCTCGACGACGGTGACCCCGCGCCGGGCGCCGCCGCGGAGTCGGCCGGCCACGGGCTGGCGGGGATGCGTGAGCGGGCGGCGATGTTCGGTGGCTGGGTGGACGCCGGGCCCCGGCCCGGGCGCGGCTGGGCGGTCCGGGTCGACCTCGCATTCGATCCGGCCCGGTGAGACCGGTGACCGTCCGGGTAGTGCTCGTCGACGACCAACCGCTAGTGCTGCGCGGCTTCCGGCTCATCCTCAGTGCCGAGCCGGACATCGACGTGGTCGGTGAGGCCGGCAGCGGCGAGCAGGCCGTCCGGGTGGTGGCCGCTGTCGAGCCGGACGTCGTGCTGATGGACGTGCGGATGAGTGGGATGGACGGCATCGAGGCGACCCGCCGGATCGTCGGGTCCGGATCGACCGCGAGGGTGGTGATCCTGACCACCTTCGACGTCGACGAGTACGCGTTCGAGGCGCTGCGGGTCGGCGCGAGCGGGTTCCTGCTCAAGGACGCCCTGCCGGAGGAGCTGTTGGCCGGAGTCCGCGCGGTCGCCTCCGGTGACGCCGTGCTCGCCCCGACCACCACCCGCCGACTGCTGACCAGCTACGCCGCCGGCTTCGGCCCGACCGCGAACGGGACGCTGCAGGCGGGCGCCGCCCTGGACACGCTGACCCAGCGCGAACGGGAGGTGTTCACCGGGATGGCCGAGGGGCTGACCAATGCCGAGATCGCCGCGCGGCTGTTGCTCTCCGAGGCCACGGTGAAGACCCACGTGGGACGGGTGCTGCTCAAGCTGGGGTTGCGCGACCGGGTCCAGGCCGTGATCTTCGCCTACGAGCGGGGGCTGACCCGGCCCCGGTCGGCACCGGGGCTGCCGCCGGACCGGACGGCACCGGGCGGATAGTTGACCGGTGCCCTCCCGCCTGCTGCTCGTCTACCGCGTGCTCGCCATCGTCACCGGGACGGGGCTGGTGATCCTGACCTTCGTCGGCCTGCCGCTGAAGTACGAGTTCGGCCGCCCGGGGGTCGTCACGGTCGTCGGAATCGCCCACGGGTGGCTGTTCATGGCCTACGTCGTGGTCACCCTTCTGCTCGCCTACTCCCGACGGTGGTCGATCCCCAAGGTGGCGTTGGTGGTGCTGGCCGGGACGGTGCCGGTGATGACGTTCTTCGCCGAGCGCCGGGTCGTCGCCGACGAACGGCGTGCGTTCGGCCGGCCGAGGGTCGCCGAGCACCCGACCTCCTGAGGCGCCGTCCTCAGAAGCTGACCTCGGCGACGCCGGCCTGCTCGACCCGCTGCGTCCGCAGCTCCCGGGCGTGCTGCCGAGCCGCGATGACCAGGACGACGAACGCTCCGGCCGCGAACAGGTTCCACTGCACCGCATAGCCCAGGCTCTGCCAGGACCAGCGGACCGCCCCCCGCCCGCCGCCGGGCAGCGGCACCGGCGCCAGCCCGCCGGCCGCGGTCGCCGGAACGGCCCGGGTCAGCCCGACATACCCGTTCAGCAACGGGTAGGGCACCCGGTTGACGAACACCGGCACCGACACCGCGGCGATCTGGGCCGACCCCGCGGGCGGCCGGGCGTCGGGGAGGTTCTCCGACGCGGCCAGCCAGCCCTCCACCACGACGGCACCGCCTGGCGGGGTCCCGGCCGCGACACCGTCGGGGACGAAACCGCGCACCACGAGCACGCTCGGACCGCTCAGCGGTCGCAGTGGGGTCACCACCCATGAGCCGCCCCGCCCACCGACGACCCGGCCCGGGACCGTGACCTGCGCGGCGGCGTCCCACCGCCCGGCCACCCGCACCAACCGGCCCACGACGGTGCCGTCCACGGTGGGCCGGTTCCCGAGGACCCCCGCGAGCGGGAGCGCCGCGGCATTGGGGTCCGCGGCCTGAACCGGCGCGAGCACCGTCCGCGCGCGGTCGAACTGCCACACGCCGAGCGCGACGAACACGACCGCGCCGACCAGCGCCAGCGCGGCGTAACCCAGCCAGCGGGGAGTGAGCAGGAAGCGGTACACGGCCAGGCCAGCGTAGGAGCGCCGCCGCCACCAGATCGACCGAGGCCGGAGTGACCCGGACACGCGGGTCGGAGATGCGGGTCGGAGTCGAGGACCGAATGGTCAGATGAGTCGGTGGACCAGTGATGCCTGCGCCTGGCGGCCGACGCTGACGAGGAACGGGTCGAGCGGCAGAGTTCCCGTATCGCCGGGCCCGTCGGGGTGCCGGACGGGAACGTCGGGGGCGACGAGGTAGGCGCCGCCCTCGAACCTCGGATTGTTCGAAAGCAGCGCTCGCAGCCCTTCGGTCGAATGTCGTCCGGACGAGGCGACCTCGAAAGCGAGTGGCCGCTCGACATCGTCGAGGACGAAGTCGACCTCGCGTCGTCCGTCGCGCCAGTGGTACAGCCGCTGTCCGGTCTGCTCGGAAAGGCCGTGCAGTGCCGCAGCGACGAGGTTCTCCGTCAGCGCACCGAGTTCGGCCGGATTCGTCAGCGGGGCGAGGCCCCGCTGCAGGGCAGCATTGCGGACGGCGCCGTCGACAAAATAAAGTCTGCGCCCCCGCCGCTGCCTTGCCTCCTCGCTGGCGGACCACCCTGGCAGGGTGAACACCAGGAAAGCCTGCTCCAGATAGGACAGATAACGGTCGAAGGTAGGCTGCGAGAGTCCCAGCTCGGCGCCGATCTTGGACGGTGACAGCATCCCGGTCATCTGGGCTGCCAGCACATAGAGGAGTCGCTCCAGCCGCATGGGGCTCGCGACGCCGAACGACTGCGGGATGTCCTTGTAGACCGCGCGCTCGACCGCGTCGGCACGGAGCAGCTGCTGGGACTCGAGCAGGCGGGTGACGTCGTCGAGATCCTCGCGCCGCTCCCGCTCGCCACGCAAGAGCTCCGGAAATCCGCCCAGCAGCATGAAGCTCCGCCGCAGACCGGCCAGCGGGACGCCCGTGGGAATCCGCAACGGCAGCAATCGGAGCGACTCCGCGAGGGAGTCGGCCGGCGGTAGGTCCACCGTCTCGCCGACCAGATCGAGGTACTCGCTGAACCCGTAGGGCGCCAGATAGCGGTCGACCCAGCGCCCGACCCCACTTTCCAGGCGCCGGGTCCGCAGTGCGGCAGTCGCGCTCGAGGTGGCGACGACGCGAACCGGCCAGTGTTCGTCGTAGAACGTCTTCAGCCAGATGTCCCAGTCACGCGCGTAGACGATCTCGTCGAGCATCAGATGGGCCGGGTTGGCGGCGGTGGCACCGGCCGTGTCGATCACGAGCCGCACCAACCGGCCGAGGTCCTCGCGGAGCAGGACCGGGTGGTCCAACCGCAGCCACCAGACCCGGTCTGGATCGAGTCCGCCGTCGAGCAGGTGCCGGACGGTCTGATACATCACGGTCGTCTTACCCACCCGGCGGGCGCCGAGGATGAGGGTGAACCGACGCGGCCCCGCACGCAGGACGCTGCGCCACAGGGCCTGGGCGAGCGGACGCTCGACGGGGGGCGCCAGGAACCGTGGCACGCCGTCGCCGCTGTGCCACGGGTTCTGCTCGGCCAAAATCTGCACGATCTCGGCGGCGGGCTGTAGCAGGTTGTTCACATTCCCTCCCGTTCTGACAACAACATACGCCGGCTGAGGCTTGTTTGGCGATTAAGCCTCACGCCGGTGCCGCGACGTTGCTTCCTCGCCGACGAGCCGGACGGACGGCCCGTAGGCGGCCAGCGCCCGGTCGGCGGTGAGCAGGACCGCGCCCTCGACGCGCGCCTGAGCGACGCGCGCCTGAGCGATGAGCAGCCGATTGAACGGGTCCCGATGGATCGGCGGTAGGCGCTCGACGGCGGCCGCATGCTCGGGCGTCACGTCGAGCAGCTCGGCCGACAACTCCCGCCTGGCCCGCGTGGCCCAGGACCCGACGGCCGTGCCGACGGCGAAGTGATCAGCCGGTTGGACGCTGATCTGCCTGGACGCGCTCGCCGACCTTCACGGTCGGACCGGACAGCGGGCGGGGCACCGTTCTGTCGGTCTCCGCCACGCCGAGGTCACGGCCCGGCAACGTAGCGTCGGGCGGATGACTGGTGACCTGGCGACGACGGCCACCGCGAGCATCACGGACAGCGCCGATGCTGTGCTGGCCGAGATCGCGGCGGCCGCCGGCCCCGATCCGCACACCACCGCCGGCAAGCTGGCGGACCTGCGGGAGCGGGAGGCCGAATCGCTGGTGGCCGGCGGCCGGCGGGGCATCGACCGCCAGCACGAGCGCGGGAAGAAGACGGCACGGGAGCGGATCGAGGCACTGCTGGACCCGGGCACGTTCACCGAGCTCGACGCACTGGTCCGCCACCGCTCCACCGCCTACGGGATGGACCGGGCGCACCCCTACGGCGACGGTGTCGTGGTCGGGCACGGAACTGTCGACGGCCGCCAGGTGTGCGTCTACGCCCAGGACTTCACCGTGCTCGGCGGCAGTCTCGGCGAAGCGTTCGGCCAGAAGGTCTGCAAGGTGATGGACCTGGCGATGCGGATCGGCTGCCCGGTGATCGGCATCAACGACGGTGGCGGAGCCCGGATCCAGGAGGGCGTCTCGGCCCTCGCCGGCTTCGGGGAGATCTTCCGCCGCAACACCAGGGCCTCCGGGGTGATCCCCCAGGTGAGCCTGGTGCTCGGCCCGTGTGCCGGCGGCGCGGTCTACTCCCCGGCGATCACGGACTTCACGATCATGGCCGACGGCACGTCCCACATGTTCATCACCGGGCCCGACGTCATCCGCGCGGTCACCGGCGAGGAGGTCGGCTTCGAGGAGCTCGGCGGCGCCCGCACCCACAACGAGCGCAGCGGCGCGGCCCACCACCTGGCCGCCGACGAGGACGACGCGATCGCCTACGCCCGGGCGCTGCTGTCCTACCTGCCGCAGAACAACCTCGACGAAGCCGTGCCACTGCCCGGGTGGGAGGCCGACCTGGACCCGGACGAGGACGATCTGGCGCTGGACACCCTGGTCCCGGACTCCCCCAACCAGCCGTACGACATCACCGAGGTGATCGCGACGGTGCTCGACGGCGGGGACTTCCTGGAGGTGCAGGAGCTGTTCGCGCCCAACATCGTGATCGGGTTCGGCCGGGTCGAGGGGCGCAGCGTCGGCGTCGTGGCGAACCAGCCGATGCGGATGGCCGGCGTGCTGGACATCGACGCCAGCGAGAAGGCCGCCCGGTTCGTCCGGACCTGCGACGCGTTCAACGTCCCGATCCTGACGTTCGTCGATGTGCCGGGCTTCCTGCCGGGCACCGAGCAGGAGTGGGACGGGATCATCCGCCGCGGCGCGAAGCTGCTCTACGCCTACGCCGAGGCCACCGTGCCGATGGTCACCGTCGTCACCCGCAAGGCCTACGGCGGTGCGTACATCGTCATGGGCTCGACCCACCTGGGCGCGGACGTCAACCTGGCCTGGCCGACCGCACAGCTGGCGGTGATGGGTGCCCAGGGCGCGGTCAACATCCTGCACCGGCGGGACCTCGCCGCAGCCGATGACGCCGACGCCACCCGCGCGGGACTGGTCAACGCCTACGAGGACGCGTTCGCCAATCCGTACGGCGCCAGTGACCGGGGGTACGTCGACGCGGTCATCGCCCCGAGTGACACCCGCTCGCAGATCGTCCGGTCGTTGCGAGCACTGCGCACCAAACGATCGGACCTGCCGTCCCGCAAGCACGGGAACATCCCCCTGTGAGCGCGGCGAACGAGAAGGTTGCCGCGAGCGCGGCGGACGAGGAGTCAGCCCGGTGAGCGCAGCTCTCGACCACGCCGTCCCCGACGAGATCCCGGAGGCACCGATGCTCAGGGTGGTACGTGGCGCAGCCGACGACGACGAGATCGCTGCTCTCGTCACGGCGATCGTCGCCGTGGCGGCCGGGTCCGGTCCACAGCGGGACGACGGAGCGCCGGCCCGCCGGGCCACGTCACCCGCCCGCTCGGTGTGGGCGCGACCAGCGTTCCCGTCCGGCACCCGGCCGGGGCCCGACAACTGGCGGCGGTCCGGACTGCCGTCGCGTCGCGGCTGCTGACAGCGGCAGCCACCGGAGCCCAGGGCCGCGGAGTTCAGTCCCGCCCGCGGGAAGACTGGCCGGCTGCGGCGGCGCGCGCCGCCTGCACCGCCGCTCGCAGCGGCACACCGACGCGCGCGGCGACCCGGATCGGCAACCGGTTGCGTAGCACGGTGTATCTGCGTTCCCACAGCGCGGCGTCGCGTCGCGCGGCCCGCTCGACCGCCCGGACCGCGGCCAGGTCTTCGGCCGTCGCCGCTGCCGCCCGCCGGGCGGCGGCGGACTGCTCGGTGAGCCGTGCCCGGAGCTCGTCGAGCCGGTCCGCGAGCTCCGCGGCGCGCGCCGACTGGTGCGCCGCGTCCGCAGCCGCACGGTCGGCCGAGTTCTGCGCGTCGAGCGCGGCGTCGTGCGCCTCGGCCGTGACACGTTCGGCATCCACCGCGGCACGCTCGCCGGCCACTGCGCGCTCGGAGGCGGCGATCAGCGGCGGCAGCAGGTCCGGCAGCCGGTTGCCGTCCGGCCCGACGACCGGCGTCAGCCACCCGGCCACCACCTCCGGCAGCGACCGCCCGGCCTTGTCCAGCTCAGCCGAGCCCCGCCCGGCCTCGTCCAGCTCAGCCAGGTCCCGCCCGGCCACGGGGCGGACGACCCAGTTGACCTCGCCCCCCATCAGGCCGAGCGACCGGATGACGTCGGGGCCGAATACGTCCGCCGTCGCGAACCGGTAGACGTCCAGACCGGCTTCGCCCAAGCGCTCGTCCAGGGTGGCCCCGCCGTACTGGCGCACATGGTCGACCCGGCCGAAACGACGGACCCGCTCGGCCGCGTCCACGGGCTCGGAGTCCTCGTCGGTCGGCCTGCCCACCGACCACGGGACCTGGAGCAGGCAGACCCCGGTGGGGGCCAGCACCCGGGCGAGCTCGGCCATCGCGGCGCGGTCGTCGGGGATGTGCTCGAGCACGTGCAGACACAGGACGAAGTCGAAGGTCGCGTCCGGGAACGGCAGCGCGGTCAGGCTTGCCTGCACGTCGACGGCACGTCCGTCGGCGGCCGGGTCGAAGTCGGCGCTGATCAGCTGCGACGGCCCGAGATCACGGAGCAGGCTGGTGGTGAACGGGCTCGGCGCGATCTCCAACACCCGGCCGCCCACCAGGGACCCGCCCATCCCACGGGCGAGCACCGTCAACAGCCGGTGCCGCTCGAGGCACCCGCACCAGGGACACGCGGCCAACGGACGGCCGTTCGGGCCCGGGGCCAGCCGCTGGGCGGCGAGCCCGCACACCGGGCAGAAGACGGGCGACCCCACCGGCCCGCCCGTCGGGCTCCCCGGGTCACCGGGCGGCGACGACGCACGTGTGGGCGACGACCCATCGGGGAGCGACAGCGCACCTGGGGACACCGGGAGCACCCTCCGTTCGTGGGCGCGTCGACAGAGCGGTCGAGCGCGCGGGGGACCCTACCGCCGCCGGACGGGGGCACCGGGGAGTCGCCGGACGGGGCACCCGCGGGGCGACGGACGGCGGGCTGCCGGCACCTAGAATCGACGGTCGACCACGATCTGCCTGCGGGCGGCGAGGAGGAAGTGTGCCGGACGGCGACGCCGACCCGACCGCCGCCGAGGCTGATGCGGGATACGTGGCGCGTCCGTTCCGAAGAGTCACGGCGGTGCTGGTCGCCAACCGCGGGGAGATCGCCGTCCGGGTCGTCCGCGGCGCCCGGGACGCAGGCATCCGCAGCATCGCGGTGTACGCGGCCGACGACGCCGACGCCCTGCACGTGCGGCTGGCCGACGAGGCGTACGCGCTGCCCGAGGGCGGGGTCTCCGCCACCTACCTGTCGGCGGCAGCGCTGCTGGACGTCGCCGCCCGCGCCGGTGCGGACGCGGTGCACCCCGGGTACGGGTTCCTCGCCGAGAATGCCGCGTTCGCCCGATCGGTGCTCGACGCCGGGCTGACCTGGATCGGTCCGCCGCCGGAGGCCATCGAGGCACTCGGGGACAAGGTCCGGGCCCGGGAGATCGCCACCGCCGTCGGTGCGCCACTGGCGGTGGGCAGCGACGGTCCCGTCCCGGACGCCGCGGCCGTGGAGCGGTTCGCCGACGAGTTCGGCCTGCCGCTGGCCATCAAGGCGGCCCACGGCGGCGGCGGCCGCGGCCTGAAGGTCGCCCGCACCCGGGAGGAGATCCCGGCGAGGTTCGACTCCGCGGTACGCGAGGCGGTCGGCGCCTTCGGCCGCGGCGAGGTCTACGTCGAGCGCTACCTGGACCGGCCCCGGCACGTGGAGACGCAGTGCCTGGCCGACGCCCACGGCGCGGTGGTGGTCGTCTCCACCCGGGACTGCACCCTGCAGCGGCGCCACCAGAAGCTCGTCGAGGAGGCCCCCGCGCCGTTCCTCAGCGACGCCCAGCGCGAGGCGATGGTCACCGCCAGCAAGGCGATCCTGCGCAAGGCGGGCTACGCCGGCGCCGGGACGTGCGAGTTCCTGGTCGGGCTCGACGGGACGCTGTCGTTCCTGGAGGTCAACACCCGACTGCAGGTGGAGCACACCGTCACCGAGGAGGTGACCGGCATCGACCTGGTCGGCGAGCAGTTCCGGCTCGCCGCCGGGGAGCCGCTCGGGTACGACGACCCGGCGCCGCGCGGTCACAGCATCGAGTTCCGGATCAACGCCGAGGACCCGGGCCGGGACTTCCTGCCGGCACCGGGACGGCTCACGGCATGGAGCCCGCCCGCCGGGCCCGGCATCCGGGTCGACTCCGGCTACGTCCGCGGCCAGACGGTGCCCGGTGGCTACGACTCGTTGCTGGGCAAGCTGATCGTCACGGCCGAGGACCGTCCCCGCGCGCTGGCCCGGGCGCGACGGGCGCTGGCCGAGTTCGAGGTCGCCGGGATGCCGACCGTCCTGCCGTTCCACCGCGCCGTGGTGACCGACCCCGCGTTCGTCGGCGACCCGGCGGCTCCCGACGGCGGGTTCCCCGCAGGGCCCGGCGGCGGCTTCACGGTGCACACCCGGTGGATCGAGACGGGGTTCGACAACCGGATCCCGGCCTGGTCGGCCGAGGCCGAGGCGGCCGCGGGCGGAACGGCGCGGCAGCGAGTCGTCGTCGAGGTCGGCGGGAAACGGCTGGAGGTCGTGCTCCCCGGCTGGCTCGGCACCGCCGTCGACGGCCGCGGGCGGGACGGCCTGGGCGGTGCGGGTGCACCACCGCAGCTGTCGGACCCCAATGCCGCCCGGCGGAGGGGGCACGGCGGGCGTGGACGCGGACGCGGGGCCGCGCTCGCCCTGGCGACCGGCGACGCGGTGGTCGCGCCGATGCAGGGGACGGTGGTCAAGGTGGAGGTCTCGGAGGGCGACGAGGTCGTGGTCGGCGACGCGCTGCTGGTGCTGGAGGCGATGAAGATGGAGCAGCCCATCACCGCCCACCGGGCCGGTACTGTGCGTTCCCTCGCGGCGGAGGCAGGGGCGACGGTGGCCAGCGGTGCGGTTCTGCTGACGATCGAAGCGTGACGGCCCGGCGGTCAATCGAGCCGGGCGGTGCTCAGTGAGACGGAACGACCCCCACGGGCGGGGCGTTCCCCCAACAGGCCGGGGCGACCGGTCGTCGGACCTGGTGACCGGAGTCTGCTGTGGAACTGATCCTGCTGCTGATCCTGGCCGTGGCCGGGTACGCGGTCTACAACGCCGTGAGCAAACGCTCCAAGGCCAGGGCGGTGCAGACCCGCCAGACCAACGAACTCTCCGACCTGAAGCGGACCGCCGAGGAGGACGTCACCCGGCTCGGTGAGGAGGTCGCCGACCTCGACACCGAAACCACCGGCGTGCAGCTTGACCAGGGCGGCCGGCAGGACTACAAGCGGGCGCTGGATTCCTACGACGCGGCCAAGCAGGCGCTGGACCGCGCGGTCAGGCCGGACGACATCAAGGCCGTCACGACGGCGCTAGAGGACGGGCGCTACGCGATCGCCTGCGTGCAGGCCCGCGTCGCCGGCCGGCCGCTGCCGCAGCGCCGCCCGCCGTGCTTCTTCAACCCCCAGCACGGCCCCAGCGCCAAGGACGTCGAGTGGGCGCCCCCCGGCGGCCAGCCGCGGACGGTGCCGGTCTGCATGGCCGACGCGGAGCGGGTGGAGGCCGGTGCGGAACCGGACGTCCGGCAGGTCTTCAACGGCAACCGCCGGGTTCCCTACTACAACGGCGGCCCGGCCTACGCCGGCTACAACTCCGGCTACTTCGGCGGGTTTGCCGGGTCTGGACTGATGTCCGGGGTGTTGGTCGGCGCGCTGACCACGGGCCTGCTGTCGTCGGCGATGGGCGGCTGGGGCGGCGGGTTCGGCGGCGGCGGGTTCGGGGGCGACGGTTACGGCGACGCCTACCAGGACGGGTACGCAGATGGCCAGGACAACGACAACGGCGACAACGGGGATTCCGGCGACAACGGGGACGGCGGGGGCGACTCCGGGGGCGGGGACTTCGGGGGCGGCGGCGACTGGGGTGGCGGGGACTTCGGGGGCGGCGGCGGGGACTTCGGCGGCGGGGACTTCTGAGTTCCCGCTGGCCGGGGGACCGTCGCGGGGGTCAGCTGACCGGGACGTGCGCCGCTTGGTGAATGGCCTCGCCGGAGGTGATGCGGGGGTCCCGGATGACCCGGCGCGCTTCGTCTGCTGACTTGTCGTCCGGCAGCTTCTCCGAGGCGATCTCGGCGGCAACCCGCTTGGCGTAGTGCTCGATTTCGGCTGCCGTCGTCGCCTCGTCCCAGCCGAGCACCTCGGCGATCACCGGAGCGATCGCCCGGGACGACTCCAGCCCTCGGTCGTAGGTCTCGATGGAGGCGTGCAGCCGCCGGGTCATCACGTCGTCCAGGTGCAGCGCGCCTTCGTGTGACGCGGCGTAATACGCCTCGGCCAGCAGGTAGTCCGGCGCGCCGGGGATCGGTGCCGCCAGCTCCGGTCGCTCACTGACCAGCGCGAGCAGGTCGGTGACCAGCGAGCCCTGCCGACGCAGCAGGTGCTCGACCTGCTCGACGGTGAGCCCGGACTCCCTGGCCAACCGGTCGGTGGAGTTCCAGTACGCCAGGTACCCGTCGGCGCCGAGCAGCGGGGTCCGGTCGGTGACCGACGGCGGGACCGGCCGGCCCAGGTCCTTGGCTGCCGCGTCGACGGCGTCCTGCGCCATCACCCGGTAAGTCGTGTACTTGCCGCCGGCGATCACGGTCAGTCCGGGCGCCGGGCTGACCACCGCGTGCTCACGGGACAGCTTCGACGTCGCGTCGGACTCCCCGGACAGCAGCGGACGCAGGCCGGCGTAGACGCCCTCGACGTCGTCCCAGGTGAGCTGGGGTTCGAGGATCCGGTTGACGTTACGCAGCAGGTAGTCGATGTCGGCCTTGCTCGCCGCCGGGTGCGAGAGGTCGAAATCCCATTTGGTGTCCGTGGTGCCGATCAGCCAGTGCTCGCCCCACGGCCGGATGATCAGCACGCTGTCCTCGGCGCGGCACAGGATCGCCGCCTCGGAGCGGATCCTGTCCTTGGCCACCATGACGTGGACGCCTTTGGACGCCTTCACCTGGAACAGGCCCTTGCCGCCGAGCATCGCCTGGATCTCATCCGTCCACACACCGGCGGCGTTGATCACCTCCCGGGCCCGGACGTCGATCACCCGACCGGCCGGGTCCTCGGTGTCGAGCACCTGGACGCCGACGACACGCGGGCCCTCCCGCAGGAACCCGACCACCTTGGCGGCGGACGCGACCACCGCGCCGTACGCGGCGGCGGTCCGGGCCAGCATCATCGTGTGCCGCGCGTCGTCGACCTGGACGTCGTAGTACGTCAGCGCCCCGGCCAAGGTGTCCTGACGCAGGCCGGGCGCGATCTTCGCGACGCCGGTCTTGGTGAGGTGACGGTGGTGGGGGACCCCGGACCTGCCGCTCATCACGTCGTAGAGCAGCACCCCGGACCCGGCGTAGGCGCGCTCCCAGACCCGGTGCTCCAGGGGGTAGATGAACTTCAGCGGCCGGACGAGGTGCGGGCAGATGGTCTTCAGCATCAGGCCGCGCTCGTGCAGCGCCTCGAACACCAGGGAGAAGTTGAGCTGCTCCAGGTAGCGCAGGCCGCCGTGGAACAACTTTCCGGACCGGCTGGACGTCCCGGCGGCGTAGTCGCGCATCTCCACCAGCGCGGTGGACAGGCCCCGGGTGACCGCGTCCAGCGCGACGCCGGTCCCGGTCACCCCGCCGCCGACGACGAGGACGTCGAACGTCTCCGACGCCAGCTGCTCCAGTGCGCGGCGCCGCTGGGCCGGGCTGAGCACCGACTTCTCGGCCGCGGTCGAGGCGGAGGCCGACCCTGCTCCGGGAGCGTGCCCGACAGTCTCGGTCTCGGTGTCGGTGTCGGGGTCGGTGTCGGTCACGTCAGCCTCCGTCGGCAGTCGGACCGCCACCGGCCGCGGGTGCGGTGGCGGGTGCGTCAGGCGCCGCCGGAGATCGCCTCCCGACGGGCCTGGTGAGAACCTACGGCGTGCCCATCCCAACCGGTCGCCGCGGTGGCCGGTGACGCCGCAGTCGGCGCTCGCCCTCGCCCTCGCCGTCCTCGCCGCGACCGCCTACGGCGTGGCCAGCGTGCTGCAGGCGACCGCGGTCACGACGGGACCACCCGGCACCAGCCTGGTGCGACGTCCCCGCTACCTGGCCGGGGTGCTGTGTGACGGGGCCGCCTGGCTCTTGTCGCTGGCCGCACTGCGCCACCTGCCGCTGTTCGTCGTGCAGTCGGTGCTCTCCGGGTCGCTGGCGGTGACCGCCGTGCTGGCACACCTCGTGCTGCGGGCACGCCTGGTCCGGGCCGATGTGGCCGCGATCCTGCTGCTCGTCGCGGCGCTGGGCGTGCTTGCCGCCGCCGGCGGCCACCAGGTCGCTTCCGGTGTCGGTCGGCCGGTCACCGCGGCACTGCTGGCAGGTGTGCCCGTACTGCTCGCGCTCGCCGTCACACTCCGCCGGACGGACCCGGTGGCGTTGGCATGCCTGTCCGGGCTGGCGTTCTCCGGAGCGGCCCTCGGCGCCCGCGTTGTCCACGGCAGCCCCGCCGCGCTGGTCCTCGAGCCGGTCAGCTATGCCGTCCTGGTGTACGGCGCGCTCGGTGCCTACGCCTACGCCCAGGCACTGGACGGGGGCGCGGTCACCGCGGTCACCGCGGTGCTCTGGTCGGTCGAGGTGGTCGTCCCGACCGTTGTCGGGGTGACCGCCCTGGGCGACGCGGTCCGAGCCGGCTGGGGTCCGGCCGCCCTGCTGGCTGTGCTGGCCGTCCTCGCCTCCTCCGTGGTCCTGGCCACCCGTGCCGACGTCCGGACCCCCGCCGCGTAGCGGCCGTCTCGACAGGGTGTCCGCGTAGCGGCCGTCGCGACGCCTACCGCCGGGGTCCGAGCAGGTCGACCAGCGCCTCGCGGACCCCGTCGCGGGTGCGCTCGACCCGCAGCGCCCGCCGGGCCGCGTCGGCGTCCAGCGGGTAACGCTGCGTGGGCACGGCGATCACCGCCAGGCCGGCCGCCGCGGCCGCTCGGACCCCGTTGCCGGAGTCCTCCACGGCGTAGCTACCGGCGCTGTCGATGCCGAGCCGGCGAACGGCCTCGACGTACACGTCGGGATTCGGTTTGCCGCGCTCGACCTCGGCGCTGGAAACCGTCGCGGCGAAGAACTGCCGCAAGCCCATGGTGTCCATCACCACGTCGATGACCGGGCGCGGAGCGGAACTGGCCAGTGCCACCGGCACCCGGGCGGCCACGGCCTCGACCAGGTCCCGCGCGCCGGGCAGCAGGGACACCTCACCGGCCCGGTAGGCGGTGACGAGGACGCCGACGACATCGGTGGCCGCCGCCCCGGCCGGCTGGCCCGTCCGCTCGCCCAGATACCGGTCCCACTCCCCCACGCTCATCCCCTGGCACGCCGCGGTGTCGGCGGCGGTCCAGGAGTAGCCGTGCCCGCCGGCGAAGCGGGTCCAGCCCCGCTCCCACAGGTGCTCGGAGTCCACCAGCACCCCGTCGAGGTCGAACACCACACCCACCCCGGCTTTCGACATCACGGCCCGTCCGTCGGCATCAGCGCCTCGCCGGAGACATCAGGCGAGCGCCCGGGTGTGCAGGCGGCGCGCGGCCTCGGCGATCGACCCGGACAGCGACGGGTAGACGGTGAACGCCTGCGCCACCTGGTCCACCGTCAGCCGGTCGGCGACGGCGAGGGAGAGCGGGTGCACCAGCTCGCTGGCGCCCGGCGCGACCACCACGCCGCCGGTCAGGATGCCGGTGGCCGGACGGCAGTACAGCTTGACGAAACCGTCGCCGAAGCCCTGCATCTTCGCCCGGGCGTTGCCCGCCAGCGGCAGCGTCACCGCGCGGACCGAGTCGTCCGGCGGCGGGCCGATCGTGGCGATCTCCGGGTCGGTGAACACGTTGGCGCAGACCTGGTCCAGGTCCAGCGGGGTGACCGCGTCACCGAGCGCGTGCCACATCGCGATCCGGCCCTGCATCGCCGCGACCGAGGCGAGCAGCAGCACCCCCGTGCAGTCCCCCGCCGCGTACAGCCCCGGGACCCCGGTCCGGGAGACGCGGTCGACCGCGACGTTGCCGGACCCGGTGAGCTCCACGCCCGCCTCCACCAGGCCGATGCCCGACGTGTTCGGCACGGACCCGACCGCGACCAGGCAGTGGCTGCCGGTGACCCGCCGGCCGTCGGTCAGGGTGACGGTGACGCCGTCGTCGGTGCGGGTGACCGAGGCCGCGCGGGACCGGGCCAGCACCGACATCCCGCGGCGGGCGAACACGTCCTGCAGGACACCGGCCGCGTCGGCGTCCTCACCGGGCAGCACCCGGTCGCGGGAGGACACCAGCGTGACGCGGGCGCCGAGGGACCGGTAGGCGCCGGCGAACTCCGCGCCGGTCACCCCGGACCCGACGACGACGAGGTGGTCGGGCAGCTCGGCCAGACCGTAGAGCTGTGTCCAGGTGAGGATGCGCTCGCCGTCGGGCTCCGCGCCCGGCAGCACCCGCGGGCTCGCGCCGGTCGCGACCAGCACCACGTCGGCGATCAGCTCCCCGCCCGCAACCGGCTCCCCGTTCAGACCGGGCTCCCCGTTCAGACCGGGCTGCCCGTTCAGACCGGGCGCCGACCACGCGATGCGGTGGCCACCGCGCGGGCCGGCATCCCGGCCGGCGAGCCGACCGGTGCCGGTGACCACCTGCACCCCACGCGAGCGCAGCGACTCCGCGATGTCCGCGGACTGGGCCGCGGCCAGGGCCAGGACGCGGCTGTTGACCGCCGCCAGGTCCACCGGCGCCCAGCCGTCCCCGGCCAACAGCTGCAGGCCGAGCTGTCCGGACTCCCGGGCGCGGGCGAGCACCTGCGCGGTCGCGATCAGTGTCTTGCTGGGCACGCAGTCGGTCAGCACGGCCGAGCCGCCGATGCCCTCGGCCTCCACGACCGTGACGGCCGCGCCGAGCTGCGCGGCGACCAGCGACGCCTCGTACCCGCCGGGGCCGCCGCCGAGGACGACGACGCGGGTCTGGGCGCGAGTCACGCAGCCATCCTGGCCCGGCCCGGTCATGGGTGCCGGCGTCCTAGGCTGCTCGCGCGCTCAGTCACCCCCGGTGGGCGGTCACCCACAGGACGGGACACGCACCCATGGGCACTGCCGCCGAACTGGACCCCACCGCCGCGCGGGGACACGGCACCGACGCCGGTCGCGACGACACCGCGTTCGCCTCGGCTGTCACCGCCGTCCGGTCCGGCGCCACGCCGCAGAGCGAGGCGGCCCGGCTGTACGGCCTGCTGACCGACGACGAGCGGCTCGGGCTCCTCGACGGCGACACCCCGTTCTGGGCGGGGATGGACGAGATGACCAACGAGGGTTACAACCTGCGGCCCTACGTGCACGGAGCGGTCGACCGCCTCGGCATCCCCGGCACCCGGTTCGTCGACGGCCCGCGGGGTTGCGTCGCCGGCGCCGGGACCGCGTTCCCGGTCTCGATGGCCCGCGGCGCCACCTGGGACGTCGCGCTGGAGGAGCGGATCGGTGCGGTCATCGGCGCCGAGATCCGCGCCCAGGGCGGCAACTTCTTCGGCGGCGTCTGCATCAACCTGCCGCGGCATCCCGCGTGGGGACGCGCGCAGGAGACCTACGGCGACGACCCGTACCACCTGGGCGAGTTCGGCGCGGCCCTGACCCGCGGTGCGCAGCGCTATGTGATGGCGTGCGCGAAGCACTACGCGTTGAACTCGATGGAGAACGCCCGCTTCACCGTCGACGTCACCGTCGACGAGGCCACGTTGCAGGACGTCTACCTTCCGCACTTCAAGCGCACGGTGGACGAGGGCGTCGCCGCGATCATGGCGTCCTACAACTCGGTGAACGGCGAGTGGGCGGGCCAGAACCGGCACCTGCTCACGGACATCCTGCGCGATCAGTGGGAATGGGACGGGATCACCGTCACCGACTTCATCTGGGGGATGCGCGACGGCGGGGTGGCACTGAACGCCGGGATGGACCTGGAAGAGCCGTTGTCACAGCAGAGAGCACTGCACCTGCGCGACCAGCTGTCGTCGGGCCAGACGTCGTGGGAGCTGGTGCAGCGGTCCGGCGTCCGGCTGCTGGCCGCCCAGCTGCGCTCCTACGCCCAGCGTGCCGACGGCGCGTTCGGTCCGGAGCGCATGGCCGACGACGCTGCCCGGGCGCTGGCCCGGACCGCGGCCGCCCGGTCGATGGTGCTGCTGAAGAACGAGCCCGTCGACGGCTCCCCGGTGCTGCCGCTGGACCCGGCGTCGGTCCGGTCGATCGCGGTGATCGGCCGGCTGGCGACGGCGCCGAACATGGGCGACCGCGGGTCCTCCGACGTCCGGCCGCCGAGCTTCGCCACCCCGCTGGACGGCATCACCGCAGCGTTCGGCGACGCCGAAGTCACCCTGGTCGCCGACGACGACCCCGCGGCCGCGGCCGAGGCGGCCCGTGGCGCCGATGTCGCCATCGTGGTCGCGGGGTTCGACATGCGCGACGAGGGCGAATACGTCGGCTCGGAGACGATGACCCGTCCCGAGCTGGTCGCGCTGTACCCGCCCCGCCCCGCCTCGGATGCGGCGGCGGGCACTCCGGCTGCGGACGGCGGGAACGTCGTCATGACCGACGGCGACGAGTACGGCGGCGACCGGGTCTCGCTGGCGCTGCGCCCGGTGGACGAGGAGATCATCCGTGCGGTCGTGGCGGCGAACCCGCGCACGATCGTCGCGATCGTCGCTTCCGGAGCGGTGCTCACCGAGTCGTGGCGCTCGCAGGTCCCTGCTGTGGTGATGATGTGGTACGCGGGGATGGAGGGTGGGCACGCGCTCGCCGACGTCCTCACCGGTGCCCAGAACCCCGCGGGCCGGCTGCCGATCTCCATCCCGACGTCGGGCGAACACCTGCCGTTCTTCGACCGCAACGCGACCGCGATCACCTACGGCCGCTTCCACGGCCAGCGCCTGCTGGACAAGCTCGGTGTCGCCCCGGCCTTCCCGCACGGTTTCGGCCTGTCCTACACGACGTTCTCGATCGGCGAGGTGACCACCGGTGCCGTCGGTGACGGCGGGCTGCGGCTGACCGCGACGGTCGGCAACACCGGAGACCGCGACGGGCACCACGTGGTGCAGGTGTACGGGCGGCGGACGACCGGCGCGTACGCCGGGGAGCTGATGCTCGTCGGTTTCGCCGGGGTCGATGTCGCCGCCGGCAGCTCGGTGGCGGTGCAGGTCGAGGTGTCCTTCACCCCGCTGGCCGAATGGGACCCGCAGGCCCGCACCCGGGTGTTGCCGGCGGCCGCCGACGTCGTGCTGGAGGTCGGGTCGTACGCGCACGACCCGGCGGCTGTGGTCGTGCCGGTCCGAGGCTGACCGCTGCCCAGGGCTGGGATCAGAGCCAGTCCTTGCGGCGGAACGCGACGTACAGGGCTCCGGCGATGCCGACGATGAGGACGGCGCTGGCGATGAACCCGGAGGTGTGGCTGAACCCGGGGTACGGGACGTTCTGCCCGAAGTAGCCGGTGACCGCCGTCGGGACCGCGATGATCGCTGCCCAAGCGGTGAGCTTCTTCATCACGGTGTTGAGCCGGGCGTCCTGCAGCGACAGATTCGTCTCGAAGACCGTCGTCACCATGTCCCGCAGGCTCTCGGTCCATTCCGCGACACGCAGGACGTGGTCGTACAGGTCGTCGTATGAGGCGTCGAGGGCGTGTGGTCCCTGGAGTTCGCGGTGATAGCGCCGCACGGCGGTTACGAGCTCCCGCATCGGCAGCGCCACCCGCCGCAGTCCGATGAGGTCCTTGCGGATCTGGTAACTGCGCCGTTGGACGAGCGTCCCGAGTGCCTGCTGGTTGAACAGTCCGTCCTCGAGTTCCTCCAGCGCGTCGTCGAGGGCCTGCACCGCCTCGAAGTGGCCGTCGACGATGACGTCGAGCAGTCCGTGCACGAGGGCCCCGACACCGGAGGAGAGCAGGTCGACATCGGCGGTCCACCGCTCCAGGACCGCGTCCATGGTGAAGGTTCCACTGCGCCGGATGGTGATGAGGGCCCGGGGAAGGACGAAGGCCGACACCCGTTCCAATCGCAGGGTCGACCGCGTCGGGTCCGGTGGTCGCTCATCGGCGGCGTCGGCCGGTCCGGGGTGTTCGGGGCCGGTGAGCTCGGTGGCATATGTCGTCAGCACGGTATATCCGCCGTACCGGATCGCCTTGGTCCGTTCCAGGTGCGCCACGGCGTCCTCGACGGCGAGCGGGTCCAGCGCGAGCTCGTCGGCCAGTCGCTCCAGCCGGCGGTGGTCCGGATCGTGCAAGTCGACCCAGACCAGGCACTCCCCGCGGGCCAGGAACTGCGACAGCTGCGCGAACGGGATGTCCTTCGCGACGAGCTCGCCCTTCACCCAGACCCGGCTGTGCACCGTGTCCGCCTCATCGCCCATGTCAGCCAGTGTGTTCTCCCAACCCAGCGTTCGTCGCAGCGCTGCGCAGCCTTCTCCCGTTACTGGTACGGCGAGCTCTGACGTTTCGTTCACCGATGCTCGCCGGCGACGGGTCCGGCGCGGCGCACGGGGTCGCGGTTCATCGGGCGACGGGTCCCCCGGTTCCGGTGCGGGTGGTCGTCGGCTCGTGGAGGGCGGCCAGGTCGGACCGGGAGGGGTGGGTGGGGCCCATCGGTCCGGCAGCCATCACGGTGAGCAGGTTGACGGTGACCCGCCGGGCGAACGCGGAGGTGGCCGCGGGGGGCCCGCCGCCCGGGCTGGCCCCGCGCACCGCCTTGTCCCACCCCATGGTGCCGACGGCGAGGACACCGGCACCGGAGGCGGTGGTGTAGTAGGTCACGTCGGAGGCGGTCGATCCGGTGGGGCCGCACCGGACCGGGGAGTGGGCAACAACCTGCAACCCGGCCGGGGTCCCGCCGATCGGGTAGGCCCGGTTGATCTCGGGTCCGATCAGACCGGGGTAGGCGGAACCGGCCCGGGCCCCGGTCCCGGCGAACAGGAAGAATCCCGGGTCGCGGACGACGAGGGCACCGTTGGCCGGAAAGCATTCGTAGAGGCTGCCGACGAGGCTGTTCTCCGGATCCGGGAACGGCGCGGACCGCCACATGGTCGTGGTCGACGGTCCGTGCATCGGGTCGGCGGCGGCCGACTTGTACCCGACGAGGACCCGGTCCGGTACGGCGCCGCGGGCCGCGAACCGGACCCGCCAGTACACGGCGTTGGCCCCGAGAAAGGCGAGATTCGTCCCGGAATCCCGGGCCCGGGTCACCGCGGCGCGCATCGCGGTCGTCCAGTACTCGTCGTGGCCCAGGGACACCACGCCGCGGGCGCCGGCCAGCACCCCCGGATCGGTGTCCAGGTCGACGCTGGTCAGATAGGCCAGCGGCAGCCCGAGACGTTCGGCCTGGCTGATCGTCCCCTGCTCGTACCGGGTGAGGATCCGGGCGCCGTTGTCGTCGTAGGGACGGTCGTAGCTGACCATCGACGCCCTGGTGGCGAAGCCGCCGTCCGGTCCGTGGTAGAGCGACCATCCACCCCAGGCGTTGTACGCCTGGTAGGTCGCGACCGCGTTGACGATGACCAGACGGCCACGGGTGGCGGCCGACCGCACGGTCAGCGGCACGTACTTGGCCCGGCCGCGGATGTCGGTGAGCAGCAGCAGGTATGCCCCTGCCGGCCATCCCGCCGTCGTAACCCGCACCGACGGGGTCCAGGAGGTGGTGACCATGTGCCCCGGGCCCACCGTCGGGGCCGGCTGACGGTGACCGGGCAGGTGTCCGGACTGCCACACCAGCCGGGCCTGCGCGCCGCCGTACCAGCCGAGACGGAACGCACGCACCGTGAACGACGGGGCGGTCGCCGTCACGAACAACCGGAACGGCTGACCGGGCAGGACACTGACCCGGTCCGCGTACCCGGCCAGCTCCCGGGGGCCCGCGGTCCGCCAGCCAGGCACCCGCCAGTCGGCGTTGCCGGGCCGCCGGTTCTCGGCCCGCGTCCCGGCCGCCGCCGCCAAGCCGGGGTCAGCCTCGCTCGACGCCCGCAGGGTCGAACCGGTCGTGGAAGGACCGGACGGTGCCCGGGTGGCGGTCGATGTCGCCGAGACCGTCCCACCGGGACGGGTCGGCGCCGCTGCCTGGGACGTCCGGCCGTGCGGCGCCGACCTCGACGCCGCGCCAGCGGTACACCCGACAACCACCAGGCACCCGCACACCGCCCCGATCCCGACCCGCAACGCCCCCGACAGCCGCACCTGAGACTCCCCTCTCGCAACTGCCCCGGGTGATCCGGACCACCCGCCCGGTAGGCCGGAGTCCTAGTCTCCGCTCGCATCACCTGCTTGTCGGTGAGCTGGTCCGCGAGGGTCGCCAACGCCTTCCCGTAAGCGGCGCCGTCAGGTCGACCCCGACGACCGCCTGGTCAACCAACCGGGGAACCGTCGAGATCCGCGTCCCCGCCGGGGGCCCCGGTCCGCCGGGGGCCCCGGTCCGCCGGGGGCCCCGGTCCGCCGGGGTGGAGCCGGTCACCGGCCGGCGTGGCGCACCCTCACGAGGACCTCCAGCGGTAGGCAGCCGATCACCGACGCGCGGACCCCGGCGTGGACCGCGCCCCGGCGCATCGCTGCCGTGTACCCGGCGGCAACGTCACCTCCGGTCCGCTCACCGCGCCACCCCGCCGGAGGCGATCACGTCGGCACCGCCAGGGGCGGCATCCCCAGCGCTGCCCCCCGGTGGGTCACTGGCCGCGTGGGCCGAGTCCAGCGCCGGCCCGGAGGCGATCGGCAGATCGCTCCCGTCGGTCACCGAGCCGCCACCGATCAGGGACATCACCGATCTCTCGCTGCGTGCCGTTGGGCCACCAACTGCCGGGTCACCAGCACCGTCAAGGACAGGTGTGCCGCGAGGACCACCGAGTCCACCACCGCCAAGCCCATCAGGTGGTTGTCGATGCACACGATCAACACCACTAGCAGGACAACGGCGATGACCCAGTGGATGGCAACCGCGCTCATGCGGAGTTTCATTGTGCCCGGCTCGCTACGGTCAGGTCCTCGGCCGGCTGAACACTCCAGCCACCGCGACATTCCAGCACCCAAGTCACCTTTACCGGCCCGGACCGGTCACCGCGACCGCCCTGCCGGATCATCGGTCTGGGTCCTCGGTGTCGGCGCCCGGGAGGGTGGAGGTGTCCAGGGCGGCGGCGATCCGGTCCGCGGGTGGGAGCACCGCTCGCGCGTCGGCTGGGAGCGAGGACCAGTCCGCGACCGCGACCGGGGCTGAGCTCGCCGTCAGCGGGTACCGGACCAGCTGCTCGCTGCGCCCGGCGACCAGCAGCAGTCCCAGGGTCGGGGCCGTGCAGCCCGGGCCGGCGCAACCGGTCATCCACCATCGCCACATACGTGCCCAGCTGCCCGACGTCGCCACCGGTCAGCTTGTTGACCTTCAGCTCCACGACGATGTAGCGCAGCTGCTCGACGTGGAACAGCAGCAGGTCCACCACCTGTTCGTCCCCGTCGAGGTCGAACCGGACCTGCCGGCCCACGAGCGCCATCCCGTGCCCGAACTCCAACACCGTGGCCTGCAACCGGTCCATCAACGCCTGCTCGAGGTTGTGTTCGGCGACCGGCCGGGACAAAGACAAGTGATCGAACACGTACGGGTCCCGCACCAGCTGCTGGGCCAGGTCCGAATCCGCCGGGGGCAGCTGATCGGCGAAGTTCGACGGGGCCGCCCCGACCCGGCGGTGCAACCCGGTGCCGATCTGGTACTCCAACACCGCCCGGGACCAGCCCTGACCGACAGACTCGGCTGCGTACCAGTCCCGGTCCTCCTGGGTGTCCAACCGGTCCAGCAGAGCGCGGACGTGCCCCCACGGGAGTTTTCCCACAGCTTGTGGGGAGATCTCCAGGTCCGGCCACGCGGCCGCGAAGCCCCGCATGTACTGCAGGTTCGACGCCGACCAGCCCCGCTGGTCCGGGAACGCCGCCCGCAAGTCCCCGGCCAGCCGGTCCACGACCTTCCCGCCCCACCCGAGCCGGTCCTGCCGGTCCAGGATGTCCCCGCCCACCGACCAATACAGCCCCAGCACTTCGCTGTTCGCCGCCCGCGCTGCCCGCACCTGCGTGGCCTGGACCCGGACCTTCAGCTGCTCCAGCAGCTCCGCGTACCCCGCCGGGACCACATCAGCGTCGGCTGTCACCCCCCCCCCCCGGATCCTGCCACGCCCCGGCGAGCGTGCTGCGCCGCGGAGAACACCGGCACCGGCATGCAGTCGATCGTCGATGCCCGGACCCCGGCCTGCACCGCGTCCCGGCGCAACACCGCCGCGTCCGCCCGCGCGACCTGTTCCTGCGCGTACACCCCGACCAGGTCCTCCCCGTCCCACACCCCCCACACCGAGACCACCGGCGCGACCGGCGGCACCACCGGCGCTGTCGCCGCGGCGGGTCGACGTGAGGGGTTCCGGGCCCTCGGCGCCGGCGGGGGCGCGACCGTGGGCAGGCCCGGGAAGCTCGAACGCCAGCTGCTCCCCCGCAACCCGCTCGGCGGCCGTCACCCGGCCGCCCGTTCCGTCGGCGCGGCCACGACCGCCCCGACGGCACCAACGCCGCCCGCCGGGGCTCCCGCGGGATGGGCCGGGTCCAGCGCCCGGTACACCGTGGCCCGGGACACCCCGAACCCCGCCTCCAGCTCCCCGATCGACTCCCCATCGGCCCGCAGGACCCGGACCTGCCGAACCCGCGCGGCCGTCAGCTTCGGTGGACGGCCGGTGTTCGGGCCCCGGGCCCGCGCAGCAGCCCGGGCCGCCGCGGCCCGCTCGTGCATCAACGCCCGCTCGTACTCCGCCAGCGCATCGAAGATCCCGGCAAGCATCCGCCCCGTCGCCGTCGAGTAGTCGATGCCCTGCCGCAACGACCGCAACAACACCCCCGCCGACGTGAGGGTCTCCACCGTCCGGATCACCCCGGACAGCGACCGCCCCAACGCCACCACCACCACGGAGTCGCCGGCGCGGACGTGGTCCAGCAACGCCGCCAACCCCGGCCGGTCCTCCCGGACCCCGGAAAACCTGGCCGTGAAGACCCGCCCGCACCCGGCGGCCGCCAGCGCATCCGTCTGCGCCCCCAGCGACTGGTGATCCGTGCTCTCCGCGCGTACCCCACCACCACCGCCTGATCGGCGGAGAACTCAACGCGACGACCCGCTCAACGCGCCGGGCTTTGGACCAGCTTCCGCGACGCCGCGGCCTGCGCCGATGCGCGGGCAAACCGTCTCACCGACGGTTGTCTCACTTCGAAGAGTCTGAGCTCAGGACGCGCGGAAGGGTCCGTGCAAAGCGGCCCACTGCAAGAGCATGACGGTCTTGGCGTCGGCGATCTCGCCCGTGCCGATCTGGTGGAGGGCCTGGTCGACGTCGAGCTCGAGGACCTCGATGTCCTCGCCGTCGTCCGCGAGTCCGCCGCCGGCGCTGGTGCGGTCGGCCGGGGTGTACGGCGCCGCGTAGAAGTGGAGTTGCTCGGTGACCGAACCGGGGCTCATCCACACGTTGAAGACGTGCTGAAGCTCGCCGATCGTGACGCCAAGCTCCTCCGCGGCCTCCCGCCGGATCGCGGTCACGGGGTCGTCCTGGTCGAGCAGCCCGGCGGCGGTCTCGACGAACATGCCGTCGGGGTGTCCGTTGACGTACACCGGAAAGCGGAACTGCCGAGTCAACAGCACGGTGCGGCGGGCGGTGTCGTACAGCAGGACGGTGGCGCCGTTGCCCCGGTCGTAGGTCTCGCGCTGCTCGGTGGTCCAGCGTCCGTCGGCGTGCCGGTAGTTGAGGGTGGTGCGGCGCAGCACGTGCCAGCCGGCGGCGAGCAGCTCGACGTCGCGCACGACTACGCCCGGGTTGCCCGTCAGGTCACGCCCGGCACCGTCAAGGCCGGTGCGGCCTCGCGAGTCCGGCAGGTCCAGGCCGGGGCCGCGCCGCGCCGGCTGCCAGGCGTCCGTCACGGGGTGGCCGTCGAGCAACCCGGGACGTCCTCGAGCTGGTGGTAGACCGGCAGCCCGCGCTCGTGGGCGATCGCGACGTCCTGGTCGGCGCCGGTGGACGCGCCGGGCAGGCGCAGCACCGCGTCGCAGTTTTGCGAGCAGGCGCTGCGCGGTCGGGTACATCACCTGCTCCGCAAGCGGGTCGAGCGGCCCGGAGGCGCCGGCGCTGGACAGCACCGGCAGAGCCACCCACTCGCCGATCACCGGCAGGTGACCGGCCCGGAACAACGGCCAGGCGGCCTGCTCCAACCGGGCCAGGTTCGCGGCCATGAGCATCGGGTCGTCGCCGGTGCCGGAGCGGTACGGGCCGGCGATCAGGATCATCAGGGGGTGCTCCATGTGTGGCACTCTAGAGGAGAACGCGTACGACCACGTAAAACCGAGGAGGATCACGAAGATGCTGGCGGCGCAGCGACGGGACCTACTGCTGGCTCGGCTCGACCGGGACGGCCGTCTGGTCGCCAAGGACCTCGCCGTCGAGCTGGGGATCGCCGAGGACAGCGTCCGCCGGGACCTGCGCGAGCTCGCGGCCGCCGGGCTGTGCCAGCGGGTCTACGGCGGCGCCCTGCCGGTGTCGCCGGCGGTCGCGGACTACGCCACCCGCGCCGGCGTGGCCACTGCCAGCAAGCAGCGGGTCGCCGCCGCAGCAGCCCGCCTGGTCCAGCCCGGCAGCACCGTGCTGCTCGACGGCGGGACCACCGCTCTGGCGGTGGCCCGCGCCCTGCCCGCCGACCTGCCGGCGACCGTCGTGACGCACAGCCCCACCGTCGCCGCCGCGCTCGTGGACCACCCGACCGTCGAGGTGTACGTCTTGGGTGGCCGGCTGTTCAAGCACTCCGCCGTCACCTGCGGAGCCGCTGCCGCCGAGGCCGCGCAGTCCGTGCAGGCCGACGTGTTCCTGCTCGGCGTCACCGGCGTCCACCCCCAGGCCGGGCTCACCACCGGCGACCCCGACGAAGCCGCGATGAAACGCACCCTCGCCAGCCGCGCCGCCGACACCTACGTCCTGGCCAGCAGCGAGAAGATCGGCGCCGCCTCACCCTTCACCGTCCTGCCCCTAACCAGCATCAGCGGGATCATCACCGACGTCCCCGCCGACGCTGCCGTGCTCCTCGAGCTGCAGCGGACGGGCACGACGATCATCAGTGCCTGCTGAGGGATGGGGCTACCGGGCGCCTTCCTGCTGTGATTGGGTGGCGCGACGCTACGTCTAGCAGGTAAGCCGGAGGAGCCTGGCATGAGCGTGACGTTCCTGATCACATCGCTGGTCATCGTGGCCACGCCAGGGACAGGTGCGCTCTACACGATCGCGGCTGGCATGTCCCGCGGCACCCGCGCCAGCCTGATCGCCGCGGCCGGCTGCACGCTGGGGATCGTTCCGCATCTGGCCGCTGCGATCACCGGCACTGCGGCGCTGCTGCGCGCCAGCGGGCTGGCCTTCCAAACGGTGAAGTTTCTCGGCGTGGCCTACCTGCTCTACATGGCCTGGTCGACCTGGCGGGACAAGAGCATCCTCAGCGTCGAGCCAGATGTCGCGCCAAGGTCAACAGCCAGAGTGATCAGGTCGGCGGTCTTGATCAACCTGCTGAACCCGAAGCTGACGATCTTCTTCTTCGCGTTCCTGCCGCAGTTCGTGCCAAGCAACAGCTCGCACGCGCTGCCCAGACTGCTGGTGCTCAGCGGCGTGTTCATGCTGATGACGTTCGTGGTCTTCTCCGGCTACGGGATGTGCGCCGCCGCGGTCCGCACCCACCTGGTCGAGCGCCCACGGATCGTCGAGAGGCTCCGACGCCTGTTCGCGGTGTCGTTCGTCGCCCTGGGCGCCAAGCTCGCCACGACCGCGCGGACGTAGGCGCCGGTCTCTGGGCGCGGTGATCACCGTGGAGCGACCCGCCGCACGGGACAAGATCGCTCGCTCTCAGCCTTCGACTGGCAGTCCGCAGACGATCGTCCACGAGACACTCCCCTGCCCGGCTGGCTGAAGCAGGAGCGGGTGTCGACACCCTCGTGATCACGAAGTTGGACCGGCTCGGCCGGTCGGTCCGCAACCTCATGACCCTCGCCGACGACCTGCAGACCCGCGAGGTCGGGCTTCGCGCCCTCTCGCAGGGCATCGACACCACCACCCCGAGCGGCCGGCTGTTCCTCCCCATGCTCGCCGCGATCGCCGAGTTCGAGCACGACCTGATTGTCGAGCGCACCCAAGACGGCCTGGCCGCCGCCCGGGCGGACCGAAGTTCAAGATGACCCCAAACCGGACGCGGCAGGCACGGGCGATGTACGACGCCGGCCAGCACACCGTGCAGCAGATCGCCGACACCTTCGGCGTCCCCCGACCCACCATCGACCGGCACCTCGCAGGCACCGCCGCTTCTGCAGCACCCGGACCGTTGTAGGCGGCGACAACTGCCGACGAGGTCGCCCGTGACCGTCCACTGTGGCTCCCCCGGTGTCCTGGCGCGCGTCGAGGGGCCAAGCCGTGGCAGCGTTGGCCGCTTGTGGAACTCACCGCACTGCTTGACGTGCTGGATAGAACCGACGCCAATCTCACCAAGCTCGAGGCTGTCTGGGCTCGAGGGCAGTCCTTCATGCCCACCGGACCGTCCGCCGGCTCCGACCCCGAGTACGACGACCTGTGCCTGTCTTGGACTGACCTCCTGTCGGGGCTACCGCCCATCGACGGGTGGACGATCAGCGAGCAGCTACCGGACATCGACGGCCAGGGCCGCGCCTTCCTGGACTGGGCAGAGATCGGGAACCCCCATGGCCGGTGTACGAGGCGATCGAACGGCCCGGCAAGGACCTCGCCGAGTACCGCCACCGCCTCAACCGCGCGCGCCGCCGCGCCGTCCGCGAACGCCTGAGCCAGCTCGTCGCAATGATCGACACCGGCTTGCCCAGCCTGCTCAACGACGTGCCGCGCGACTCGTCGGGAGTCCTGGAGGGCCCGCTGACCGAGCAGCTACAGGCAGCGATGCCCGAGATCGAACGCCTGATGGGCGAGACCGCCCGACAGAGCAAGCGGTGGTTCGACCTGCACCGGCACCTCCACTTCGGGCAAGGTCACGACTGGTACGACATCCAGGAGTTCGACTGGCCCAGCGTCCGCGGCGATGTCGAGGCAGCGGGCCGAGGCGACGCCGACCCGCTGCCGGTGCCCGACCTTGACTTGGGTGTGGCTGCGGCCGGCCAACTCACGGGCACAGCCACCAGCGCACTGCCGTGGGAGCGACTCAACGAAACCGACTTCGAGCGGCTGCTCTTCGACCTACTCCGGGACCTGCCGCAGCACCAGAACGTGCAGTGGCTCCAGCGCACACGAGCGGCCGACCGAGGGCGTGACCTGTCCTGCGACCGAGTTCGCGAGCCCGGCGCTGGAAGCACCTCGACCGAACGGATCATCGTGCAGGCCAAGCACTGGCTGTCGCGGTCCGTCAGCGACACCGAGATCAGCAGCAACGTCACAAAGATGGCCCTCATCCCACCGCCGATCGTCCGGATCCTGGTCGTGGCGACGTCCGGAGCCTTCACGCTGGACGCGGTGGAGTGGGTCGAGCGGCACAACGCCAAGGGAGCGGCACCGCTCGTCGAGCTGTGGCCGCACAGCCACCTGGAGATGCTGCTGGCACAGCGGCCAGCGCTCGCGGCCGCACACCACCTCCGCTAGCCTCGGGCTTTCACCGGGTGGGGTGACACGAACGGTCGGACGGGGCCGTGTTGCACGGAAGTGCCTGTCCTGGCAGGGAAACTGGGCTTGTCGAGAGTCCAGATGTCCGCTGCGAGGAGAGGCACCCCGTAGGTGAACACTAAGGCGAAGCACCGCGGTCAGGTCCGAAATCGTCGCCGTGTCGGGCGCGCACCACTGCCCGGGCTGGTTGCTGGGACGGAGCCGCTGGCCTCGTCAGCGGGTGGGGTGCTGTTGGTCCAGGCGGCCCGGGCGACCGGGCTGGACCGGGAGTTGTCCCGGGCGCTGGGCCGTGGCGGCCGTTGACGGCGGTCCATGACCCGGGCAAGGTGGTCCTGGACCTGGCCGGGGCGCTGGCGTTGGGCGGTGACTGCCTGGCCGATGTCGCGGTGCTCCGGGCGCAGCCGGCGGTGTTCGGCCGGGTGGCCTCGGATCCCACGGTGTCCCGGACGGTGGACCGGCTCGCCGCTGGCGGCGACGCCGTGCTGGACTCGATCAGCCGGGCCACCGCCGCCGCTCGGGCGGCGGCGTGGGCGCACCGGTCCCCGGTCCCGGCGTCGGGCACGGTGATGGTGGACCTGGACGCGACCGTCGTGGTGGCCCACTCGGAGAAGGAGAGCGCTGCTCCGACGTTCAAGCGGACGTTCGGGTTCCACCCGTTGCTCGCCTTTGTCGACCACGGCCCAGACGGGATGGGTGGGGAGGTCCTCGCGGGGCTGCTGCGCCCCGGCAACGCGAACGCCAACAGCGCCGCGGATCACATCACCGTGCTCGACATGGCGCTTGCGCAGCTGCCGAGAGCGGTGCGCTCCCGGGTTGTGGTCCGCGCGGACAGCGGCGGTGGGACCAAGGCGTTCCTGACCCGGATCACCAACCTGGGCTTGGACTACTCGACCGGGATCGGCACCGCCATCGGCGTCGACCAGCAGCTGCTCACCAGGCTGCCGAGGACGGCGTGGACCCAGGCCTATGACCCCGACGGGAAACCCCGGGACGGCGCGCAGGTCACCGAGCTCACCGGAATGCTGCCCTGGCTGACCGGCCGCGGCTGGCCCGCCCGGATGCGGGTGCTCGCCCGCCGGGAACGGCCCCACCCCGGCGCGCAGCTGCGCCTGAGATGGCCTGGCGGGTGATGATCCCGAAGAAGATCTCGACCATGTTCAACCAGGACCCGCTGGTCGGGGTGAAGTGCAGGACGATCCGGGGATTCTTCGCGAGCCAAGCCTGGACCTTGGGGTGCTTGTGGGTGGCGTAGTTGTCGCAGACCACGTGCAACGGGACCTGCGGGTAGGCTCGGGCGACGGTCTTGAGGAAGTCCAGGAACTCGGTATTGGTGTGCCGGGCGTAGCAGCGGTCTATCACCTTCCCGGTCGCGATCTCCAACGCCGCGAAAAGGCTCGTAGTGCCGTGCCGGCGGTAGTCATGGGTCTGCTTCTCCGGGATCCCAGGCCGAAGGGGGAGGATCGGCGCGGTCCGGTCCAACGCCTGGATCTGGGTCTTCTCATCCACGCACACCACCACCGCTCGCTCCGGGGGGTCCAGGTACAGACCGACCACGTCGCGGATCTTCGCTTCCAGCTCCGGGTCGGTGGAGAACTTGAACGTCTCCGCCTTCCACGGCCGTACGTCCCACCGCCGCCAGATGCGGGCGACCGTCGCGAAACTGACCCCCAGGTGGTCGGCGAGTAGCCGCGCCGACCAGTGCGTCACCCCCAAACGCGGCGGAGGCGGGTCCAGCGTCGCCGCTATCACTGACGTCTCATCGACCGAAGGTGGGCGACCCGACCGCGGCAGGTCACCAAGATTGCCCAGACCGCCCGCCCGGTAGCGCTCACGCCAGGACCGGACTGTCGGATCGCTGACTCCCACCCGCCGGGCTATCTCGGCGTTACTCGCACCGTCCGCGGCCAACAACAGAATCCGGGCCCGCTGCGCGGAACCCGCCGAGATCGTCGACGACCGGGACCACCCCGACAACCGTCCACGATCCCCAGCCCTCAAGACCAACGGCTCAACTCGCGACATACCTGATCATCGCAAACCCCGACCCCAAAGTCATTTCCAACACGCGACACTAGGAGGCTTATTCAGAACTGGGGCGGAGGGCCGTTGAGATGAGCCCTAGCTTGGGCGTGTCGCAGTGAGCTGACGGCCCGCTTCTCGAGACGATTGGGTTACCACACTCAATAGTCGAGAAACGGACCGCCGCATGTATCACAGTACAGGCTTCCGACGGGACGAGGTTGTGACCTTGTGCTCGATGATCACC
>JAABUS010002495.1_pt1 | contig 34539 bp, 22 predicted proteins | sample 5560161 | NCBI WGS metagenome assembly JAABUS01 (sample SAMN10711885, study PRJNA513376) | rock metagenome | isolation source: Antarctica rocks | place: Antarctica: Victoria Land, Trio Nunatak nord | collected 2016-01-04 | reverse complement strand
CCTCCTCCGCGAACGGCTCGACGGGCTTCCTGTGGACGCGGGGCGCCCCCTGGGCCTGCAAGGCTTCGACCTCCTCCTCGACGGCGGCCACCTCGGGCCGAGTCGCGAGGATTTCGAGGGTCGTCTCCGCCACGTAAGAGCCTCCCTCGGTGAGGGACACGACGCGGTTGCGTGCCTTCTCGAACGGCTTGGGGTTGGGGTAATTCGTCGACGGCTCAAGGCCGGTGACGTATCCTTCGCGGCGCCCGCCCGTCCTCTTCCAGAGCGAGAAGGCGGGGAGCTGGGCCTTCGAGAACCGCATGACCACCCCCTTGTCGCCCGCGTGGTTGCGGAGCATGGCCAGCGTCCGGCCATCTCCGGCCCCGGCGTGCAGCTCCAGGAAGAAGACCTGTTCCGGGCCTCCGGGCTCGGGCCCTCGATAGACCTCGAAGTGACCGATCGCCTCCTGCGCATCCTTGTTGCGGGGCACGAGCGTCTGGATCGGGGCGACGAACCGCGATCCCTCTTCCAGGAACGGCGGGCCGAAATTCCAGTGGTAGAGGATCTCCAGCTCGCTGGGCGTCTCCTTGAGGTTGACGAACTCGTCGCGGATGACGAGCCGGTTCGAGCCCGGCGTCGTGGAAATCCGGGTCATCATCCGGATGTGTGTCCCGAAGAGCCGCGCCTCGTCGACGTGGCCTTCGATGGTGATCTCGTGCGGCGGATCCTCCCCGACGTGGACGGCCAGGTAACGCGCCGGGATGTTGGCGATCTTGCCGTGCAACCCGTGGGTGGTATGGCTCGCGGACCCGTCCGGGTTCTCCGTCTTGACCTCATAGGGGGCCCCGTTGGATTCGAGGCCGGCGCGGGCGAGGAGTTCGTCGAAGCCTTCGAGCCAGCCCAGCCCGCCCGTGCTCATGAGGTTGACGAACGCTGGGTGGACCGGCCCGTCGGTGATCGGCGAATCCCAGCCGATCCGATCTCCCCGATATTGCCCCTTCCAGAGTCCCATCCCGCGCGTGGGGATGATCGAGAAGCAAAGCACCCCGTTGTCGACCACGATGAGCTCCACCCCCTCGCGCCTCCCCCCGTGGAGCACTCGTTTCCTCACCGACCAGGGATGAGTGGCGGAGAGGCGGAGGTCCGCGGGGGTGATCGCGAAGTCCTCGATCCAGAGGTCGTGCGCAACGTCGGCGAGGATGAACGATGGCATGGGGTGCTCGCCCTGGAGAGGTGGCGCTCCGAGTCTCAAAGCCCGATGAAAGGGCCAGCATAAACCCATCATGATCACGGGTCCAGCACCGTGGCCTTCGCGGCGTGCCCGCAAGGGATCGGGGCCGGTTGATGCGACGGCTCGAATGGATTTGACTCGGTCTTCGCGCGGCTTTACGCTCAGATGACGGCTGCACCCGGAGTCCGTCCCATCGTCACTCTTACCCCCGTGCGCAGAGGAAAAGGACTTCAGTACCATGAATGAGACCAAGCTTCCCGAAGGTTCGGATGGCCGCGACCTCTCGCGTCGCGAGTTCGTGAAGACGGTCGGCACGACCGCGGTGGCCGTGTCGGTTCCCCTCTTCGGCACTCCTCGCGTGTCGGCCGCCCCGGCAGGTCCGAGTCCGACCTCGCCCGCTGAAGGGGCCGTCGCCCGCTTCTTCACGACCCTCAAGGACGACCAGCGCAAGTCCATCTGCTTCCCCTTCGACCATCCCAAGCGCTCGGAAGTGCAGAATAACTGGGCTATCGTCAAGCCGACGATCGGAGACATGTCGAACGAGCAGCAGGCGCTTTGCGCCGAGATTTTCAAGAACCTCTGCAGCGAGGAAGGCCACGAGCGGTTCTCGAAGCAGATGGAGGATGACTACGGCGGGTTCGAGAGCTATCACGTCGCCGTCTTCGGCGAGCCGGGCACCGACAAGCCGTTCGAGTGGGTGCTCACCGGCCGCCACGACACGCTCCGCGCCGACGGCAACAGCGTCGACGGCGCGGCCTTCGGCGGCCCCATCTTTTACGGGCATGCCGCCGACGGCCACTTCAACGAAGACCCCACGCATACGAATAACGTCTGGTGGTATCAGGGCCAGCAGGCCAACAAGATCTTCGGCACCCTCGACGATGCCCAGCGCAAGCGGGCGCTTGTCGCGAAAGGCGAGCCCGACGCGGCCCGCTCGGTCCAGCTCCGGGGCGACAGGATCGGCGAAGCCGGTCTGGCCGTCAGCGAGCTCGACCCCCAGCAGAAACAGATGGTCCAGAAGCTCCTCAAGGACCTGACCAGCCCCTTCCGCGCCTTCGACGTCGACGAGGTCCAGGAATGCCTCCGCGAGGCCGGCGGCGCGGACAAGCTCCGGCTGACTTATTTCAAGGAAGGGGACATCGGCAACGATCAGGTCTGGGACATCTGGAAGCTCGAAGGGCCGGCCTTCGCCTGGTACTACCACGGCTCGCCCCACGTCCACACCTGGGTCAACATCGCACGCCAGGCCCCGCCACAAGCTTGATCCCAGCCACTGAGAAAACACGATGGGCCGTCCACCCGGTGGCGGACGGCCCATCATGTCTCGAGGTCGAGCGCAGCGAGGACGGCTCAGGAGCAGCCCATGCTATTCCCGCAATTGAAGCAACGGTAGCACGTCCCGCAGCGAACCGTCAGCGCCCCACAGTTGTCGCACGAGGGCGCATCGCTCTGGAAGTGGGCAAACTGCTTTTCCTGCCCACCCAGCCCCTCGAGGAGCGATGGCAATGCAGGCGGCGGGGCAGGGGGGTCGTTGCGGGTGACCATCACAGCCTCGGCATGGTCCAGGTCTGCGATCGTGGCCGTGCGATGGCCGTTGACCTTGATGACCGGCGGACTCGTGGCGGGCGGCTCGTCGGTCACTCGCTGGGGCGCGTTCGCCTCTCGGTAGCCCGGGATGAACTCCATCCCCAGCCAGCGGAAGATGTAATCCGGCACGCTCTTGGCGATGGGGATGTCGGGGTTCTTGGTGAACCCGGCCGGCTCGAACCGGCTGTGGGCGAACTTGTTGACGAAGACCTCGAGCGAGACGCCGTATTGCAGGCCGATCGAGATCGAGGTCCCCAGGACATCCATCAAGCCGCCGATCGTCGACCCTTCCTTGGCCATCGTGATGAAGACCTCCCCCGGCCTGCCGTCGGGGTAGAAACCGACGGTGACATAACCCTCGTGCCCCTGGATGTCGAACTTGTGGGTCAAGCTGTCCCGGGTATGGGGTAGCCGTTCGCGGCGCGGCTGGACGACGTGCGATGCAGGCGCGGCGACGGTTGCGTGCGTCGCGGCGACGGCCGCGGTGGCCGGGCTCGCGGTCGCGACCGGGGCGGGAAGGGGCGACGAGGCCGCGGCCTGGGTGGCGGCGGCGAGGGCGGCGGCGTCGGCCGCGGTGGTGGCCTCGGATTTCGTGCTCACGGGCTGGCTCCCCTTGGAACCGTCGCGGTAGATGGCGAGCGCCTTGAGTCCGAGCCGCCAGCCTTCGAGGTACGCCTCGCGGACGTCCGCGACCGTGGCCTCGGAAGGGACGTTGCAGGTCTTGGAGATCGCCCCGGAGAGGAACGGCTGCACGGCCGACATCATCCGCAAATGGCCGAGGAAGTGGATGCTCCGCCCCCCCTGAGGCGGCGCAAAAGCACAGTCGAAGACCGGCAAATGCTCGTCGAGCAGGCCGGGGGCCCCCTCGATCGTGTCGTGGGCGTCGATGTGGTCGATCACGCCCCGGATCGTCGGGTCGTCGTAGCCGAGCTTGTGCATGGCCATCGGCACGGTCCGGTTGACGAGCTTGAGCATCCCGCCGCCGGCCAGTTGCTTGTACTTCACCAACGCGATGTCGGGCTCGATCCCCGTCGTGTCACAGTCCATCATGAAAGCGATCGTCCCGGTCGGCGCCAGGACCGTGACCTGGCTGTTCCGATAGCCGTCGCGACGCCCCGCCTCCAGGCATTCATCCCAGACGAGGCGGGCCTCGGCCAGGAGGTCGGCGGGAGTCTCGGGGTCGATCGACTCGACGGCGTCGCGGTGCATCTCCATGACCCGCAGCATCGGCTCGCGGTTCAGTGCGAACCCGTCGAACGGGGCGAGGTGGCCCGCATGCTCGGCGCTCGACAGATACGCCTGGCCGTGCATGATCGCCGTGATGCTGGCGGCCAGCCCGCGGCCCGCGTGCGAATCGTAGGGGAGTCCCGAGGCCATCAGCAGGCTGCCCAGGTTCGCGTAGCCGAGCCCCAGCGGGCGGAACTTGTGGCTGTTGGCCGCGATCCGCTCGGTCGGGTAGCTCGCGTTGTCGACCAAAATCTCCTGCGCCGTGATGAAGATCCGACACGCCGCGCGGAAACGTTTCGCGTCGAAGGTGCCGTCCTCGAGGCGGAACTTCATCAGGTTGATCGACGACAGATTGCAGGCGGAGTCGTCGATGAACATATATTCGCTGCACGGATTGCTGCTGTTGATCGGCGCGGTGTTGGGGCAGGTGTGCCAGCGCTGGATCGTGTCTTCATACTGGAGGCCGGGGTCGCCGCAGAGCCAGGTCCCCTCGGCGATCTTGTCCATCAACAGCGCCGCGGGATACGAGTCCATCGGCCTGCCCGTCGTGACGGCGCGGGTGGTCCACTCGCCGCCACTCTCGACGGCGCGGAGGAAGGCGTCGGTGACGCGGACCGTGAGGTTGGCATTCTGGAACATCACCGAGCTGTAGGCTTCGCCGTTGAAATTGGCCTCGTAGCCCGATGAGATCAGCGTCTGGGCCTTCCGTTCTTCCTTCGACTTGGACTCGATGAACTCGAGGATGTCGGGATGCCAGATTTTGAGCGTCTGCATCTTGGCGGCGCGGCGCGTCTTGCCGCCCGATTTGACGACGCTGGCCACCGCGTCATAGACCCGCATGAAACTCACCGGCCCCGAAGGACGACCCCCGCCGGTGAGCTTCTCCTTGCTCGACCGAAGAGTCGAGAGGTCGGTGCCCGTCCCCGAGCCATACTTGAACAGCATCGCCTCGGCCGTGGCCAGGCGCATGATATCCTGCATGTCGTCCGAGACGCTCTGGATGAAGCAGGCGGAACCTTGCGGATACTGGTAGGCGCTCGTCGCCTTGACCACCGATCTGGTCTCTTCATCCCAGCGCCAGTTGTTCGCCGCACCCTCCAGCCCATAGCGATGATACAGGCCCACATTGAACCACACAGGCGAGTTGAACGAACCGTACTGGTTCAAGCAGAGCGCCGTGAGCTCGTCGTAGAACCGCTCTGAGTCATCATCCGAGGCGAAGTAGCCCCCCTCGCGTCCCCAATCGGCCAGCGTCCGAGTGACCCGATCGACGAGCTGGCGGACGCTGGTCTCACGCTCCGGCGTGTTGATCTCGCCATAGAAATACTTGCTTGCGACCACGTTCGTGGCCAGCTGGCTCCAACCCTTGGGGACTTCACAGTCGATCTGCTGGAAAATCAACTTCCCACGCTCGTCCTTGATTTCCGCCGCTCGAAGGTCCCAGTCCACCTGATCGTAGGGGCTCACCCCCTCGGTGCTGAAGACTCGCGGAACGACCATGCCCGATCGCTCCGCACCCGCTCGCGCCCGATCCTGCCCCGTCCCGGTCAGTGCTCGTTCGTCGACCGTCGCCATGGACATTCTCCAGATAACCTGATTCTGCTATCTCGGGTGAATCGTCTGCGGCATCTACTGTACGCAGCAGCGCTACTTCACAGATGATCAGTTAACCGGGAAGGGATCAATCGGACAAGCCCCCACCGCTCTATGGGGACGGTTTCCTGGTAGATTCCGTAAGATCGACCGGAGAAATCCCCGACTCGGTTGTGACTTCAAGCACCATCGACTGCGAATTACAAGATTGATAAATTTTCATGAAGGCAAAAAAAACGACCGTCTTTGCCCTCGACTCACAAGGGTAAGAACGGTCGTGGCAATTCTGGGAAATCTGCAAAGCGTACGTTCAGGCCGAGGGGTGCACCCCGGTAATCTGGACGCGGGTCTGCATCTGACGGTGGCCGCGTCGGCGCCTCATATTCTTTCGACGCCTGAACTTCTGGACGATGATCTTCTTGTCGCGGAACTGCTCGATAATCTGGCCGGTCACCCGGGCGCCCTCGATGAGGGGTGCGCCGATCGTGGCGCCAGCCTCGCCGGTGATCAGGAGGACCTTCGAAAAGACAACCTCCTCGCCTCGTGGACCCGGTCGCCGATCGAGCACGAGTTGATCGCCCGCGCGGACGCGATATTGGTGGCTGCCGTCTTCGAAGATCGCATACATGTCGTCGAGTTTCCTTGCGATTCGGGGCTCAACGAATTGGCCCGGTCTCGTTCTCATCTGAGGATCGAGCCAGCCTGGGACCTGACACCACGTCGGGCGTTCGAGGGGCTGGTCAGCAAAACGTCAAATCTTAATACTTTTCGGCCTGGGAATAAAGGGCCGGCTCTCCGACCTGAGAGCCCGTCCGCCCTCCCCTGGACTTGGGACAGGGGAGGGCGGTGGCCTCGGGGAATCCTTCAGAGGAGTCTTTCCAATGCCCTCCGCCGGATCATCGACCGCGGCGATGTGAAGGCACGGGGGCGGGAAGGAGCCGGATCTCGCTGTTATTGGCGTCAAAGCATTCGAGCTGGAGATGCTCGGCCGGGGCATCATCCTCGGGCCGGATGTGGACCGTCAAATTCGCCTCGGCCTCAAGCCGGGCGATCTCAGGCCGTTTGCGATTGTTTAAAAAAGTGGCGACCGCACCACACACGCCGACGTTGACCCGACGGATATCGGTGCGATGTGAGGCCAGGGCCAGCAGCCGCATGACGTCGATGGACATGCTCTCGACGGTCTTGACGACCCCCCCGCCCGAACAATGCGAGCAGTCCTCGTAGACCGAACGCTTCAAGCTGGGCCGGATCCGCTGGCGGGTCATCTCGATCAGGCCGAAGGCGCTCATCGAGAGGACCTTGGAGCGGGCCCGGTCGCGCTTGATGGCGTCGCGGAGCGCCTTCTCGACGCCGCGGCGGTGCCGCTCGTCGCGCATGTCGATGAAGTCGTTGACGATCACGCCGCCGAGGTCGCGGAGCCGCAATTGCCGGGCGATCTCCTTGGCGGCCCTGAGGTTCATCTCGTAGGCCGTCCGCTCCGCGTCGTTCTCGAACCGGAAGTTGCCCGAGTTGACGTCGATGGCCACCAGGGCCTCGGTCTGGTCGATGACGATCGACCCCCCGTCGCGGAGCGGCACGTGCCGGCGCTGAATCTTGGCGATCTCGTCCTCGATGCCGTACTTGTGGAAGAGCGGCGCCTTCTCGTCGTAGAGCTTGAGGCGGTCGACGAACTTGGGCATGACGACGCGGAGGAACTCCTGGGCACGCTGGAAGGCCGCCGGCTCGTCGATCCAGATCGTGTCGATCTCGGCCGTGAAGATATCGCGGATGGTCCGCGTGATCATGTCCGATTCCTGGTAGATCGGCGCGGGGGACTTGGCCCGCTTGATCCGCAGGAGGATGACCTTCCAGAGTCGGAGCAGGTAGGCGAGGTCGCGGGCCAGCTCGCGCTTGGTGCGTTCCAGGCCCGCGGTCCGGACGATGAAGCCGAGCCCCTTGGGGGGGTTCAAGTCGTTCATGATCTGGCGGAGCTTGCGGCGTTGCCCCTCGTCGGCGATCTTCCGCGAGACCCCGACCCGGTTCAGGCCGGGCATCAGCACGAGGTAGCGGCCGGGGATGCTGATGTAGGTCGAGAGGGTCGGGCCTTTCGTCCCGATGCTCTCCTTGATGACCTGCACCAGGACCTCGTCGCCACGGCGTAAGCACTCCTGGATCGGCGGCTTGACCATGCCACGCCCGCGGGGGGAGCGGGGACCCGGACGGCCCGGCTCGGCGTCGCGGTCGTCGCCGCGGCGGGGGCGAGCGTCGGACGGGCCGCGAAGGCCCATCTCGCGTTCGAGCTCGGCGATCTCCTCGACTTCCCTGCGGATCTCCTCCTCGAGCTCGGGGTCGATCTCGTCGTCGGCCGAGGCGAGCCCGCGCTCCTCGAAAGGTTCGTCGTCCTCGGCCTCGTCCTCATCCTCGTCGACATCCACCTCGTCGACATCCGCCTCGTCGCCGAAGTCGAAGTCGCCCCGCAGGTCGGCCTCCACCGCGACGAGTGGCGACTCGTCGTCCAGGACGGCGAGGGGTGCCGGCTCGAGCTCCTCGTCCTCGAAATCCGCGTCGGTGTCCTCGGCCGAGGACGCGGCGACCGGATCGCCCTCGGGCCGCTCGCGCTCGCGGCGTCGACCGCGTCGGCGACGGCGACGGCGCGTCCCGTCGATCTTGTCCGCGGCGGAGGTCGACTCGTCCGCGAGGCCTTCCGACTCCGGCTCGACATCGCTCTCGAGTTCGGGGACCATCTCCGGCCGGCCCGGCGGCGTGGACGGGACGATGCCGGCACCGAAGGACGTCTCGGGGTCTCGGCTCCGCTCGCGGCGCGGGACGTAGCCCGGCTCGCCGGCCCGGCCGTGCGGCCTGGAACGCTCGCGGGGAGCGTCCGGCTCTGCGACCCGGGGGCGCTCGGGTATGCGGACCCGCTCGCGCGGTCGATCGGGCTCGGGCGACCGGATCGGCTCGAGATCGACCGCCGGGGCTCGCTCGGCAGAGAGGCTACGCGGCCGATCGGAAACCGGCTCGCGAGGACGCTCGGGAGCGGGCTCGCGGGGGCGCTCGGGGGCGGGCTCGCGGGGGCGCTCGGGGCGGGGTTCTCGATCGCCCCCCCGGGATCGGATGGCGGCGCGTCCGCCTCGGCGGCGCGACGATGGCTCGGGACGGTCTTCCGTCGAGGGCTCGATCGCGGCGTCCTCGACCGGGGGCTCGGGCTCCACCTCGGCTTCGAGGGTCGGTTCCGGCTCGGGGGAGCGGGTAGGCCGTCCCCGTCCGCGTCCCCGCCGAGGCTCCTGGACGGCGGGAGGATCGGGCTCGATCGCCGGGGTGGCCGGGGCGAACGAGGGGAGCTCGGCCTCTTCGGGGCCCTGGGCGGGGGGCCGAGCCGTCGGGGGCGTCGGGCGCGTCCGATTCGTCCGGCTCGGCGGCAGGTCGGGGTCGAACGGCTCGGCCGACCGCGGCGTCCGGACCCGCGATTCGCCCGGTTCGGCGGCGCGAGGCTCACGCGCGGGCGGACGAGGGGGTCGAGGGGCCTCGTCGGGCCAGGCAGGAGATGATGCAGGCGGCGCGGTCGGCTCCGTCCGCGACCGGATCGGTTCCGCCCGCTCGGCCTGCACGGGCTCCGCCCGCGTCGGGGGGGGGGGCGGCGGGGATGCGTCGTCGTCGGTCAGCCCCTCGCCGAAGCGACGGGGCCTCGACCGGTCGACTCGGCCCCGCTCGGAGCGGTCGGGACGTTCGCGCTCGCGAGGGCGCTGCTCCTCGCCCCAGGCGGGGGGCGGGGCCGGGCTCGCGTCGCGGTCCTCGGGGGCGCGGCCCCGGCCGCGACTCTCGCGGTCGCGGCGCGGGCCCGGTTCGGGCTCGTCGAGCTGGTGCCGGTTGTAATACTGCGGCTCCACGTCGGAGACGTGCAGGAAGCCGTTGCGCCCGACCGAGAAGTCGACGAACGCGGCCTGGATCGCCGGCTCGAGGTTGACGACCTTCCCCTTGTAGATATTTCCGGTGTAGCTCTCGTGGCTGGTGCGCTCGACGTACAGCTCCTCGAGGACGCCATCCTCAACGATGGCGATCCGGCATTCCTCGGGCTGGAGCACGTTGATCAGCATTTCTTTCTTCATGCGAGCATCTTTCTGGCACAATCTTGGTAGGCGATGGTCGGGTAAGGGGCCTGGCGTTTGCGTCGGCGTGAGTACGGCGGGGACAACTCCCCGGATGGCGACCCACCGCGTCGGACGGACGGCCTCGGCCCACCTCATTCAAGGGATCAGCTCCACCTCGGTGCGGACCAGTACGGTCCCGGTCTCCAGCAGGTCGCGCAGGCCGAGCGCGTCGATCACTTCCTCGGATCGCGCCGAGCCTGCGGGGGTGATCTTCAGGCGGAATCGGAGGACGCCCCGGGGGTCGAGGTCGGCCTCGATCAGGAACGGTCGCAGGTCGAACGTGACGTCGTCGCGGTCGGACCTGTGCCGGGTGTAAGGCCAGGACGTGCTCTGGAGGAAGGCGGAAAGGGCGGCCCGGGCGGCGTCATGGCGCCCCTCGGGGACCGCCAGGGCATACGCCGCCGCATCGGCCTGGGACGACCGACTCGTCGTGACCGCCTCGGCCTCGAGCCAGTCGAACCCGGGCGGGGATGCGGCGGACAGGCGACGGTGGACCTCGGCCGCATCCATCGGCTCGGTCAGGTCGAGTTCCACCACTTCCCGACGCCCTTCGATGCCCAGGCCCAGGGCCAGGGTGAAGACGATCTTGGGGCGCGGGTTGAATCCCTGGCTGTGGGCCATCGGCAGCCGCGCTCGGCGCACCATCCGTTCCAGGCAACGCATCAGGTCGTGATGGCTCACCAGGCGGAGGTCGCCTCGTTTGGCGAATCGCAGGCGTATCTTGCAAGCGGACATGGGACGGTCCAGCGCAATCCCCCTGGGGGCTCGCGTCGGCCGCCGGTCGCGCCAATCCCTCGCGGGCCGAGGTTCGCACGAAGCCGACGGGCGGCCAGGAAGTGATTCGAGGCGATCGGTCGCGGGGAGGACCCGGCCTCGCGCCGGGGCCGCGACACAGCACGCTCTTCGGTTTAGCTCGGTCTCCAGGGGCGGCTCCCTCAGCCGTCTCGGCCACGGGTAATCGGGGCGGGTGTATCGGGCAGCGCGCGTCGCAATGCATCCTCGAGGAGTCGGACGACGGCCTCCGACGTCTCCTGGCAGAGCGCCTCGGCGGCGACGGTCCGCGCGTCCTCGGCACTGATGCCGCGGATCACCCGCTTGATCTCGGGTAACTGGTGGGGGGGCATGCTCAGATTTCGCAAGCCCAGGCCCATCAGGAGCATTGCGTAGAGGGGCTCCCCCCCCATCGTCCCGCAGACGCTCACCTCGATGTTCCGAGGCGCCGCCGCGGCGACCACCATGCCGATCAGCCGGAGCACCGCGGGGTCGGCCGCGCTATAGAGCTCGGCGACCGTCTCGTCGGTCCGGTCGACGGCGAGGGTGTACTGAGTCAGGTCGTTGGTGCCGATCGAGAAGAAATCCACCTCCTTGGCGAATATGTCGGCCATGACGGCGGCGGCGGGCACCTCGACCATGACGCCGACGGGCAGGTCGGCGCGGACGGCGACCCCCTCGGCGTTGAGCTCGGAGGCGACATCGTCCAGGACGGCCCGCGCCTGGCGGAACTCGCCCAGCGTGGAGACCAGCGGGAAGAGCACGCGGACGTCGCCCAGCGTGCCCGCCCGCAGGATCGCCCGGAGCTGGGTCCGGAAGAGCGCCGGGTTGCGGAGTGAGAGGCGGAGGCTCCGGAGTCCCAGGACGGAGTCCCGCCCCCCGGAGCCGGTCCCCTGCTGGTACGAGGCCATCTTGTCGGCCCCCAGGTCGAGCGTCCGGATCGTGACGGGGCGGCCCTTCAGCGACCGGACGACCGCGGCATACGCGGCGAATTGCTCCTCTTCGGTCGGGGCACGGTCGGCGTTCAGGTACAGGAACTCGGTCCGGTACAGCCCGACGCCGACGGCCCCGCGCTCGAGGCACGCCGCGACCTCGCCGGGAAACTCGATGTTACCCCAGAGGCCGACGCCGACGCCGTCGAGGGTCTCGGCGGGGAGGTTGGCCAGGCCCGCGAGCCCCTGGAACCGGGCTGTGCGCTCGGCGGCAGCCCGGCGATAACGCTCGAGCGTCGGCTCGTCGGGGTCCAGGACGACCAGGCCTTCGTCGCCGTCGATGATCGCCATCCGGCACCCCGGGGCGAGGTCGAGGAGGCCTCCCAGGCCGACCACGGCCGGGATCTCGAGCGCCGCGGCGACGATGGCGGTATGGCTGGCGCGGCCGCCGGCCTCGGTGGCGAAACCCAGGACGCGCAGGGGGTCGAGCCCCGCCGTCTCGCTCGGCGAGAGGTCACGCGCCAGGATCACGGTCGGGGCGCCCTGATCCTCGACGACGGCCACACGGACTTGCCCGACGAGCTGGCCGAGGATGCGCTGTGAGATGTCGCGCACGTCGGCGGCGCGGGCGGCCAGGTGCGAGTCGGCCAGGCGCGCCAGCCGGGACGCATGCCCCTCGAGCACCTCGCTGACGGCATGCTCGGCGGCGATCTTGTCGTCCTCGATCCGGGCCCGTGCGTCGCTGCGCAGGGTCGGGTCGGTGATCATCCGGGCATGGGCAGCGAGGATGTCGGCGTACTGGGGCCCGATGCGTTGTCGGGCCTCGAGCTCGGCGGCCTCGGCCTCGACCCGGGCGAGTTCCAGCCCGCGGTCGAGCCTCCGGAGCTCGTCGTCGACCGCCTCGGCCGCGATGGCGCGGTGGGGGAGCCGGAGGCCGCGCGGGTCGATGACCTGCGGCGGCCCGATGGCGACACCGGGGCTGACGGCGATCCCGCGGAGGGTTTGCATCATCTTGAGGGGGGCCGCGGGCCGCACGGTGGGGCTCCACGCGTCCGGAGACGGGCCGCCCGTCGGGCCTCCGACGGTCTCGTGGTTGGTGGGACTCGCCGGCCGGGGCGTCATGGCTCGGAGTCCTCGGACTCGTGGAATCGCGCCAGGACCAAGTCGGCCAGCGCGTCGATCGCTTCGAGGGCGTCGGGTCCGCGGGCCTCCAGCTCGAGCCGGGTGCCGCACTCGGCGGCCAGCGTCGTCAGGTCCAGGATACTCTTCCCATTGATGACCCGGCCCTTGCAAAGCACGTGGATGTCTGACTGAAATTGATGGGCCAGCCGCACAAACTTATCGGCCGGCCGCAAGTGGAGGCCCAGGCTGTTAGTGATCTCGACTTCTCGTCGGACGACGGGCGGGTCGTTGCTCATCGGCGGCTCGGTCGGCCTGGGGGGCGAGCAATCGTGGGGTTGAAGGGGACCCATGGTCCGGGACGATCGTCGCGGTTCGTCTTCAGGGTCTCCCGGGACTCGGTGGCGAGGGGCCTTCGGCTCGCCTCTTGGTGCGACCGGCCCGCGTCCGGCACGGCCGCGACCCCCAGGGCGTTGGCGGGCTCCGACGTGCCGGGGCGGCCGCGTGCCGGCCCGATCATGACGTCCCCTGGTCGGCTTCCTGGAGCAAGTCGACGACGGCCTCACGCGACTTGGCCTGGCGCAGCAAATTGACGAAACGATCGTCCTTCAGATGTCGCGAGATGTTCTCCAGGGCCCTCAGGTGGTCGCCCGGCTGGTTGGGCGGCGAGATGAGGAGGAAGAGGATATCGACGGGTTCGCCGTCGAGGGCCGCGAAATCGACACCGTGCTTCGACAGGGCGACGGTCCCCAGCAGGCGATCGACGGTCGGGTGTCGGGTATGCGGGACCGCCACCCCCTGCCCGATCCCGGTCGAGCCCAGCTCCTCGCGGCCGAGGATCGCGCGTGCCACGCCATCCATGTCGGCCTCGGTCAGTCGCCCGGCCTGGTTCAAGCTGCGGACCATCTCGCGGATGGCCTCTTCCTTACCGGTCGCATGCAGATCGATGAGGATCGCCTCGCCGACCACGAAATCCGAAAGCTTCATCCGGCCCTCCATCCACATGCCTCCATGCCGCCCGGCCGGCGTCTGGCGCCGAGATTCGGGGCACGAGGGCTGAACGTACGCTTCGGCCTACACCCGTGGTAGGGGCCGTTCGACGTGACGCTCTTTCCTCCGACTGGACGCGATCAAGACTCGATCGGACCTCGTCTGCTCAGTTCAGGTCAGCCTCGGGGGACTCGGCAAGGTCGGGCGACGCGGGGGCCATGTCCCCCAGGGCCATATCTCCCTTGTGATGCTGGACCTTTTCCTTGTACTTGCGGAGCTGGCCTTCAATTTTGTGGACGCACAGGTCCATGGTCGTCTCCGGGGTCGGTCCCTGCTCGCGGGCGACGAAATCGTGCTTGTGCTCGGCCGAGACGAGGATTTCCACTTCCCAAGCGTGCTTGTGATGATCGACGGCGACTTCGATCTCCATCAGCCGGCCGAAATATTTGAGGAGCTTCTCGGCCTTCTCATGTATGTAGTCGTGCTGTTCCGGTGCCAGACCGCCATGGCGAATCGAGATCTCAATACGCACCGATGCACCTCTCACCTGACAGCGGAAGGCAAAGGCCCGTCGGGGACGGACTACGCTCCAGATTACCCCTTCGCGGCCGACGTGGTCAAGGGCGCACCGCCCGCGGCCGCCGGCACGCCTCCACCTTCCCCTCCGCGTGGCCGAGGCTCGATTCCGTCGACCCGAGAGGCCCCTTTCCCGCCCCTCAGAGATGCCGTAAGGTGGGCACGCTCGGACGCTGCGACTCGACGAGATCGGGACTTGACAGAACTGGAACGCGGGGGCGTCGTTGCCGTGTGGATTCAGAACTATGATCCGCTGGGGTGGTGGCCGGGGTCGACTTTGGTGGCCTCGGCGCCGGTGCTGGTGCTCCTGGGGCTCCTGGCTTCCGGCAGGGCAGGCGCCTGGCAGGCGGCACTCGCGGGCCTGCTGACGGCCGGCGGGGTGGCGATCGGCGTGTTCGGGATGCCCGCCGAACTCGTCCTTGCGAGTGCGGGCGTGGGAGTGGCCTTCGCGCTGTTCCGGATCGCCTGGTTGATCGTCGCGGCGGTCTTCCTCTATGACATCGCGGTCGAGACCGGCCAGTTCGAAGTGATGAAGGCGTCGATCGCCCGGCTCTCGGGCGACCGGCGGTTGCAGGCCGTCCTCGTGGCGTTCTCGTTCGGGGCGTTCATCGAAGGGGCGGCCGGGTTCGGTGCGCCGGTGGCGATCTCGGCCGCGTTTTTGGTCGGCCTCGGCTTCGAGCCGTTCCGGGCGGCCTTGCTCTGCCTGATCGCCAACACGGCGCCCGTGGCCTGGGGGGCCATCGGCACTCCGATCCGGACCCTGGCCACCGTCACCGACTTGGACGTCGAGGCCCTGAGCGCCACCTCCGGGCGGATTTTACCCATCCTCTCCCTCGTGATCCCCTTCTGGCTGGTCCGGGCGATGGTCGGCTGGCGCGAGACGCTGGCTGTCTGGCCGGCATTGGTCGCCGTCGGCGGCTCGTTCGCGGTGGCGCAGTTCCTCTGGTCGAATTACGTGGGGTTCGAGCTGGTCGACATCGTCTCTGCCGTCGCCAGCCTGGTGGCCGGCGTCGTCCTGCTCCGGTTCTGGAGGCCAGAGGTCGAATGGCGGTTCCCGCACGATGAGGACGCGGCCAAGGCCAAGGCACCGACCGACCCGTGGGCCGAGGACCTGGTGGTGGAAGGGGGGCTGACCGTCGGGCGAGTGTCGCGCGCCTGGATGCCCTTCCTCCTGCTCTCGGTGATGGTATTGATCTGGGGCACGCCACCGGTGAAGGCGTGGATGGACTCACACACGTCGTGGCGGCCGGAGATGGCCGGCATGCATCAGACGATCGCCAAGGGGGAGGCCGTGACCGGGCATCCCCGGCCCGAGTCGGGAGACTGGGAGAAGGCTCTCATCGATGTCGTCCCCCTCTCGTCGACCGGCACGGCCGTCTTCCTGGCCGCGATCATCAGTGGCCTCTTGCTGAGAGTCTCGCCGTGGTCGCTCTTGCGGCTCTTGCTCAAGACGATCGCGCGGATGGTGCCGGCGCTCGCCGCCATCTTCTTCATGCTCGCGCTGGGTTTCGTGACGAAATTCTCGGGGATGGATACCGTCTTGGGCCTGGCCTTCACGCGGACCGGTCCGATGTTTTACCCGATCTTCGGGACCATGCTGGGCTGGCTCGGCGTCGCGTTGACGGGCTCGGACACGTCGAGCAACGTCCTCTTCGGCAATCTCCAGAAGGTGACGGCGCTCAAGCTGGGCCTGAACCCGATCTTGATGGCGGCGGCCAATACCACGGGGGGGGTCATGGGCAAGATGATCGATGCGCAATCGATCGTGGTGGCGGCCGCCGCGACGGGCGAGGGGGGACGCGAAGGAGAACTCCTACGCGCCGTGCTCTGGCACAGCGTGGCGCTGGCCTTGCTGGTGGGGGCGATCGTGTGGTTCTACGCGCACGTGGCACCGGGCCTTGTGGCGGTGCCCGTCGTGACCCGCTAGACGTCTCGCGGTTCGATTCGAGTGAGTCACTTCCGGCCTCGGACGCGAGGGAAGACTCGACGGGGCCCCGAGGTTGCTCCCGGCGATCACCAGGAGACGCCTTCGGGGCGCCGACGAATCAGGAGGCAGTCCGGCCGAGTTCCCGACGGTCTGGAGCCCGAGGGCGCCGGGAGGTGGCCGGTAGAACGGGGCGGTGGGGCCTCCAGTGTCCCTTCATCGAGGGGCCTGGCCCGACCGCTCAGCTCTGGCTCCGGCCGTGGGTAAACTCTTGCTCAAGCCAGGTCGCGCGACCGTCCCCCGCGTCGGGGGCCTCGCACTGGCGCTCCTGGCGTGCCTCGGGTGCCTCATGCTCGCTCTCGCCACGATCCGGGGCTTCCGTCTCGAAAGCTTTTCGATTCGGCGATTCGTGAGGCGAACTCTCCGGGGGATTCGGCCAGGTTTCTGGTTGGAATGCGAGCGACATCGGATACCTCCCCGCGAGACGCGGGAAAAACCTGGGAAGTGACCCGACCACGCGAACCAGGACGTTCGGTGGGAGCCCCCTCCCGCAGTCGGCCGTTTCCAATCGACCGACCGCGCGCCAACCCTCCTCCGGGCTGGCGCCGAGCCTCTCGATTCCGGTCCGAAACGCAACCATGGCAATGACGGTTACGCTCTGAGACCGGCGGCCGAGAGGACTCTAGCCTGATTTTATCCCGCCGATTGGCATTGGGCTAGCGGAATTCCCCCTCCGAGTCCTACGGTCCTGCCCGTTGGATCGAGCCACGTCAAGGCGGGGGAGGAGCATTCTCGTGCGGATTGGCATCATCTCCGACACACACGACCATAAGAAGAGGACGGCGGCCGCCGTGTCGCTCTTGCTCTCCGAAGGGGCGGAGTCGCTCATTCATTGCGGCGACTTTACGGGACCCGAAATCGTCCATGAGTGTGGCAGGATACCCGGCTATTACGTCTTCGGGAATAACGACTTCGACGAGGAAGAGCTACGCCGGGCGATGGCGGATGTCGGGGGAGTCTGCCTCGATCGCGGCGGCGAGTTGACTCTCGAGGGAAAGCGGATCGCCGTCACACATGGCGACTCGGACAGGACGGTCCGTCGGCTAGCGGAAAGCGCGCCCGATTACTTGTTGTTCGGCCACTCGCATCGGGCCTGCGATGAACACCACGGCCCGACGCGGTGGATCAACCCGGGCGCCCTCCATCGCGCGGCGACGTGGTCGGTGGCCGTGCTCGACCTCTCGACCGGCGCATTGCAATTCCACCCGCTCGCTTAGGCACGCCGCAGACCGCCTTATTCGAGCTGGGGCGGATCGATGACCTTCCCTCCATGCGAACCCGTCGGATGCTGTGTGCGTCGGTCATCCCGACGCGTGAGCGCGGATGCACCTCCGGAAATCCACCGGATAGCTTGCCTATCGCATTAAGATGGGGAGATGGGCCGGGCGAAGTGTGTCGTCCGGGCGGAATGCAGAGTCGGCGAGGGAAGGGCGGTAAGTTTTCGATGGCGGAGGGTACTGTATCGAGTGCGGCGAGCGGGTCGGGGCGCACCATCCCGCTGGATGCGTATATTTGCCTGGTCCTCATGGTCGTGATCGGGTCGAGCACCGCGACGGCGGCCAAATTCGCGGTCAAGGAGCTGCCGGTCGGCCTCCTGCCGATCGTACGGTTTGGCGTGGCGGGGCTCGTCTTGATGCCGTTCCTCTGGCGCGACGGCGCGTGGCGGCGGATATTTCGCGAGGACGGTAAGCGGGCCGTGCTGACCGCGGCTTTCTGCGTGCCGATCAACCAGACCTTCTTCCTGAATGGGACACGGCTGGCACCGACGACGCATGTGGGTTTGATCTATGCGCTTTGTCCGATGGTGGTCCTCCTGCTGGCGTGGGCACTCGGCCAAGAGCGGCTGGTGCCGAGGCGCCTGGTGGGCGTCCTCACGAGCGTCTCCGGTGTGCTCGTGATCGGCCTGAGCAATCTCTGGTACCAGGGGGAGGCCGGGGGTCATGAGGCGCTCCTGGGCGATCTCTTGCTCTTGGCCGCCGTCGCGTCGTGGGGGGCGTACCTGACCCTCAGCAAGCCGCTGATCGCGCGGCACGGGGCATTGCCGGCATTGGCCGCCACCTTCTCCATCGGGAGTCTGTTGGACCTGCCGATCGCCCTGGCGACGCTCCCCGATTGGCCTCCCCTGTCCGAGGTCTCCGGCGCGGCCTGGTGGGGATTGGCCCACCTGACCTTGATCGTGACCGTCTTCGGGCTGGCCTTCCAGAACAAGGCACTCCGCAGTCTGGACGCCAGCCAGGTCGCCACCTTCGGCAACATCGCGCCGCTGCTGACGATCGTCTGGGGGGCCTGGCTGTTCCACGAACCGATCACCCCCGCGCTGGTCGTGGGAGGGGTCTTGACGCTGGGCGGAATCCTCTGGACCAGCCGCCCCGAGCCCACTTCGCATGCAAGGCGGTCAAAGCTCCTGCCGACCTCCATGCGTGAGGAGGACGTTTCACTCCCTGGAGTGATCGCGCCGGGCGTGACCATCGGGGGGAGCCTTGCCCCCTGCGATCGTTAGCGCCGCGACGCGGCATCGCCGCCGATGGCGGCGGGCTTGGAGTCGGGCCGGGCACCGTTGATCCAATCGAGGATCGTCTGGTACTCGGGCGAAGTCTTCGGCTCGAACCGGACCCCGCCGGCGTGGGCCTTCTTGGTCGGGTCGTTCTGCGCCTCGGCCTCCTCGGCGGCATCCCAGGTCGGCTTGCCGAGCAGGAGGCTGTCGGTGGGATTGGCCAGGTTGATAACCCGGAGGGCCGCCCGGAAGTTGGCGCGGACGGCCTGCGGCGTCCAGCGGCCGTCCTTGCCCGGGGGGACCATCGTGAGGATCGTGTGCGATCGATGGCATCCCATGCAGTTCTGGCCGTCCTCGCCCATCGCGTTGAAGATCGGTAAGACCTTCTTCTCGAAGTAGGCCACGTCGAGCAGGTCGGCACCGGCGTCGCCGACGCTCGATTTCCCTCGCGAGACCAGGAGGGCTTTCGCGATCTCTTTCTGCCGCGCATTGTCCGATCGAGACACCTCGCGCAGGCCGTCCTCGATCGCCGGGTTGGCCACGGTCTCGGGTCGGGCCTGGATCACCTGGAGCGCCTTCTCGCGGACGCCGCCGTTGTCGTCGACGAGTGAGTCGCTGATCACACCGATGAGGCGGAGGTCGGCCGCATCCGTCTTGCTGGGCGCGATGGCCGTCAGGAGGGCGATCCGGTGGTCGGGAGTCGGGTCATCCAGCGCGGTCCGGAGGACCTTGTCGTTGACGAGGCCCGGTCGGTCCAGCGCCAGCCGGATGGCCGCAACCCGAACGTCGACGTCGGCGCCGGCCAGGGACGACCGGACCGACTCGCGGACGGGGGCCTCGGCCAGGAGCCTCGGGAACGACGCGAGGGCGCGGAGCGTCGCGGCCCGGACCGCGGGTGCCTCGGCCTTCAGCGAATCGCGGACCTTTGCCGAGCGGTCGAGTTTGGCCTGTGAGCTAGGCCCGAGGCGACCGAGGAGCCCCAGCGCGGTCGTCTTCGAGTCGACGAGGGGATTGGCGAGCAGCTCGTCGACCACCGCCAGGAGCGCCGGGTCGGCCTTGCCGGCCTTGACCGCCAGGGGAAAGTCCTCCGCCATCGTCCCCGCCCATTGGCGGACGGCGGGATCGGGATCGCCTCGACGGCTCGCGACCGCGAGGGACAACCTCGGGTCGCGGAAACCCCTGAGGGAGATGAGGGCCTGGAGCGCCAGGCGCCGGATCGTCGGATCGGCGTCGGTTATCCGTGCGGTCAAGGCCGCGGAGACGCGTGGCAAGGCGTCGTCGTAGAACAACATCGGCTCGGTGTCGTTGCCGACCCGCCCGCTCCCGCCGGGTCGCTCGTGGAACTCCGAGATCGCGCGGAGGATGCCTTCACGTTGCAAGGCGTTACCTTGCGTGAGGGCCGCAACATACTTGTCGCCGAGCCGGTTGACCGTGGCGTGCTGCGCGGCCGTGGCCCGATCTTGAGAGGCTTCGCTCGCGAGTGCCGGGACCCAGTTCTTGTACAGGTAGCGGATGTTCTCGTCGCCGATGATGTACAGGGCCTCGATCCGATTGCGTCGGACCCAGGGGTGCGCCGGTCGATCCAGGCCCGCGATCAGCCCGTCCTCGATCCGGTTGCGCAGGCTCAGGTCGTCGCGCCAGTACCACCACCTCCAGAGCCCCTTGATGGCCTGCGTCGCCACGACCGGATCGGGGTCGTCGAGGTGCTGCAGGAGCGCGTCGGCCAGGTCGAGTTCCTGCGAGAGTTCGCGGAAGTGGGCCGCGAAGATTCGCGTCGCGCCGCGCCGGACGCGGTCGTCGGGAGATCGGAGCGCGCCGGACAGCGTCGCGATGAACTGCTTTTGCACGGCGGTTTCGCCCGGCCGGCGATTGGCGTTGAGGCGGTTGCCGACCAGGCGAAGCGCCTCGGCGGAGGCGCGCTGCACGACCTTGCTCTCGTCGCCGAGTCGTTCGGCAAGGGGAGAAAAGGACGATTCGCGGCCGATCCGTGCGAGGGCCTGGCAGGCGGCCAACCGGACCAGAGGTCGATCATCGTCGAGAGAGGCCACGATCGCCGCGTGGAGTTCGGGCTCGGGCTCGTCCCAGATCCGTTCGAGGTCCTGCACGATCGCCGAGATCGATCCGGACCGGAGGGCCTTCGGCTGCGGGCCGAGGGGGCCATCCCAGCCTTTCGTCCCGGGTCCGGGATACAGCTTCGACAGGGCGATCAGCGCCCACTGCGTCTCGCGGAAGGGCGTCTGGAATTGCTCGTAGTCGCTGATGTCGAACCAGCCCCCGAACATCTCCTGCTCCCTCAGCAGGGCGACCGTCGCCTTGCGGATCGCCGGGTGATCCTCCGGGAGGCCGGCCAGGGCCAGGGCGTATAACGATTCGCCCGTCTGCATCTCCGCGCGTTTCGATTTCGGGTCGAATTTCGTCGACCAGTGCCCGTCGGCGCGCTGCAAATCGAGCAGACGTTTGACGTTGGCCTCGATCGCCGGGGCGAGCCGGGCGCGGTCGACCTGGCAGAGCCCGATCGTCTGCGCGGCCAGGTCGCGGGTATTGGCCGGCTCGCCGGTGGGGAGCAGCCTGGCCACGACGTCGCGCGTCTCGGTGTAACGCGCCTCTCCGGTGCGCCGGAACATCTCGTCGAGTTGCCGCCAGCTGTCGGTGGCGACCTTGTAGCGGCTGATCGGGTTGTTGCCGTTGGTCTCGTCGGGAGGGAGTTCATCGCGGCCGTCGTAGTAGAGCTTGAGGAACTCGGCGATCCCGCGGTGCGTGTTGTCGCGAGGCGGCCGGCCGACCAGGTTCTCGAAATCCATGGTGATGGTCGACAGCCGCCCCAGCACGTTGGCAGGCGCGGGGATCATCCGCGCCCAGAGGGCATCGGGATGGCCGTGGAAGGGGACGGGGTTGTTATAGAGCCGCTCGGTCAGGAATTGCATCGCGAAGGGCTGTTCGACCTTGTAACCGTTGCGGACCGCCCCCAACGCCGACTGGGTCGTGAAGTGGGTGGGATGGCAGGCGATGCAGGTCGATGTCTCGTGGTGCACGTTCGAGACCCGGTCGAGCGCATGTCCCTTCCGCGGGGTGTTGGCGTGCCAGCTGTCGCCCGCCAGGAGCTGGAAGTCCATCGCCGTCCGTACCGCCGAGCGGGCCGCGGACGCGACCGCTTCCGAGTCGGCCGCGTCGAGACTCGCGTTGGCCGGGACATCGTAGAGCCGGGTGCGGAGCTGATAATCGGGATGGCAAGCGTCGACGAGGACATAATACGTCCCCTTCGACAGGACGCGGGTAGTGAACTTGTTCGCCCCCAGTCGGGGAGGCCGTTCGCGTTGGAGGCTCTGCGGGTCGATGCCTTTCGTGTATTCGACGGGCTTCCCATCCTTGAGCTGGTAGACGCGGACATCGGGGGGCACGTCGCGATCGACGAACTCCAGGGCGAAGTAGGCGAGCTTGGCGGTCTCCGAGGTGAACTCGAAACGATACCAATCCTTGCCCGCCGAGCCCTCGGCGTCGGTCGGCTGGTCGCCGATCGGCCAGTAGGGACGGTCGTCGGCGAGTGCGTAGATCGTCCGCCCGAGGGTGAGCGGATTGGCGGTTTCCGGCGAATCGTTCGGTTCGGCCTCGATCGCGACGCCGTCCTCCGAGACGGCGACCTCCGTGACCCGGACGCTGTAGTCGATCGGCGAGGGGCCCGTCCCTTCGGCTTTCAGCTCGACCGTCGTCGACGTGCCCGCGGGCTGCGCGATGGACCAGGTGACGTCGGGATCGCCGAGGTGGAGCGCCTTGGTCAACGTCGCCGTGCCGATCCGGGTGGTCGCCTGGACGGCCGAACCGGCGGGCAATCGACCGGGCTGTTTCAAGGAGACGGCCACGGAGAGGGTCCGTGGTTGAGTCGTCGAGGGAATCGTCACCGTCGCCGTCTCGCCGGTCGCGAGGCGAGAATGGACGGCGGGGACCGCCTCGTGAGGGGGACCGACGGCGACGACCAGACCGCACAGGATGCCGAGAAACATCATGCCCTGCTCCCATAGACCGTGGCCCACGCGCGCCACTCAGCGGGCGGCGGGGCTCTCGCCGTGATATCGAGGATGGCGGATGGGGCACATCGACGTCAAGACGTCCGCCGGTATCTTCCGGCAGAGCCGCGCGGAGGTTTCGAACGTGGTCGTCGCCGAATCCAGGCCCGTAGCGACGCGGCGGCTAATCCAGACGAATTCCGATCCGTTTGAGGAGGGCCTTTACCTGGAAGGTCGCCTCGCGGGATTGGTTGAGCTGTTCGCCCAGGTCTTCCACCTGGCTCTGGGCGAGCCTGAGCTGCGCGTCGAGCTCGTCTCTGCCGGTGTTTGCCGCCCGGAGTTCGGAGTCGAGGCGATCCGAGCGTCCGGTCGCCGCTTGCAATTCGGCCCGGACCCCATCCAATGCCCGGGCGTGCTCGGCTTGTGTCGACCCGGCCGCCGATCGCGACTCGGCCTCCAATCGCGCGAGGGCCCGCGCGTGTTCGGCCTGCATCATCTCGGCGTCGAGGACGGCCTGCCGCCGCTCGGCGTCCGTCTCATTACGGGCGGCCTCCGACTGCTTGACGAGCGTGGCAAGTTCGTCCTGGACGCCCCGGCGTTCGGCCTCGCGTTCGCCCCGCTCTCGTTGGAGCTCGTCGCGGAGATCGCGCTCGAGGGCGGCGAGCCCCTCGCCCCGAAGTGTGGCTTCCTCGACTTGCCCTTGGGCCTGAGCGAGTTCTTCGACCAGCCGGCCGACTTCCTCCCGATGGGCTTGCTCCGCTCTCGCAATGGCCTCTCGGGCTTCGTCTCGCTCCGCAACCAAGAGGTCTCGCGCGCGCCCCGTCTCCTCGATCTGCCCCCGAGCGGCGTCTCGCTCCTCGCGAGCGGCCTCCGCCTGCTGACGAAGCCGGTCGAGGTCCGCTCGAAGCTCCTCACGCTCCTGTTCGACCCGGCGAGTCGTCGTACCGAGTGCTTCCGATGCCTGCTTGTGCTCGGCGTCCGCTCGCTCCCGATCCTCGCGGTGAAGCCGTTCGGCTTCCTTTTCCCGCGCGAGACGTCCCTGTTCCCACTCCGCCTGGATCGTCTGGCGATCCGCCTCCCAGCGCCCGCGGCTCTCATCGTATTCGCGTTTCAGGCCATCGAAATCCGCGGAATGCCGGGCCGTTGTCGCTTCCAGAGAGCCCTTCAACTCCTGAATCGTGCCACGATGGGCCTCCGCTTCGTCTCGCGCCGACCGGAGCTCGTCCGCGATCCGACGGAGTTCGGCGCGGGCCTCGTCGCGCTCGTCGGTCATCGAGGCGAGGCGTTGGTCCTCGTTTTGCCCCGTTGCGAGACCGTTGCGGAGGTCGTCCCGTTCGATGCGGAGCCGATCGCGCTCGGCGTGGGCCGCCTCAAGGTCGGCCTTCCACGACGCGGCATCCTCCAGCTCTCCCTTCAGGCGATCGCATTCCTCGCGAGTCGCACGGAGCTCGTCGACTCGAGGATCCGACTCGGTGGAACGAGCGCGAAGCGCCTCGGCATCCTCTCGCCACCTGTCGCGGTCGGCTCGGGCCTCGTCGAGGGCGCCCTGCAATTCCGCGAGATCCGAATGCCCCGGGCGCACCGGGGGCTCCGTCCCGAACAGGTCTTCCTCGTCGATCCGGAGGTCGAAGGGAGAGTCCCCACGATCGGGGGCGTTCGGCTCGATTTTTCGCGAGGACGGGTCGGGGGCGACGCTCGGTTCCGGATTCCAGAGTTGAGTCAGGTCGGTGGAGAGGTCGTCGATCCCGGGCGCGGGGCCGAGGGGCGGAGTCGGACGCGTGGCTGGGGCAGTCGGTTGCTCAGCTCCCACGATGAAAGCACAATTGCAATGCTTGCATAGGACCCGTTGGCCGAGATATTCCTGGCGGATTTTCAGCTCGAATCCGCATTGTGGGCACGGAATCAAGGTGTAAGTCGGCATGGGGATGGGCTCCGCGTGGACCATTAGCCGGCCTGATCCCGAGCTCACCGCGGGATTCCTCGCGCGACCCGAGTCAAGAACGAGCCTCGTGCCCGTCGACTCATACGATCGGTCCCATGCTTAAATTTCCCGGAACCGCGCCAGTGGATCCTCAAACATACATTGGCTTTCCACGACTGCCAACAATCCTCCCGGCCGCCGCCGACGTTTTCCGGTCGCGGTGGTCGGGCGTGGGGACAGGCCGGCCTGCGCCTGGCCGACCGGGTGTCGAGGACGTGCGACCCATCGCGAAGGACGGGCGACATTGGTAGAGTTGAGAGGCCAGCACCATTCGGTCCCGTCCGGCCTGTCGAAGGGCGGCGCATCTCCGCCGAAGCCGTGGCGGGGGCCCTTTCGACCGCGACTGACCCTTGCCATCCGATCCCGAAGGGGGTGGTCCGTGCCGATCCCTGAACTCGATGTGGTCCCGCTCCGTCGTGCGGTCCGCTCGGACATGGCGACCACGCTCGACGTGCTCGTCCGGATCGCCCCGCCCGCGCCCGAGGTCCACTTCGTGAGGCCCCCCATCAACCTGGGGCTGGTGCTCGACCACTCCGGCTCGATGGCGTCCGGCAAGAAGATGGAACACGCCCGCGAAGCGGCGATCTTCGCCGTTGGGCAACTCCAGCCGACCGACCGGCTGAGCGTCACGATCTTCGACAACACGGTCGAGACGATCGTGGCGAATACCCCCGCGACGGACCGGGCGGGCGTGATCAATCGCCTGCAACGGATCCGGCCGGAGGGATCGACGGCGCTCCATGCCGGCTGGGCGGAGGGGGGAGATCAGGTCTGCCGCCACCGGATCGCCGAGGGCCTGAACCGGGTCATCCTCCTCTCCGACGGCCTGGCCAACGTGGGCCTGACCGACCCGAACGCGATCGCCGCTGAAGTGAAGGCCATGTCGCGCAAGCAGGTCGGCACCACGACCATGGGCGTGGGCTCCGACTACAACGAAGACCTGATGGAGGCGATGGCGAGGAGCGGCGACGGCAATTACTACTACATCGAGGACCCTCGTCAGCTCCCCGACATCTTCCAGACCGAGCTGCATGGACTGATGGCGACGAGCGGCCAGAAGGTGAGCCTGGGGTTAGAGCCCCAGAACGGCGTCACCGTCTCCGACGTGCTGAACGACCTCGAGAAGAATGCCCATGGTCGGCTGATGCTCTCGAACCTGGTCGCGGGAATCCCGATCACGGTGGTCGTCCGGCTGAACGTCCCCCCGTTCGGTCCGACCGGGGATCTGTGCCGCTTCCGCCTGGCCTGGGACGACCCGAAGGGAGGAGGCCGGCAGTCGCGCCGGGTCTCGCTCACCCTGCCGGCGGTCCCGGCGGAGCAGTGGGCTTGCCTCCCCGACGACCACGCCGTGCTCGAACAGGTCGCCCTCCTCATGGCGGCACGCGCCAAGAAAGAAGCGACCCAGGCCCTCGACCGTGGGGACATGCCGATGATGCGGTCCCTCCTGGACGTGGCCCAGTCTGTCACCAGAAGCGTCCCCATGTCCTCGTCGACGGTCCAGGAGTTGGAGGAGATCGCCAGGCTCGAGACCGAGCTGGCCGGGGGCGACCTCAAGAAATTCCGCAAGGAAATGTCCTGGCAACGCTACAAGAGGGGGCGTGGTGGGCCTTCCGAAGGGCCTTCGACCGTCCCATGAGCGGAGCAGATGAGATGCGGGCGCGCCGCGTGGAAGCGGCCCCCGTTCCGACAGGCCGCGGGGATGGTCGGGGGACATGGAAACGCTCTCTGCACGACATGTGGTGCTGGGCGCCGGGGCGATGGGCTCGGCCACGGCGTACCACCTGGCACGCCGGTGTGAACCGGTCCTGCTCCTGGAGCAATTCGCGCCGGGCCACGACCGCGGCAGCTCGCACGGGGCCGCGCGGATCATCCGGCATTCGTACGCGGACGCGCGCTATGCTCGGCTGATGCCGGAAGCCTTCCTCGCCTGGGAGGGGCTGGAACGCGACGCCGGCGAGGCGCTCTATACACGAGTCGGGGGGGTCACGTTCTGCCGGGCCGGCCTCGAGGTCGTCGATCAGATTGACAAGAATTTGACCGAGATGGGCATCGAGCGTCTTCGGATGGACGGCCGTGGACTCCGCCGGGCGTTTCCCGCCTTCGAGGTCCCCGACGACACCGAGGCCGTCTTCGAGCCCGACGCGGGGATGCTCTCGGCCGCCCGGGCGGTGGAAGTCCAGATCGGTCTCGCACGCCAGATCGGCGGCGACTCGACCCGAGTGCTCGCCGACAGCCCGGTCCGTCGGATCGACCTCGATGCGGACCGGCCGACCCTGCTGACCGATCGATATCGGATCATCGCCGACCGCCTGATCGTGACCGCCGGCGCCTGGACGGGTAAGCTTCTCCCCTCGCTACCGATCGCACTCCGGCCCACGCTCCAGAAGGTCTTCTACTTCCGCCCGCCCGACGCGAGCCACTCCTCGTCCGGCCGGCTCCCGGTGTTCATCTTCCACGGAGAAGGCCATTGGAATGAGTTCTATGGCATGCCTCCCTACCTCGGCCGAGGAATCAAGGTGGCGCGCCATGGCGGGCCGGACGTCGATCCGGACGCCGTCGATCGGACCGTCGGCGACGAGGACCGTCGGGTCGTTCGCCGGTTCCTCGCGACGTACCTGCCGGGCCTGGCCGATGCGCCGATCGATTACGAGGAGACGTGCCTCTACACCATGACCCCCGACTCCGGGTTCCGGATCGTCGGCATGGCCGCGCGGCCCGATGTCCTCGTCGCCAGCCCATGCAGCGGCCACGGATTCAAATTCTCATGCCTGATCGGTCGAATCCTGGCCGACCTCGCTCAGACGGGACAGACCTCCGTCGCCGTCGATTTCTGGCGAGGCGACGCGGTCGCGTGACTCTGCGGTACTGGCGGCGTGTTCGGGGCGACCCATGTCGATGCGCTATCGAGATCGGGCCGAGGCGGGACGGGCGGTGGCGGGGAGGCTCGCGGGCTATGCCGGCCGCGGAGACGTGCTGGTGCTGGCCCTGCCACGCGGGGGGGTGCCGGTCGCGTTCGAGGTCGCGCGTGCCCTGGGGGCCCCGCTCGACGTCTTCCTCGTCCGAAAGCTCGGCGTGCCGGGCCGCGAAGAGCTGGCCATGGGGGCGATCGCCACCGGCGGCGTGCGGCTGATCAACCGCGATGTCGTCGAGCATCTGCACATCCCGGCGCGGGTCATCGACGAGGTCGCGGCCGTCGAACGCGCCGAGCTCGAACGCCGCGAGCGAGAATACCGCGACGATCGGCCCCCGCCCGAGGTCGCGGGCCGCACCGTGATCCTGGTCGACGACGGTCTCGCCACCGGGGCGAGCATGCGGGCGGCCGTCGTCGCGGTCCGGCGGCGCCATCCCGCCCGGATCGTCGTCGCCGTGCCGATCGCCTCCCCCGCGACCTGTGAAGAGTTCCGCGACCTGGTCGACGAGGTCGTCTGTGCCCAGACCCCCGAGCCTTTTCTCGCCGTCGGCCACTGGTACAGAGACTTCTCCCAAACGGAGGACGACGAGGTCCGCGAATTGCTCGCGCTCGCCGCACGCGAGGCCCCTTCCCCGTCGGACCATGCCGGCGGGGGGTCGGGTCGCGCGGACCGTCCCGACGAAAGCCAGGGCGATGCCGGCCGCAACCGACCGGAACTCGAGTGATGTGGTTCGTCGTGCCGCGCTTCGCCTCACGGGCGCGGCCGAAGGCGCCGAAGCCTTGATGGATGGAGCATCCTGCATGCCGGGAGGGCTTGCCGATGGACGGGAATGAGCAGACGGCAGGGGCGGGAACGCCGGTCCGGGTGTCGGCAGGATCGGCCGTGCTGGAGGGGGATTTGACCGTGCCGACGGGGGCCCGTGGCGTCGTGCTCTTCGCGCACGGCAGCGGGAGTAGCCGGCACAGCCCCCGGAATCGGTTCGTGGCCGGGGTGCTCCACGCGGGGGGCCTCGCGACCCTGTTGATCGACCTGCTGACCCTCGAAGAGGAGAAGGTCGACTTCCGGACGGCTCGGCTCCGTTTCGACATCGGACTGCTCGCCGAGCGACTCGTCCACGCGACCGACTGGCTGACAGGCGCGCCGGAGACACGCGACCTCCGGGTCGGGTATTTCGGCGCCAGCACCGGCGGCGGGGCCGCGCTCGTCGCGGCGGCCGAACGACCCGAAGCCGTCGGGGCCGTCGTCTCGCGGGGAGGGAGGCCCGACCTGGCCGGCCCCTCCCTGTCGCATGTCCTGGCACCGACCCTCCTGATCGTCGGCGGCAACGACGGGCCCGTGATTGACCTGAATCGCTCGGCCATGGCCCGGATGCGGGCGGAGACCGTGCTCGAGATCATCCCGGGCGCCTCTCACCTGTTCGAGGAGCCGGGCACCCTGGACGAAGTCTCGCGCCTGGCCCGCCTCTGGTTCGATCGCCATCTTCGGGCAGGTTGAGGGTGAAGTCGGTATGGCAGGGACTGCGTTGAGCCCGCGCCGACTCAACGATCTCCGGACCGGCACGCCAGGAACAGCGGCCAGAACGCGGCCGGAGCGTCCGCCTGTTCGGCCGGAGGTACGACGTCTCCGTGCTCGTGCCTCCAGGCGTCCCAGCTCGCGATCTGCTCGGGAGCGAGGAACGAGGCGAGCGGGATGGTGCGTCCCTGGCGGGCGGCCTGGAGGGCGTGGCGAACGATCGCCGAGAGCTCCAGGCCGCGGATCGCGGCGGCCTCGTCCAGGGTGAATCCCCGGTCGAGGAGACGCCAGGTCCATTCCTCCGTCGGCACATAGGACGCGGCGCGGGAGGCGGGTGGGTCGATGATCGGACTGGGGGTGGCTGCGACCTCACGAGGCCGGGGGCGTGCCGTCTCCACAGGGGAGGGTATGGCTGACCTCCCCGCCACGGGTGGACATGCCCCGATGGCTGCTAGCAGGGCCGCGCCGTGGCGTTCGAGCCGGGAGGGACCCATCCCCTTGATCGCCGCCATGGCCTGGGGAGTCCGAGGACGCTCCCGGACCAGCGCCTCGAGCGTCTCATTGGTGAAGATGCAGTAGGGCGGCTGCTTCGCCTCGCGGGCCCATTCGAGCCGGAGCGCCCGGAGCCGATCGCCGAGCGGATCGCCGTCGCCATTGCCCGGCTCGGGGATCGTCGGATCGTGGTGGGCTGTTTCGTCCTCGAGGCCGGGGCCCCCCACCCGCCCTTCGGGCACCCTCTCCCGGGGGGAGAGGGGAGGGGGGGAGGAGCGGCGCTCCATGCCGCCGAACTGGACCTTTGCCGAGAGCTCCTCGGGTAGCGTGAGCTCCAGTGTCCCGAGGTCTTTGGCCCGGAGTCTCTCCCATCCCGTGGCGGTCAGGTTGACCACCGGCCGGAACCGATCGACCTCCGAGCATTCGACCAGACCGGTCGACGAGAGGGCGTCGAGCAGTCCGACCACCTCGGGCTGGCGGAACTCCGCGAGGATGCCGAAGGTGCTCAACCTTTTCAGCCCCCAGCGGTCCATCTTCTCGGCCCCCGATCCGGTCAGCATCTGCGCGACGGTCGTTTTGCCGAACCGCCCTTTCGCCCGCGCGACGCCCGAGAGGACTTTCAGGATCACCTCGCGGCCGGCGTCCGAGTCGATAGCCGTGCGCGCATTGGAGGCGATCCCCGACGAGCGGCCGTCGCCCCTGGGGCCGCAATTGTCGCAATGGCCGCAGTTCGTCCGATCCGCCTGGGCGTCGCCGAAATAGTCGAGGATGAACGCTCGGCGGCACTGGACGGCCTGAGCGTACCGGATCATCCGGTCCAGCTTGTCGTACTCGCGCCGCTTCCGCTCTTCGAGCGCCGTGAAGTCGATGCCGATGTCCCGCGGCCGACGGGCGCGGTCGAGCACGCGGAGGGCATTGCCGCGAAACGGCGGCACGAAGTCGATCGGCAGTTCCGCCACGAGTGCCCGCAAGGCGCGATTCAAGGCCGGGCGGTCGAGCCCGAGGGACCTGGCGAAGTCGTCGGGGTGGAAATAGACCGGCTCGCCCAGGCGACGGTTGACCAGTCCTTCCAGCCCCATCAGCACGACTCGCTGGATATTCGCCTGCGGGTGGAGTCGGCCCGCGAGGCTTGCCTCATCCCCCTCTTCCTCGGCGTTGATCCGAACGATCGCCATGTTCTCGCGCGGAGAGAACTTCTCGATCGCGCCCGCCCCTTCGAGGATCTTCACGGCCGTGCCGATGGCCTGCTCGTTGAGGTCGAGCCCGGCCTCCGCCTTGATCTCGGCGTGCGTCAACTCGATCGGGTCGGCATCCAGCCCGCGCAAGAAGTCGTAGACCCTGTGGATGGCCGGGGCCGAGGGGTATTCGTTCTCGATGAACATTTCCTGCAGGAAGCGGTCTCCGGGGGCGTAGAGGAGCACGCACTGGGCATCCAGGCCGTCGCGGCCCGCCCGGCCGGCTTCCTGGTAATACGCCTCCAGGGTCCCCGTCAGGTTGAAGTGGACGACCGATCGTACGTCGGCCTTGTCGATCCCCATGCCGAAGGCGTTGGTCGCCACGACGGTCTCGACTTCGCCCTCCATGAATCGTTCTTGCGCCAGGGTCCGTTCCTCGCGCGAGAGGCCCGCGTGATAGACGACGGCCGAGCGGTTCCGCTGCACGGTGAGATATTGCGCGATCGACTCGCAGCGAGCCCGGCTCGAGGCGTAGACGATCGCCGCCCCGGGCGTGCGTTCGAGCGCCTCCGCGAGCGCGGAGAGCTTGTCCGCGTCGCGGCGGGCCTCGACGACGGCGTAGTGCAAGTTCGGCCGGTCGAACCCCGTGACGAACATCGCCGGGTCGCGCAGGTCGAGCCCCTCGGCGATATCGCGGCGGACCATGTCGGTGGCCGTGGCGGTCAACGCGATGCAGGGGGGCGAACCGAGCCGACGCCGCGCCAGGCCGATCCGCGCGTAATCGGGCCGGAAGTCGTGCCCCCACTCGCTGATGCAGTGCGCCTCGTCGACCGCGAGGATCGCCGGCCGGAGTCTCGCCAATATCTCGACGAACCGGTTGCTCCGGAACCGCTCGGGGGCGACGTAGACGAGGTCATAATGCCCCGCCTCGATCTCGAGGAGTCGGGCTCGCATCTCGGCCGGGTCGAGGGTGCTATTGATCAACGTGGCGCGGATGCCGCGGCTCAGCAGGCCGTCGACCTGGTCCTTCATCAGCGCGATTAGAGGGCTGACGACCAGCGTAAGTCCCGTTGCGACCAGCGCCGGCAATTGGTAGCAGAGGCTCTTGCCCCCCCCGGTCGGCATGACGCAGAGGACGTCTCGCCCCTGCAAGACGTGCTCGATGACCTCGCGTTGGCCCGGCCGGAACTGCTCGAGCCCGAACCGCTCGCGGAGGGTCCCCTCCAGGTCCGGCGCGTCCTGCAAGACACTCATCGTCCCTCCGTCCCCCGTTCTCAGCCCGCCCGGATTTTCACTCGCGTCCTAGTGGAATCGATTATAGGGTGCACAACCCCTCGCCGCGAGGCCGCGCGGTCTTGGGGCCCGGATCGTCCGGACCCCTGGACGAACTCGCCGAGGAATCTCGCCCACGGCCTTCCCGGCGCCTATCGATGTGGTGTAATTGAGGGGCCGCGGGGTGAGCCTATCGCCAGGGATGCGTCCGACACGAGAACGGGTACGTCATGATCCAATCGAGTCCGCCGGGAAGGCGTCGCGGGATGACGTTGTTGCAGGCCGTGAGCCTGAACATGGGGATGATGGTCGGGGTGGGCCCGTTCATCACGATCCCGACCTTCGTGGCCACGCTCGGCGGCCCGCACGCGATGATCGGCTGGGTCCTCGGGGCGATCGTGGCCCTGGCCGACGGGCTGGTCTGGAGCGAGCTGGCCGCGGCTTTCCCCGGCACGGGGGGGACATACCACTTCTACGACGCCGTCTACGGCGAGTCTCGGTCCGGACGTCTGCTGAAGTTCCTCTTCGTCTGGCAGTTCCTCCTGAGCGGCCCGCTCGAGCTGGCCTCGGGGGCGATCGGGCTCTCGCTCTACGCCGGATACCTCGCGCCCGGCCTGCGCGAGGCCGCCTGGACCGGGTCGATCGGGGTGCCGATGCTCGGCCCGCTCGGCTGGCAGGTCGCGTGGAGTCAGGTCTTTGCGATGGGGGTGATGATCGCCATCACCGGGCTGGCCTACCGGAGGATCGAGGTGGCGGCCCGGCTCATGGTCGTGCTCTGGGCGGGCATGCTCGCGACGGTCGCGTGGGTGATCGTCGCGGGACTGACGCACTTCGAGCCCGCGAGGGCGTTCGGCGTCCCCGCCGGCGCCTGGACCCTCGATCAAACCTTCGTGATGGGCCTGGGGGCGGCGGTGGCGATCGCGATGTACGACTTCCTCGGCTACTACCAGATCTGCTATATGGCGGATGAGGTCGGCGATGCGTCCCGGACGATTCCCCGCGCGATCCTGATCTCGGTACTGGCCGTCGCGTCGATCTACCTGATCATGAACGTGAGCATCCTGGGCGTCATCCCCTGGCGTCAGGTGATCACCTCGGAGCACATCGCCACCGACCTCATGGATCGGCTCTACGGGCCCTCGGCCGCGAAGTTCTTGACCCTGATGATCGTGTGGACGGCCCTGGCCTCGGTCTTCTCGGCGCTACTCGGCTATAGCCGCGTGCCCTATGCCGCCGCCCGCTCGGGCCACTTCTTCCGGGCCCTGGCCCGGACGCACCCCACCGGCGGCTTCCCGCACCGCTCGTTACTCCTGATCGGGGCCCTGGCCACGCTCGCCTGCCTGGCGAGCCTGGAGACGGTGATCGGAGCCTTGCTGACGGCGCGCATCCCGATCCAGTTCGTGGGCCAGATCGCGACCGTCTTCTACGTGAGAACGCGTCCCGAGCTCCGAGGGCGGATGCGGTTCCGGATGTGGCTCTTCCCCGTCCCCGCGCTCGTCGCGCTGATCGGTTGGCTCTTCGTCTTCGGCACGTCGAAGCCGTTGATTTTGGTCTACGGGGCCCTCTCCCTGCTCGTCGGCCTGGTCGTCTTCGCGGCCTGGGACCGGCTCAGGCCCGCCGCGCCCTGACGTGGGCGGGTGCATGCCACCGGGCCGAGAGGTGGACGGGTCGTTGCGATGAGACGTCCCCCTTTCAGCCACCATGGGGGGACGTCTCCTCGTCCCTCGGGCAGCCGCCTGGGGCGCAGGGGAGGAGCCACTCGCCGGTCGTCTGGGCCAGCGCCTCGGCGTGGGTGTAGTGGGGTTGGTGGCCCACCAGGGGCATGATCACCCCCTCGGCACGCGGGAGGCCGGTGCGCAGTTCCTCGAAGTTCCGACGCGAGACGATCCGGTCCTCGTTCCCTTGCAGGAGGAGGATCTCGGTGGGAATCTCGGCGAGCGTCGGCCGCAGGTCGAGCCGGGCGAGCAGGCCCAGGCGATGCGCCAGGGGGGCGATCGGGGTCAGTCCGTTCTGTTCCAGGTAGAAGGGCCAGCGGTCGGCCAGGACCGAGGGGAAATGATTCTTGCTGTTGTAGCTCAGGATCGCCTGCCGGAGCGGTAACCGGGCAGTCGTGCCGGGCATCCGCCGTGCCAGCCGCAGCGCCAGGCCCTCCAGGTGGGTGAACCGCCGGTGGGCGAAGGCTCCCTGGAGCACGGCCTTGGGGAACCGCCTCGGCTCGCGGTGCAAGGCCCGCAGGGTGACCGTCGAGCCGAACGACAGGCCGAAGAGGAAGACCCGACCGATCCGGAGGTGCTCGATCAGGCCGAAGAGGTCGTCGACCAGGTCCTCGTGGGTGATCCGGGCGAGCCGGGCGCCGTCGTCTCGCTGGTCGCCGGGGTAGTCGAAGACGACCGTGCGAAACCTCTCGGCGAGGCGGTTGAGGGTCAGGGCATATCCTCGGTACGTCGACGCGATGCCGGGGACCAGGACGAGCGGCGGGCCGACGCCGAGGACCCGGTAGGTCATCCGGTGCCTGGGACCCTGCCAGGTCCCCACCTCGGCACGCGCGTCGTAAGCGGCCACCTCGACGCGAAAATCGGCG
>JAABUS010002494.1_pt1 | contig 34542 bp, 28 predicted proteins | sample 5560161 | NCBI WGS metagenome assembly JAABUS01 (sample SAMN10711885, study PRJNA513376) | rock metagenome | isolation source: Antarctica rocks | place: Antarctica: Victoria Land, Trio Nunatak nord | collected 2016-01-04 | reverse complement strand
AGACTTGGCAAAAGTCGTTCAGAAAGTCTCATAGAACGTCATTCATATATTGCTGAAAGAAGATCGATTCATTAGTCAGTTTGAATGATAACATCTTGTATTTATATGCTTCTAAAGCAGTGATAAAAGTGATGTAATTCTCGCTATCGAGATGCATTCGCAGTTTGTTGAACGCTGATATAATGTTCAATCTAGTCAGATGCTTGCAACTCACTATTTTATCAATGATCTCGTCTATCAGCGATAGAGAATATCTATTTCTTTTGAAGATGATATTTAGCTTTCGATAGTTCACGCAGAATCAAAGATCTTCATTTGCTTTGAGAACGAATAGAACAGAAGAGAAATAGAGAATCTGACTAGAAGTGATGAATTTCTTTAACAGATTCTCGTTCAAATACTTCTTTACTTTCAGAAGTTTGACAGAGAACATTTGATATGCTCGACAGCGAGAGAGCGTTGAATCACTGATGAGCTCGATTTTATGATCGTAGAAGCGATGAGGAGGTAGTTTATTCGATTGAGCTTGATCAAAAATATCTAGAAAATCATGATATTCTGAAGACAGCTTGACTTTAATAGCTTTCAAATTCTGAGTAGTTTTCTCGACGAAAGAGACGTTCAGAGCGTTCAAATCGCACTGAGTGTTGTACGTGATTTTTCTATCGATATTTTTCATGAATAGAGCGAATACTTTAGTCTGATTCTTCTTTGAGCGATTCAACAGTGTTTTGAACGAAGCGACGTCTATGCTTCGAATTGTGAATGACTCTTTCTGAATCGTAGTTGAAACAGATCGTTTGAGCATTCTAGAAATCTTTGACTGAGAGATAAAAGTAGACGAAGTTGATCGCGATCAACTTGAGTGCTTTGAATTGAGAGAAATCGAAAAAATCGAAATGAGAGTATCTAATTGATTCGGAAAAACGATGACGTCGATTCGTATATTCAGTAATATTTCATTTTTGTTCATTCAAGATTTTCCTAATATGACTTCGTGATGATTGATGTCAGCTATCAACATAGAAACAGTCAATTTCTTATGACTTTCAATGATGAGATTCGATAGAATTTTATGAGTGATAGTCTTCTTAAATATCTTTCCATCATATTTTTTTATTAACTTCTCTTTTGTCAGTGATATAGGTTGAATTTTCAGCTCTTTACATACTCTGTCGACTAGATTGATATGTATGATCGTATAGACGACTGAATCACTGTCTATCAAAGAACGAAGACTGAATGATTCGTTCTGCGAGATGAGAAGAGCATCGACTAGAAACGACTTATCAAAGTAATTCTCTTTCGATAGAATTTCGTCTAGATTGCACAAAGATATAATCTTCACTTCAGTAACTGTTGAAGAGATGACTAGTTTTTTGACTCGAACTCTGATTCAGTATCGAGTTCGAAACGATCGTAGTTCTCGTCAACTGCATTGACTTTGATAAATCAATTCAAGCATTCTCTGAAACTATGATCTGATTTGTGACATACAAAGCAGGTTTCAGCTAGAACGTCTGCATTCTTGACGCTAGTCAAAACTGCGCTGCGCGACTTTGACCAGTCAGACTTCGAAGTCGAAGACTGAACAGCAATAGTTGCTCTAGAAATGATGATCTTTGAATCATTGCGTTTAAGTAGTTTGTTCTTGATCTCTCGAACTGCTCTATGTTCATTGTTCAAGCGAATCAGATAGTTTCAAATATCTGATAGCTTGATGAGCGACTTCATCTAAGCTGTTCAAAAGATTCGAAGACGAGGGTTTATTTTATTCTTTAGATCGACGACTAGTACGTTCTTCTGATACTTCAGATAGATGTATAGTCGTTGAAACTGATTAAAGAAATCGCTGAATTTCTTTGATTCTTGAATCAGATTAATATATTTCCTACGATAGTTGTCTTTCTTATCAGAGTCATGAAACGATTGAGCTAGTTTCTCTAGAAGTTCATTGACAGTCAGATAGAGATTGTCACAGTTGAGATCACGTCTGACTTGAGTGACTTCGACAACGTCATCTGCTAGTCGAAAGTGAATGTAGCTCAGCTTGTAGAGTTCATTTGAGAAGATGTCGACGTTAATTGCTAGCTTCTCTCGTATGTCAAGAAATCAGTTCTCTCAAGTAGAATTCTTTTCATCAGTGAACATTGAAGAGTCGAGTATTTTGTGATATCTAGATCGTTCGAAGTAGGTGACAATCAAGAAAGCAGTGATGACTACATTGACTGTGATAGCAGTGAGAGCTTGTAATTGTGCTTTCAACTGTTGAATTTCGCTCTTGTCTCGTTGTTTCATCTCGACGAGATTATCTGTTTCTCTATTAAGAGCATAGATACGTTTCTTTCATACTTTCATATCATTGTGTATGACGGTTTCAGCGTTTGATTCGTCGAAAGCGATGAATGAAGAAGCGTGTTGTGAGCTGACGATAGAAGAGAAAGCTTGTGAACGTGTTTGTTGCAAGAAGTCAACGAAAGCTTTATCTTTATCAGATGTGTTCTTAGATGTCATAGTGAAGAAGGTGAGAGTTGTTTGAAAGAGAGTCGAATGAATGACGATGCTCGACGATTGAAAAAGAAAGACGTATGTTTGTTCAACAAAGAAGATGTTTCTAAGAGCGATTGATCTTGAAGCAATTCACGAAGATTCTTTATCGTAATTCTCTTGATCGATTTGATTCTCTAGCAATTCACGAAGATTCTTTATCGTAGATTCTATTAATCGATTTTGAACGAATGCATACTGAATGAGCGATAGATCTTCTAGCAATTCAATGATCTTATGTTCTCGTTGATTCTATGAATTTTCTGATGTTGTTCTTGTTTTTCGAGGTTGAATCATCAGGTAAACAAATTTCTTTAAACTCGATTCGTCTGTATGAGTTGGTTGAATGAGTAATGAAATCAGTATCGTGTGATTAACGAATTCTTAATATAATGTCAGAATCGTGCCTAGATGATACAATCAATGAAGGTCAGAGTTGATAGTGCTTGATCTTTAGAGATAGCTATAACTGAATATTAAGAATACAGAAGAAGATTGATACAAGAGCTTCTATTTATGTAATGTTCAGAGACTGCGCTAGACTTGAAAGAAATGTGTTTGTAACACGAAAAGAAAATGATGTAGATGAACAAGATGTTGAGAAAGAAAAAGAGTGTTGAGTCATATCTGAGTCAAACCTGAGCCAGATCTAGATCAGATCTCGACTAAATCGTTGACTAGCTCTAATCAATCTTGATACGCTCGTAACAGATAAATGCTAATCAACTACTCTGCTATTGACGTGTAGACAATATGAAATAATCTACTTCGTTCATTCAGAAAATTTGCAAGAGATTCTTTGAATTACTTTCATTAAAATACATCTTCAAATTTATTCAAATTTACTCAAATTTATCAAATCAATCACTCAATCTTCTTACAATCTATTTATCTTTATCTTCAATTTCTTACAATGACATGCAACTCTGAATCAATCGAGTCATGAACAGCTCATCTGCTTAAAAGCATTGCTAATAAACAAGTTTTTCTTATTTTTTTCAATGCTTTAGCGAGATTTCAGAATGTTGCTATCTCATGAAACATCAACATAAGTTAACAACTTCGTCAATGAGCTATTAATCAGTCAGATGAGATCATCAAGATGCTGATCAAGCTAAAAGATCAACAAAACATGACTTTAAAACTCAACAAGCAATGAATTGATGTTCAAGTCAATCACATCAAGAGACTTGATGAGCTAAAGATCAATCAAATGACAATAAATACTCAAGAAGAGACTATCATCAATTTACAAGAGAAAGTCTTGAGTCTAAAAAAGAGACAGTGTTCAGTGAATCAGTCTCGATCTCATCAGTTTACTGAATCTCAAGTTTCTATGAAATCTCTATTTCATCAATCTATCAAGAATCATACTTGACGTGAATCATTCACTTTATTCAATAATGATCATCACAAGTCTTTCAAGTTTTCAAACTCATCTGTATTCATTGATGAAGATGAATCAACATAAGATAGCTGAAGAATCAAGATGAATGATAAGCTTCAGACAAATGTTAATCACTTTGATAATGAGAATATCTGTATTGTTTATGTAATGTCTAGATTAAAAGATAATGTTGCTGAATATATCTTTGTTCAACATCATCATGATGCTTTGTATTCTTACATCTTAATCTACAAGTTATTTGAGCATCTGAAAGAAATATATGATGAACTGAATAGAAATTGAAAGTGTCGTTGCAAGTACAATGCTTTGAAATAAACAGACAAGTTCTTCAACATTTTCTACTTCAACTTTATGAAGTTATTCAGCTATTTAGACTATAATGATTACACTCTGATGAATGATTTTCAAAATAAGATCAACAATTGCTTGCAGAATGCTCTGTCAGTATGTTTTGAAGACTTCACTTCACTTTATCATCTTAAAATCTTTCTTCAAGATGTGAATAATAAACAGCGAGTCAACTATCAGCTACGCAGTCAGCTTTGCATTGTCACTGTTAAAGTCATCATTGTATCTGATAAATGTGTTGCTACTTCATTGTCAATGATGACTTCAATACTTGATTATATTAAGTTTACTTTCTTTTCTATCTTTGAATCAGCAAAATCATTTATCATCTGCTATACTTATAAGACTTCAAGTCATTTGTTCAAGAATTATTCTCAAGACAAAATTAATACTTTTGCATCTTGTGCATTCATTCTTTGTTTACATGAAATCATTATTTCGAAGAATAAGAAGAATGAGAAAATGTCTTCTTTCAAAGATAGTGAGGCAAAAAACTAGAGACTTTCATCAAAAATGTGATGAAAGAGATGTTAATTTCTTCAATGATAAGCATGTCAAATGATTCTTTTGCTTCTGAATCTTTGACTACTGAATGTGTACTTTCTAACAATGAAATTAGTTACTCATTGAAGTCATTGATAGACATCGAAGCTGCTGACTATTCATTCATTGATGAAGTGATCACGCAGATTTTTTATGATCAGTTGCAAATCAAGTCTTTGACTTTGATCAAAGTGAAGTCAATTTGAGAATTCAATGACAACTATGTTAAGAAACTCATTACTCATGTCATTTATTTGAATTTGACTGTTCAAAATCATACGATTGACACAGCTTTTATGTTGATCACTTGATTAAATCAACATTAAATGATTCTTGAAAAAATCTGAATGAACAAAATTAATCTAGTAATTGATATGCAAATTGATTTTCTTCAATTTTTGAATTTCATTCTCAATCTGAAATCAATTGTTCTACTCACAAGCAACAAGATAACTATGAAGCAGAAGAGTTTGACTTCTACTCATATATTGAAGAGATCTTTCACTATCTTTCAACTCAGTCTGAAATCACTCTCTTTCAGTCAGTTTAATGAGAAGTCAGTTAAACTAATTGAACAGTTAAAATTGCGTGACGCGACTTTAACTAACGTCAAAATTTCTAAATTGATGTCAGATTCAATGAACATAGCAATAATAAAGACAGCAACATATAAAATGTTAGTCAAATGATCAAATGTCAAGATCTTTGCTGTTATTGTTTTAAAAATCGCAAGCAATGATCAATCAGCTATCATTGCATTGTTTCTACAATCACAAAATTGAGTTGATCAATGAAGAAATGCTTTCGCGAAGCAAACTATATCAGATGTTCAATCACAAGCTTCAGAAAATAAAGAAGTATCTGATTGAATATTTGAACAAAGAATTCATTTTCTTTAGCTTTGCATCATACGTCTTGCTCATCTTGTTCATTGAAAAGAAAGACAAAAGTCTGCGTTTTTGCATTGATTATAGAAAGCTCAATGCTTTAATCAAATAAAATCGCTATTCTTTGTCATTGATAGACGAGACTTTCACTCATATACAAGAAAGCAAGTATCTAACTCAATTGAACATCATTGTTGCATTCAACAAGCTATGCATGCATTCAGATAACGAAGATTTGACTATCTTTATTATCTTTTTCGACTTATATCAGTATCATGTAATGCTCTTTGAATTAATCAACAAATTGACATTCTATCAACATTATATGAACGATGTATTATTCAAATATCTACATCAGTTTTGTCAGATTTATTTAAATGACATTATCATTTACAGTAAGATCTTGAAGAAACACAAGCAACATGTATGATTGATCTTGAATAGACTACAAGAAGCTGATCTACAGATAAACATTAATAAATGTAAGTTTCATGTTCAGAAAATCATCTTTTTAGAACTTTTGATATCAATCAAGAAACTTAAGATGAATTCATGAAAGATGCAAGCAGTCGTTGATTGATTTACACTCAATAATCTCACTCAGATGCAGTTCTTCATTGACTTCTGCAATTTCTATCAATGCTTCATCAAGAACTTTTCAAAGATTGTTCATTCAATGATTCAATTCATTTAAAAGAAAATCATATTTGAATGAAATGAAGTCTGTCAAACTGCATTCAATCATATAAAGAGATGTATGACTGAGACTTTTATACTTCGTCACTTTGATCAGACTTGCGATTTCATTCTTGAAATTGACTCATTCAATTACGTCAACGATGAAGTTCTGTCTCAATATGATGATGAAGATGTTCTACATTCAATTATCTTCTATAGCAAGAACATGTCTTCTGCTGAATGCAACTACAAGATATATGATAAGAAACTGCTAATCATAATTTGAGCTTTTAAACATTGATGACTTGAACTGAAGTTGATTAACATTTCTATCTGTTGAAATTATGTCTAGAAACTAATCAGAGTGCATGCGTGACTAGAATGTTTGATCTATAAAGATAGCTATAACTAAGACTTTAAGAATATAGAAGAAAGAAGATATAAAAGACAAGAAGAACATGCTCTATATAGTAGTTGCTCAGATTGACGCTAGTCTCAAAGAAGACGTGTTGAAACACAAGAAAGATGTTGATTTGAAAGATGTTTGTGACACAAAGAAATGTGTTTGTCATAGAAATCTGTTGACTACTCGTAACACAAAGAAGTGTGTTTATCTAGAAGACAATAGAAGCTGATTAGAAGATGCTAAAGAAGAGAAAAGATGCTGAGTCATATTTGAGTCAAACCTTAGTCAGATCTAGATCAGATCTCGACTAGATTGTTGACTAGTTCTAATCATTACGCAGAGTACTCGCTAGCGTGCACTGCGAATTAATTAAAACTTCAGCCTTGTTCAGTCTTGATATGCTCATAACACTATCAAGATGTTCATCAATCATTAAGCATTCATCTTATTGATGAAAGACAAGAAGTTGAGTTGATAACAGATGTGTTAAATTCAGAAGTTAACTGATTTCAACTTCAAGATAATATATTGATCTGATAAACAAAATATTAAGATCAATGCATTAACTTGTTGAGCTGACTTCATGTTTAGAGATTTCAACGATGAACGCATTTGATATCAAAGAACTACTATTCTGATATTAAATTGAATGAAGATCGCTGATCTAAAGAAGAATAATGATTAATCAATCTATAAACAAGTTCTTGATGTGAATGAAATCGACGAGAATTGTATGCTACTTCGCGAAGCAATAGCAAAAGACGAAGCATAATATGAAGATATCAAATTGAAGAATTGTCAAACTCAGAATAAAATCTTGTTTCATGATAGTCAGTTATGAGTCTCATTCAATGAACTTCTACAAATGAATCTGATTTGTAAGATACATGATCAATCATTGATTGATCATTCTGAAATTCTTAGAATAATGAAGATCATAAAGCAAAATTATTATTGATTTTCTATGTGAAAAACAATGAATCAATATATTTGAAACTGCTACGTATGTCAACGTTCAAAGACATTAAGAAATAAATCAAATGACTTGCTTCAATCTTTATTTATATCTGAACAGCGATGACAAAACATAGTCATGAACTTCATTATTAATCTATTTGATTCATATGATTACAACGCTATTCTGACTGTCATCTGCAGATTGTTAAAAGAAAGACATTATATTTCTTGCATCATTGATAATGAAGATATCACAGTTGAAAAGACAGCTGAAATGTTGCTTCAATGAATATATTGAATTCACGATTTATCAAACTTCATTGTATTTGATCGAGATTCTCAATTCATTTTCATTCTTTGAAAGTTTCTTTGCAAACGACTGAGCATTTCTCTTTGATTGTTCATCATTTATCACTTTCAGATCAATGATCAAAGTGTATGAGTCAATCAGAATGTCAAGCAATATCTTCATTTCTTTCATTCATACATGCAGAACAATTGATTCAAGTAACTATTTATGATTGAGTTTGTCAACAATAACATCTTGTCTTCAGTTATCTTCTTGATTCTCTTCTTCATGAACAAGAACTTTCATTCTCATATGAGCTTCAATCTTGACATCATTGAGTATGAAAGCATTCGCGAACGTCTGCAGATCACTTAAGTTAAAGATATATTCAATCACATGAATAAAACACTGATCTTTGCTTGCAAAGCTCTGATCAAAACACAAGAACAAATGATGAATCAAGCTAATAAGCATAGAAAGAAGATCAATTACAAGATTGAATCAAAGATGTTTCTGAATGAACAAAACATCATTACAGCGAAACTCTTCAAGAAATTGAATGACAAGATGCTTGATTCTTTTCAGATCACAGACTTTGTTGACTCATTTTATAAGTTGAAACTATCAGAAACTATGTATATACATGATATATTTTATTCAGAACTTCTTTGTTCTGTCATCAATGATTTTCTGTCTGATCAAAAGAATGAATTCTCAAAATCAATAATGATAAATGATGAAGATGAATGAAAAATCAATGATATCAAAGATGACTTCAATATTAAGTCAAATGAAAGAACTATAACAATGATCTCAACTAATATAACGTTGACAACAATGAGTTTATGAATGCTCAAGAGATAATTGATGAATTTCATATCAAATATTCAAGAAAAGTGCACTAAGAAACAACATTCATGCAAACATGAATAGTCAAAAAAAGAAAGTAATGTTACGATTTTAGTCTTCATTTATTCTTTGTTTAATCTTCATTTGATTTCATTTTAATTAAGTTTAGCGAAAATCTGATTTAAAGATGATATCATTGAGACTCTGCATTATATATGTAAGACATCAACTCAATCAAGTTTAGCATAAAGCTGAGAAATATACATATAAGAATTGAGTTCTTTTCTGTAAATACTTTTCTTTCTTAGCATTTATCTATTAGTTAAATGACATTTCTATGACTCACTCTAAATTGATTTCTAACAGTTCATGAGTTCTGAAGACTTATATCAACAGTAGTTTGACTGTTTATTCTGCAAAGACTTTTTTGTTATCTGATCAACACAATATATAGTGTTGTTTCTTACATAATTGATCTATGACTGTCAGAATTGCGTTGCTTTCATCACTTTCTAATAAATTGATAATGAAGTTTAATGATATGTTCTGTCATTGCTGCTTGAATATGAGCAATGACTTCAGCAATTCATTGATTTGATCTTTCAATGTCTTTGATCTACAATAAATGTAACAATTTTGAATGTAGCACTTGATCATCATTCTCATCTTCAATCAGCAATATAATCATCTCAGCAAGTTCAATGTTTAATTCATGTCAGAGTGATCATTGATCAAAAGATCATATGCTTTTTTTATCAATAGAATGATCATTAATTGAGAAACTCATAGTTTATCATCTTTTCAAAGTACTTTATTAAGTATCTTGCAATTGTTTAGATTAATATCTTGACAAGTCTTTCTGTTCTGTTTTATGATTATTTGAATATCAAAACACAGTTGATTCATTTGATTTTCAACTATAATCTGATTCTGAATAGAAATCATCTCTTCAATTAAATTTTAATTAGTTTTTGATTCAAGTTTCAAATCTGAGTCAAATTCTGAGTTAGATTTTGAATCAGATCTGAGCAAGATTTAAGTCAGATTTTGATCAACTTTCTGATCATTTTTTATTAATTAAAGTTTAAATTTGTCTTCTGACAGTGTTATAAAGCATGTTGACATTGAATAGAGTCTAGTCAATAGACTCTAGAAATTTCAATATGTGAACAAGAAACAACAATGTTTCAGATCAAAATATGCTGAAACATTTCATCTATTCAAGCTTTAGCAAATCGACTACTTCGTCTCTTTGTTCGTTCTACTATAGATACAGCTTGAAACTGTCTTCTTTCTTCTGTATTCTTAGTTTTCTAGTTAAAGCTATCTCTATTGATCAAACATTCTATTCAGCTACGCACTATCTCGCTGCAGTGTGATTAGATTCTAGACATGATTTCAACAGACAGTAACATCTGATGCTGATATAACTTATGATCATTGTTTGCTTCAACTGACTTAACATCTGACATTCTGATCAGCACGTTGACTTTCAGATTCTGTTTTCTCGACTGATATATGATCTTGAAGTTATATTCAGATAACTTCTCAGCTCATTTAACTTGTCATCTGATCAGTTCTTTGATGATCATGAAGTACTTTAAATTCAAATGATTGATGAAGATCTTGATTGAAATATTCATACATTTCAATTTAAAGCATCAATGCTTTAAGCAGTGAATGATGATCAGCAGTTTCTTGTCATAAATTTCATAGTTACATTCTGTGAAAATCATGTTCTTGTTATAGAAGATCATTGAATGTAGAATGTCTTCATCGTCATATTGAGACAATACTTTGTCGTTGACATAGTTCAAGAAGTCAGTTTTCAAAATAGCTTCTCTGATTGAGTTGAAATGCTTTAAAACAAAGACTGTCATCACTTGTTACTTCAATTCTTCAAAGATCATCTGACAAATCTTTGTTCATTCAAAGAAATAATCTTTTCAGATCAGCTTTATCAAGTGTTAAGCAATCTTTGAAAAATTCTTTATGAATCATTGATAGAAATTGCAGAAATCAATGAAGATCTGCACATGAGTTAATGATTGAAACACTTTTCAATCTCAAATTACATCTACTTTTCAAGAATTCATTTGCAGATTATTGATGAATATCAATAGTTCAAGAAATGAGATTTTCTGAATCTTAAATTTGCACTTGTCAATGTTTATCTGTAGATCGATTTCATGAAGCTTCTTTAACACTTTTTTCACATGAGTTTTATGTTCTTTCAATGTTTTACTGTAGATGAAAATATCATTCAAGTGTGTTTGACAGAATTTATGCAGACAGTTGAATAACACATTGTTGATATAGTGCTGAAAGAAAGCAAATTCATTGATTAATTCAAAGAGCATTACTTTATACTTGTAAATGTTGAAGAAAGTAATAAAAGTAGTTAAATCTTTGCTTTCTGAACTCATGTGCAGTTTATTGAACGTGATGATAATGTCAAGTTGAGTCAGATACTTACTGTCTTGAATTCAAGTTAGTACTTCGTTTATCAAGATTATTGAATAACAATCTCTTTTGATCAGAGCATTCAGTTTTTGATAGTTCATGCAAAAGCGAAGACTGTCATCTTTCTTTTTGACAAACAATATTAATGAAGCAAAAGAAGCTTTGCTGAGTGTGATAAACTTCTTCTTCAAATTCTCTTTTAAATACTCTTTAATCTTCTGCAACTTGTAACTTGACATGAGATATAATCAACTTTTAAAGAATTGACTTTCTTCTTCTAATTCAATCTTATGATTGTATGATTGATGTGAAAACAACTGCGTTGTCTTTTCTCTATCAAAAACATTCAGAAAGTTGTGATAAATTATTGAAAGTTTCTTCTTCAGTTCATTTAATGACATGACAGAGATCATTTTATTCAATTTCGCGAAATCTTTGATTGAGTTAAGCGCTTTGTTGATTTCACTAATAATCAAAAAGAAAATCTTGATCTTCTTATTCTTGACTAAAGTTTGATATACAATGACTTCAATCATGATAATATTGATGAGTCTCTTTGTCTCAGTTGATTGAAATGAGCGAAGTTGATCAAAATCAACTTAAGTGCTTTGCTTTGTTATGAAAGCAGATTCAATGAATCGAGCAGATTCAATGAATTTATTCACTGATTTCTGATTCATGAATCTCTTTAAGATGATCATTGATGTAACAATTAAGTTTAAGTTCTTTCATTTCATTTTGCAAATTTCATTTGATTCAGATCTGTAAAATGCTGATTGACTGCTTACTTTTGAAACAACAGATTTCAATGTTCAAATTTTCAATAATGATATTAATTGATCATTTGCAGAATCTATTAACATTTGATTTCTTTTCAATCAAAGATTTTCAATGATTATCTTGTGTATTTTTAAAGTCTTAGTTATAACTATCTTTAAAAACAATCACAACACATGCACAATAAATTTTAAAAAAAAGCTCTACATGCAAGACAGAGCGAATCTAAAGAATGATTAAATGACGATGAATTGCATGAGTTGCAGTAATGCAAGTTCAAAGATGATTGCGAGCGACGTTGACATGTCATAAGAAAACAGCAACGCGAGATCACAACGCTCACGCAACGATGAAGAGAAGATAACTGACATTATCGATCTACTAATAAAGACATCAACGTTAGAGAAAGAGATGAGCAAAGATTACTCGTGAAAAGAAATAGCATTGAAGCTGATGTGTTGTCTTCAACTCAATTCAGAAGAAAAACATCATACAACTCAGAATGCATTCATCGCGAAGAATGTGCAGAAACTGAAGACATCAGTTCAACTGCTAAGCAAGCAGTTACAAACACAGAGAAATACACGTTTCTCATCGAAAATCATGTCATAAGCAAACGTGATAAAAGAAGAATTATCAACGAAAGAGCAACGTCTCAAAGAGAAGTCATTGTCGCTTTGCAAAAGATGCAAAGTCATGATAAAGATAGCAGACAGAGAAGAAATAGAGAAGATGCAGAAGAAGATCATCAAGCAGATTCTTCAGAAAATAGCAGACGTGTTAATGAGTCAACGAAATTTGATCATGTCTCTTTGCAAGCTGAATAACGAAGACATCTTTCTTCATGCACTCAGCTCAGATGCATGAGCAAATCTGAAAAAGACTCAAGAATGAGCAAAAGAAATTATAAACTTGACATGCATATTGCAACGAATCTTCGCAATGCTGATACATGAGATGTGCATTACAATCAACATGAGCAATCAGAATGAAATCATTAGAAAGCTGATAAAGAATAACGCAAGACTTCATGAGAATCTGAAGATTCTAAGAATAGTCTGATTTAAGAAAGTAGCAAAGAGCGAAAAGACTCATTCATTGCTCATTGTAAAGATAGTAATTGAAGCAATGATAAATCAATTGATGAACGTGAGTATGTTAAATGCATATTGTGAATGCACATGTAAGTTGTTCAAGAAGAACTGTCACATCACACAGTGCTTCAGATGTCAGAAATTTGATCACATGATCAGATTTTGCAGAAAGAATCAACGCTGCGTCAAGTGCGCAGACAAACATCATATTGAGAAATGCATGATATCTTTGAATAAAAGATGTTGTGTTAACTGCAATGAAAATCATGAACTCTGAAGATGCATCTGTCTCAAATGATGACAGCAGATAAAACAAGCGTTCGAAATCTATAGAAACAGATTGTTCAGATATTTAGAAGCACTCAGATACAATTGCACATTCTTGCAATTCTCAAGCTCTACGCTGTCTTCAAGCTCTGCAGATTCAATGAACTCTTTGAAGTTCACGAACTTTCTCAGTTCAGCGAACTCATTGAGTTCAACGACAGTTGTGCTGAAAACACGCAGTCTAGTCGCTTATGAATCAACATGATAGATGATAGAAGTCAAGAAGAGACGCGTCAATCATTTCTCTTGCGTGAATAGTGACTCAGATGAAACGTCGCTTGAGCAGAGTCAGAAACGACAAATTAGAAGATGAGACAGACTTATGATGATTGAAAGCATTCAAAGAGTCTTCTCTTTGCAGAGTTAACAACAGCTACAAATAACTTTATGATGAAACAATCTTGTTTACGAATACTGCAGTACAACATCAGAAAATCATTGAAAATTCAGAAATCATTTTTAATTGACAGAGAAGTTTGCGATTTTGACATTGTAGTCATACAGAAGCAGAGTTGCAACATTAATGACACTCAATCATTTAACTCAGTTCACAACTTCTTTTATTTAGTAAAAAACACGTCATCACAGTCAAGAACATGCATATATGTGAACAAACACTTAAGACTCGATCAATGAATGATAGAAACAGCTGAGTCAGACATTTGCTTAATCAGAATAGTAACTTACAACACAGATGATGAAATGCAGATGTTACAACTTATAAATGTTTACAACTTATGTTCACTGTTCTCTACATCTACAGAGAAATCTTCAATCATTTCTCGCTTGAGCGAGTTACTCAAAGACAACTGTGCACAACTGATCATGAGAAATTTCAATCTACATCACTCTCACTGAGAAAAACGAAGATGCTTCACTCAATATACAGCAGTCAACAGTTTACTCAACATTGTTACTAACGCTAAGCTGAAATTATTGCTGAAATCAGACATTATTACTTGCAAGACTCACAATCAGTTTACAATCATTGATTTAGTCTTTAGCAGCGAGAAAATACAGTTCATGACATGCAAGTATGAAGTATGCATCAATCTGCATCAAGAATCGAATCATCTTTTGATTGTCACAGAACTGTGTTTATAAACAACTTCAGTACAGTCTTCAACTCAATGATTATGAAAGAAAATGAACACAGAAGCATTAAGCGCATATCTGTGCATGCATCTTTCGTTGAATCGTTCTTTGAACAGCAAGATGATGATGAATGAAAGAGTGTGCAAAGTTATCAAGATGTTACAGAAAATCATTGAGAAATCTACTTTCATGACAAAGTTGTTAAATTGAGCAAAGAACTTTTGAAATTTGAACTGCTTGAAGATAGTAATGAAATCAAGATGACTGCAAATCATATGAAAAATACAGAGCACACTAGATGCGTGAAATAAATATCTGAAACACAATGATCATAAAAACAAGATCATTCAACAAGCAAAGCATGCACATTTCAGATCACAAATGCATGAGTTGAGTAATGCACTTAAGTTGATATGATGCTTCGCAAAATGAGTCAGAATCAAAAGTCAGTTATTTAAAAAACTTTCTCAGTTTTTGTCATTGAAGCGAAGTGACATTGATCAAATGATAACAACGTTCAAAGAAAAAATTGAGATATTGCAAGAAAAATTCTTTCTCTCATCTTTTCAGACAGACGTCAACAACATCACAGACTCATTTATATTCTTGACAATGTCATCTGACTTATGCATTTCAGAAGATGAAGTGAGACAGACAATTAAAAGAGTAAAAGCAGACAAAGCATCAGATGTTTCAGACATTTTAAACAGAGCGCTGCAGACAGATTTTGCAGAACTGATCTTGATACTGATGAGTTTATTCAACACATATGTAATACACAGATATCATTCAAAGCAGTTCAAAAAAGCTCAAATGATAGTACTATGCAAATTGAAGAAAAGCAATTATATTGATTCAAAGACATATCAACTTATTGCTCTGCTTGATATCATGAGCAAAGCTTTGAAGTCAATCATGACTAAGAGACTGAGTGATATAGTTGAGATTCATTACATGCTATCTGATGCTCAAATGAGAGTGAGACGCAAGCGATTTGTGATCTCAACATTAAATCTACTAGTAGATCAGATTCACACAGTATGAGACTGCAAAATCAAATACGTAGTGTTCATGCTAAGTTTAAATGTCGTTGAAGCATTTAATCAAGTCTTGCATGTCAGACTTCTGCATACTTTGAAAATGAAAAAAACTTCAGACTACATAGTTGAATGAACATGCAGCTTTCTTGAGAATTGAGAAACATTGCTGAGATTCAATGAACAAATGAATAACATGCGCAAGATAAACGCAAACATATCACAAAGATCTTTCATTTCATCGATTTTCTTTCTATTATTCAACACAAGTTTGATTGAGAAGTGCAAAGCATTAAGAATTAAGATCGAAGTGCTTGACTTTGTAAATGATATTAACATTTTAGCATATGATAAATTCATCAAAGAAATCTGTAGAACACTGAGCAGAATGCACAATGTCTGCATGAAATGAGCTTGCACTTATGACGCAACATTTGCATCAGAAAAGTATGAACTTATGCACTTCATCAGAAAATCAAAGAGATTTGACATGATGATTAGCATACAAATAGAAAGTTCAGTTATTAAGTTGAAATCAGACGTGCGAGTTCTGAAAGTACAACTGAACATGAAACTGCAATGAGACGCGCATCTTCGTCAAATCGAAGCGAATCAAGTCACATGAATGCTAGCACTTAGTTGACTTGAAGTCTTCATATGAAAGACAATCTTAACAAAATCAAGATAGATATACTCATCAGTAGTAAGATCAGAAATTGCATTTGAAGCATCAGTCTGACATCAGCGAGAAAAAGAGAAAGAGTTGACAGACAAAGAATGCAGACTTGAAACATTACAGAATCAGATTTTGCATCACGTTGCAAAAATGTTCAAAAGAGTAAGCATTGAGACTCTGAAAGCAGAAATGTACACAAGCTCGCTGCATGTTCATCTGAACATGCTGCAAGACAAGATCATGTTACGCAGTTAAGTCAATGATTGTACACAGAAAATCAGACAAGCATGCAAACTGATACGCGTTCATCTGATGAACATTAATTGCATCATTTCTCACTTTCTCATCATCAAGAAAGTGATGCTTCTGAACAACTCAATTCAAGAAGATGTGAAAATACAGTTAAGATGCAAGTAATTAATCTTCGCTGCAACGATTTTGACTAGTGACAGCATCGCAATAGTGCAGTTTCACAGAAGTCAGTGAAAGCAATAATGAGAAAAATATAGAAAATGCATTGCAGATGTTTACATCATCTCAACACAAAAATTGCATTTGTTCAACAAGATGATAAAGATGTGAAATGATCTTCAGAAAATCAAAAGCATTCTCGTCATTTACATCAGAATTAAATGCATAGATCTGAATACTTATCTGCACTTCAGAAATGTTTCAGACGCAGATAGCATGTGATGCAACTGCAACTGAAATCATCAAATGATGAAACATGTACTCATGCATTGCTTGAACTGATTGCATCTGCGATCAAGAATGCTACAAGACATCAACTTCTTAAACTATTGAATAATCATTGTTATTACGAAGAGTTTCAGAGCAGCTGCAAGAATGATGATGAAAATAAAACTTCTGAAGCAATTTAAAGTGATTGAGTCACTCATTCTTTAACATGCAATCAACGTGAACTAATTTGATACAAAGTTTTATAATGATAGTTTCGACTGCGTGAAGCAGTTATATAAACAATGAGTGATTTTTTATTTCAGAGAGTTTTGTTCACTCAATATAGATAGTATAAAGTTCTTCATGAGTTGACTTAATCGATGTCATAAAAGTGTATGAATTTATTATTATATTATTATTATTATGATTATCTTGTGTTAATCTAGACAAGTTATTAATAGAAACATCATTTGATTCTTGTGTTTTTGTATCATGATTGATGTATACAAAGCATGTGTAATCAACTTTCAATCAGAAATTTCATCATATAATTGAATTAACTTTGATTTTGATAATGATATTGACTGAATATCAAAGTGTTCACATAGCTTTGACATCAAAGATTCATCAATGAAAGTCATGTCAATGACTTCAGTATTTATCAAAGTAAAGAATCTGAATATCTTTTTTAAACTACTTAAGATGACATCAACAGTGAACAACTTGAAATTAAATGAATCATCAGACATGCTGATGAAGCAGAATATGAGTATATTGCTCTCAGTCACTACTTTGACGAAAACAAGTTATTTTTCAAATTCATTGCAATTTCATGCATCTGAGCTGACTTAAGACAATTATATGCTCTATGTTTTGACTTTTTGCATTTGAAGCAAAGTTCTTTTTTAAACAACTTCTCTTTAGCAAAATTAACATTTGATATTTTGAGTTTCTTTCATGCAAAGATTGAAGCTGAAATCGCAGTAGTGATCATCATCAAGATGTTAGCAATAAAGCGAGTGATTTAAATTGTTAATATCTTGAAAACTGATTAAGCATTCAATTTTGTCAATTGAACGTTGACTTGCATGCAAATATCAACAAATTCATTCAAATTCATAGTTTGTTTGTTGATCATGACTCACTGAAGATCTGAGCTAATCTTATGCTGAAGATCATTTAGTAAAGTTTCGTTATTATATTCTAGTTTTGCACTAAGTCTCTGAAATTTTATTTAAAATTCATGAAAGAAGATCTTGTTTTAATACAGCTTCAAGAACTGTTGTTGAGTTGTGTGATGTTAATTGAAATCATCATACATTTTATTTATGATCAACAGTATCTCTTTTGCTTCAAGAAATGAGTTTGTGATCATGTTTCTTATTTTAAGTGCTATGTGTTTAATCATCATTTCACTGACTCAACTTTTTACATATGCAATCTTCATTTCTTCAATAGAAAAATAATTCTTGTTCATCTTCAGCTTGTTTTGCATTCAAAACAATTAATTATTCACATTTTATCTTGAATCTTCAAACAAAAATGAGTCAGATAGCTTAATTAACTTCGAGAATTAATCTTTTGAAATCAAAGTGCTTAATCAACTTGATGTTGTTTCTAAATTATGTATAATCACGTTCTTTTTCTTCATCTCTTTTTATAAATGCATTCAAACAGTGTTTAACGTTGTCTGCATAGCTTTCAACTTAATGTTAATAGCTTTCAATTCAATGTTAATCTTGTTGATGTCATTCAACATCTGAATCATGTCATTGTGAATCTTGATTTCAATATCATGCTGTTAACATATGTACTTGATAAATGCAATAAGATCATTTACTTTATGAGTGTTTATTCAAGCATTCAATTCAGTGCTGATGCTGATCTTGATCATTTCATGATTAAAAAGCAACGCATTTGTGTTCTTTTCTTCAATATTCAATGATGCATTTGTGTTTTCTTCTTCTGATGCTGTTCAATTCTGTAATAAAAGTGATTCTCTTTTAGCATCTTGAAGTTCATAATGAGTCGTGCTCACTGATTTTGATTCTAATTCTGTGCTTTTAATCATTGTGTGAATAGAAAATTGCTGATCAAAATTCAACTGAAATTTCTGATTTCAGTTCTAGAACAATGCATTCATGTTCTTCTGTTCTTCTGTTCTGATGATGAGTTCAGTAAAAAGTTAGTTTAAAGCAATGCATTCATGTTTTTCTGTTCTGTTCTAGAAATTTCTTGATTTCTAATGAATCTTCTGAGCTCAATTTTCTGATTTTGATTCTGATTCAAGTTTGAGTGATGTAGCTTGTCAGAACTTAAATCTATGAGAGTCAAAGTTTTTCAAAGAATAGAGAATAGACACAAGAACTATTCTTCAACACTATCATTGAGTTCTCAAATGAGAATCTAAGTCTATGAGAATCGAAGTACTGAGTTTACAAGAAATTCTACTGTCGATTCTCAGAGACATTGAGTCTACGAGAATCTCTATCGTCGATTCTCAGAGATTCTGAGTCTACAAAAGTTCAAGTCACATACAAATCTTGACATTTCATCAATGATAAAAGTTTAAGTCACATATGATCTTCAAGAAATCTTGCAGAGATTACATGTAATCTTGCTGATCTCATCAACAATGCTTGAGCTTAATCTTCTGAGTATATAAAGAAGAGTTTGCTTCTGTATTTCGTAGTTTAGTGTTAACTTTTTATATGAATAGATATTATTAAGCTACTATCAAATTTGATCATATTATCTACGTGCATATTCTTTAGTGTGACTGCGCGTTTCTTGAGCTACTCACAATTTTAACACTCTACTTTATTGCAAAAATGATAGTTCATACGATCAAAAAAAATCGTCGACTTGAACAGCAATTCTTCAAATATGATACTTAATCTTTGTAACAAATCTCAATCTCTTTTCATTCTTAAGACTTCTGCATCTTTGATTCAAATGATCATCATCATTGACGTCGTAGACGTATTCTTTGAGCATCATGATCAAGATATGATTCTTCTTGATGTCGTGATTTCATCTTTTGAAAGCAATATTCACATGTCTTTCAAGAGCGTTGTCTTGTTTACTCTCGTCATCTTCACAGAATTTGCAATCACTCTGCTTGATCAGACTCATTGCAACAATAAAGAGAAGTTTCAATTGAATTCAATGAAGAATCTTGCGCAGCATCAAGCAATCATCATCGACATTATGATCTCATTGACTCGATCATCTTCTGATTTTGCAAGTGTTAGTTTGAAGAATCTATTAAAGACTCATCGTCATGCAGCGTTGAATGAAAACATCAGAAGCATTTGCATCGATGTAGAAAGAGAAGAGAGACAGCGCACGCTGCTTCAGACAAGAATGAAAGTCGTTGAGCATGAATTCTCATTTGTCACTTTCAACGAAATTCAGAGCGTTATTGATGACATGAAGATCTTGCAGAGACAACAGAATTATTTGAAGATGTGTGCTTAACGCAAGACGTTGTTCATTGAAAACATCATTCTACTAGAAAATCTGAATTGAGTGTCTTGCACGTTGAACTCTGATTACTTTTTAACATGACGAAGTCGTGCATCTGATTGCTTTGAATCGAAGTTTCGCAAAAGAATCATCGCTAGAATCATAGAGAGTTCTTTCATCAATGACAATGTTTCTAAGAAGAGAGCAATCATTTCTAAGATCATCTCTTTGAACAAGTTCTCAGAAAAGAAGAAGTTCAAGTTCATCATCAATGAGAATCTGAAGTTATTTCTCAGAAAACTAAAGTTGAACTTCATCAAGATGAACTACATCAAAGACAACAACAAGCTTAATTACGTCATGAAATATGTAAAGATCACAGCAATGCACTATCTTCAACAGATCGAGAAGACTGTCGAGAAGAGAGATCGTAAAATCACATAAGCGAAGTTTCTTGAGACTCTTCAGCAATGCTTGCTTGACGCGAAGTTACTTCAGAATCGTGTGAATAATTTATGAAATGTCATTATAAAAAGAAGCAATCAAACATGCGTGTTGTTCTTTCTGAAACTCAACAAAACACATTTTCAAAATTGTGTTGAAATCATGAAGTCTGAGAAAGTGCTATTGTTCAGATTTCTGAATAAGCTACTTCTCTTGAACAAGATCAAGTTAATCATACTAACTTTCACTTAACGAAGCAAGATGTTCTGTCGAGAACTGACGAAGTACATTGACATGCAACATGCTTTGAACTATGCTCAGCAGAGTCAACAGTTGAAAATGAATTCATCTTTCAAGAGTTAATCACATAAGAAGAGTTTACAGAGTTCTTTGCAGAAGATTAATGATCGAGAAAAAGAAGAATACTTTAATGATCAACAAGAGCAACGAGAATCAGAACTGAAAGAAACAGTCTTTCGAAAGAAAAAATATTGCAGAATCAGCGAGAGAGCGTGCGTCAGATGCAAATCTAAAGATCACGCAGAATTAAATTGTTCAAACTCATGATTCATCTTTTTAGAAACTCTCTTCTCAGAAGCTTCTTCTGCTTCTAACAACATTCTCATTGTCAACATCTTGAAAAAAGACTTAGCTCGATAGATTTCTTTCATCTATTGATCGCTCAGAAGAAGAGAGCAACTGAAGAGTATGAAATTCAGTGAGTCAATTCAATCAATCAACTGTCTGTTAAACTGAACGCGTTGACAATGTTGAAGAACTTGAACTTCGTCACAACATCATTCATTCTCGTAGTCAAGATCAAGTCAGAATGTCTCAATCTTCTTAAAACTTGAATCATGATAAACATTAAGTGTATGCTAAACGTGATTCATCACAGTCTCATGAAACATTTAAATAAGATCGAGAATATTCATTCTTGAAAGTTCACAAGAATTTTCTTCGACGATAAATTAATGCAACTACACGAAACAATACTGCTTGATCTGAACATTTAGAACTTTGATGAAAACAATCTATGCATCTTGAAAATCTTTATCGTTGTTAAATATGTTTCAGAGAATCTCATGTTAAATCTTTCATTCTTTGAAAAGCACAATTTTATCACAAGTTTGTTCATTGATGCTTATGCTGAAGAATCTTGTGTGCTCAGAATGAAAGAAAGAAACTATCTCATTGAAGAACAGTTTCAGAATCATCTTATGTGATGTTCAATGAAGCAAGACTTGCATCAAGTCTTTTTGCATGCAATATTCATTAATCTAGTCTTGCAAAAAAAGTTACTTTCAAGTCTTCTTATTGATGTAATCAGCAGAAGAAACGAGAAGTCTCAAGCGTTCAATCGACTCAGAATCTTGAGCAACAGAGCATCACAATACACATTCGATTGCTTCTAAATGCTCTGTACGATTCTTTGAATCTCTCAGTGACAGAAGAAAACTTTCGACTCACACAGATTGAGAATACGATAGTCAATCAATTCTTAAATGTTTCAAAAGAATTTGCAAACTTCGCGAATCTTTTCACTCAAAAAGTCAAAGTTCTTTCAACTTACAAGTCTCACGATCATGCTATTCACATTGAGAAGAATCGTATTGCTTTCTGAGATTCTTTGTACAATCTTTTTGCAGTCGAACTCATTGCACAAAAGATGTATATCAAGAAACAGCTTTGAGCAAACATGATATGATACTTTGTCTCTTCAACTGAAATACTCATGCTCTTTACATTTAAAAAAGATGAAACGCTGCGATTATGCGTTGATTATTAAGAACTCAACGTGATCATTCTCAAGAATAGATGTCTTCTTTTGCTGATCAATGAAGCTCTTGATCATCTTGCAGACGTCAAGTGATTTATCAAGCTTGACATCAAGAACGCGTTCAACAAACTTTGCATATGAAAAGAAGATAAATGAAAGACAATATTTTGTACAAGATTTGACTTATATGAGTATTTTGTAATGTTCTTTGATCTCATCAATGCATCAACTTTCTTTCAGATCTATATGAATCAGACTCTGTTTGAATTTCTTAACATCATCTGTCTTGTCTATCTGAATGACATTTTGATATTCAGTGAAACTTGCAAGAAACATGTTCATCATGTACAACAAATTCTTGACAAACTGCAGATTCTAAAACTCTACATCAAGCTCTCAAAATGCAAATTCTTCAAGAAAGAGTTATTTTTTCTAGAATATAAAGTAGAAAAAAGAGAAATTTCAATGAAGAAGAATCAAGTGCAAATCGTTTAAGATTGATCATAATCGAGAATGATAAAAGAGATTCAAACGTTTCTTGACTTTGTTAACTTCTATCATTGATTCATAAAGAACTATTCAAGAATAGCATCATTCTTGATTGATCATCTCAAAATGAGTCTCTTTTCTAACACAAAGAAGAGATGAATTTTCAAAGAACAGATGAAGCGAATTGAACTCATCGACAGTGCTTGAAACACTTTTCAGAAACTGAAAGTCATCTTTGCTCAAAATGTTGTTCTTCAGCACTTCAATTCTGCGAAAGTCATAAGATTAAAGATGAACATCTCTGAATTTGCAAAGAAAACGATGATATTTCAACAAACAGATATCACACTCGAGAATTTACATTGACACTCAGTAGTTATCTGATCGAGAAAGTGACAATCAATTGAATGAAACTATGATGCACATGATCAGAAAATGCTGATGATCATCGAAAGCATGAATCATTGAAGATATTATTTAGAAGAGACTTGACATGAAATAAAGATAATCAACGATCATGCAAATCTTCAACACTTCATGACAACAATCAAGCTCTCTTGCAGACAGATGAAGTGAATCAACAGACTTACTGCATACAACTTCAAGATCTTTTATCAAAAGAGAGTGAGCAATTCTGTTAATGACTCGTCAAGAAAATTTGACTATGAGAAAGATATCAACACAGATGAGAGAGAATTCATTCGTGATTTAGCATACATGAGAAAACTCTTGAAGAATTTCTCAAGTCAGTCAACATCAACGCTCGTCATCTTCACTCAACAGTTCAAGACTCTGAGCATCAAGAATCATGAAAGAATAGTCATCAAATCATTTGAAAAGATTATCAACTTATCAGCGTTTGCAAGAAGAATCAGAAAAGTCTTTCAGACTTTGAAGAAATTCTTGACTGCTGATAAAAAGTCTCAATGATGATTTCAAAATGTCATTATTTCTCGTCAGAAGAACATTTGTTTTTGCAAGAATATTAAGTCAAGATCTACTACTGTTGCTGAAACTAAAAAAGACATCTGTTCTTACAAGAACATTAAATCAACGTCTACTACTGTTGTTGAAACTAGAGAAGATATCTGTTCTTGCAAGAACATTGAGTTGATGTCTATCATTGTTGCTGAAACTGAGAAGAACGTTGTTCAGATGAGATGTAAATGCAGAAGAGCAAATTCTTCTGCTGAAGAAAGCAAATGTTTGATCATGAGTCAGAGTCGAAGTTCAACTATGTGTCATCTTGCTGACGAAAGCAAATGTTTGATCATGAATCAGAGCAGAGATTCAACTATGCATTGTTTTGTTGAGAAGAACGAATGTTTGATCATAAGTCAGAGCAGAATTTCAACTATGCGTCGTTCTGTCAAGAAGAGTCAATGTTTGATCATGAGTCAGAGCAGAGTTTCAACTATGCATTGTTCTGTCGAGAAGATTGAATGTTTGATCATGAGTCAGAGCAAAGATTCAACTATGTGTCATTCTGTCGAAAAGAGCGAATGTTTGATTATGAGTCAGAACAGAGTTTCAATCATGCGTTGTTTTGTTGAGAAAAGTGAATGTTTGATCATGAGTCAGAACAGAGATTCAACTATGCGTCGTTCTGCTGAAGAAATGAAGAAAGCTTTATTCATGAAAGAGAAAGTAAATGCATCAGAGAGTTATTTCGTTGCGATTCAGAATGATTCAAATGAGGCAGATGATGCAGTCTTGAAGTCTACAAGAATTCATAAATGCTTCAATTCGTCGATATGAAATGATGTTCTGACTTCAAGCTTTGTCGACTTTGCAAGCTACTTTTTCAAGAGTCTGACTTGACTGATCTGCAAACAGCAGAAAACAAATCATCTCATCATCACAGTATGAGAATTAATGAAAAAGAGAAACTCAAGCACACGCAATACTGAGATTGACTTCAGCGTCTTCATGATCAACTGATTGAAGAAAATCACAAATGACATTATGATATTTCGAGAATTCATTTATGTTTCTGCACAAAATGAATTTAGAGCAGAGATTATAAAATGACATCATGACAGCTTTCTTGCAAAACATCTTGATTCTCAATGATGTCTAAAGCTTGTTCAATGAATCTTCAACTGATCATTCGCAAATAAGAACATTAAGAAATATTGCAAAATCTGTAGATCATGTCAGCAACATAAAACACTACGTCACAGAATCTGAGAACTTCTGAATAGTTTGCTCATTTCTCAAAAAGTATGAGAAAGCATTATCATGAACTTCATCATCAATCTTTCTGACAGCATAAGCGTCTCAGATATCTTCTATGACAGTATTATGATTGTAGTCAATCATTTTTTCAAGATGATGCACTACATTTCTACTTGAAAGACAATGATTGCTTTCAATCTAATTAATCTCTTTCTTGACAAAGTAGTTTAATATCACGAAGCTTCTGATGATATAATTTCTGACAGAGATTTCATATTTACATCACACTTTTGAACGTTGCTGTGCTATCATCTTCTGATCAAGTGAAAACTTAGCACTGCGTTTCATTCTTGCATTGATGATCAAATCAAAAGACAGAATCAAACTCTTGAGACTTATCTTCAAGCGTACTGCAACGATGTTCAAAATGATTGAGTTCATCTTCTTGTCATGATCAAGTTCTTTTACAATAACAGCGTTCACGTTGCAACATTGATAACATCATTCTTTGCAGTCACAGAAAGACATTTGAGAATGAAGTTTAGCATCAAGAGTCATTCAAAGAAATCAGAGTCAGTCACGAACTACACAACGAGAATGAAAAGACTGCACAAGAATCTTCGTTACAGACTCACAGAAGCAAACATCGACTACACGACTCAGCATGACAAAAGACACTCTGCTAAGATGTATCTCATTAATCAGTTGATGTGATTGAACATCAAGAACATTTGAATCAAGAAGTCTTTTAAGAAACTTAAAGCTAGAAGATACGAATCGTACAGAATTCTGAAGCGACTGAGCAGACAAGTCTATCATCTGAAACTGTCTTCAAAGACGTGTATACATTCAATATTCAATGTCAATTTGCTGAAATCATTCTGCTTAAAAAAGAGAAAGTTGAATGAGTCACTGATAAAGAATTTTGAGCTAGAGAAAAAAATACATGATAGCTGAGAGATTGACAACATACTGAATAGTTGTATACAGAATGATCAGTTGCAATATCTGCTTAGCTGAAAGAACTTTGAAGCTTCAGAAAATATCTGAAAATCATCAGACTGTCTTGACAACTGCAAGATTTTATTGAGATTCTTTCATTGCAAACATCTCATCAAGCTCGAAAGTAAGTTGTTAACATCATCACGAAAAATCACAAATATGCATAAAACGAAGTAAAAAGATTGATAGCTATTTAGCTATCACTAGAAAGAAAAAAAGAAAAGAAAAACAAGACTTTCTCGCTCAATCATTCTCATCAATACTCGACTCGACAGTCTAAAAAAGTCGTTAGCAGACGCAGAAATCAATACATGAATAGCTCACGAGTTTCATATGATATGTATATCATTCAGTTCTTGCTTTCTTGAAAATTCAAGAATTGATGAAAGTAAACTCTTGCAACTATTAGTCAGATAACACAAAACATACACAAGCTATCATATTGACAGAATGAATGAGATAAGAAGCTCATATTAAAGCTCACTGCATTCTTCATCTTTTCGATGATAGATCATGTGATTAACGTTGAAGATGAAAAAAGAGAAAAAGTCATTGACAGAATTGAATCAGATGAGAACAAAGACAGAGAGACATAAGAGAACAAAGAAAACAAGAACGAAGATAACATCACAGAAGAGCATGTTTCAATTGCAACAGAGACATTCTGATCTTTCAAATGCATTGCAAGAAGAGTCAAAGCATTCTGAGTCTGAGCAATCAAAGCAGATCAAAGATTGTCATACTTCTTAATCTGCTTTCACAAATCTTCAATGATTTTGTTCTGTCTTGCAATTCAACACAGCAGATCATCAATTCAAGTCTCTTGTTTTGTCATTTGCTTTCACATCTTTTTACAATTAATAGTCACGTCTTCAACATTCTTCTTCATTTCACTGATGTTGTTTCTGTTTATCTCAATATCAAGAATGAGAAGACACAGCTTCTTCTCAATATACTCTTCAAAATCAAGAAACATCTGACTCTGAGCTGAGTTGAAAGAAAGATTGCAAGAAGCAATCATCATCTTCTTGATCACAAATTCAGAATCAGATGCAACAAAGAATGAAGAGAGACTTGCATAAGATTGAGAAGAAAGAAGACTTAAGTGAAGTAATGAAGAAGCAGAACTGACGAGATTGAACTCAAGATCAGACGTAATCTCAACATGAGAAGAGTTTGAGCGAGACAGAGAAGTGCTTGAGTCAGACGAAGAAAAGACAGAGCTGACAGAAATGAGCGTTGAATCGCTCTTGAATGCTCTAAAAAGTATCAATTAATCATTGAATTTTTGCATCTTGAAGCTACTGAAAATTATACTTACAACTTATATTGACAATTTGTCTTGAATACTGCGCATAAAGCGCATTTCTTTGAGTTCTTTTCAATAGAAAATTTAATCTTAACACATTCAACATTTCTTTCAACGCATTTCTTGCATCTTTTTACTGAAACATCTTTGTGATATACATTAATAGCGATCTTATGATGCTGAACTGAAGAAGATAGATTCTTCATATAGATGAGCATAATAAAGATGACAGAAGATGCGCAAGAATGATCATCAATGACAGATAAAGCGATCAGATCAGAGACAGCAAAATCAATAGCAGATGAAGTGCACAAATGAAAGATGAGTACATTTTGAAATCGAAGAGACAAGAACAGCAAGACACTTCAATGATCTTCTTTCTTTCTTATCTTCAGATGCAAAATAATCAGCTCATCACACATTAAATCAAGAATCTGACTTATACTCACTATGATCATGATACTCGAAGAAATTGTACAAAACTACTCTACAGAATGAATAAAAAATTGAGTAAAATAATGAGATGAAGATTGAATGCAAGAACGAAAGTTGAGAATGAAAGAAAGTTAAAGATCACGCAAAAGATAAAAGAGATGAGTTGATAAAAATTCACTACTTCACAACAAATAAACATAAACATTGATGATCATCATTCTCGCGCTAGTTACAACAAACAACAGAAGCATTGCTCTTCTGTTCATTGTTTACTTCTATTATCTGATACTATCTTCTGCTCATTGTCTGCTTCTACTATCGAGTATCATCTATACAAGAAAACTTCAAATTGAGCAAATCTCGATTCTCGCTACAATTGTCATCATGAGAATTCAAGTCTAGTCGACGTGCATGCATTAATGAAAGAAAGTGTCGAGATCATGATCACATCGTGCATGAAGCGACAGTTGAAATATAATGAGACTGAAATAATTATCAGAATTCAAATCTACGAGATTCAAAGAATAAACACGAATGATACTGCTGATCATCTAAAGACTCTACATGAATCACAGAGAATGCTCAGTCTACGTCTATGAGAATCAGAGAATGAAGAATATGCTATCATCAGTATCTAAATCTATGAGAATCAGAAAATAAACATGAGTGCTACTGTTGACTTTTTAGAGACTCAATGCTTACGCTATCAAAAGAAAATCTTGAGAACACAATGATGCACAGCGAGTCTGATGTTATGCATTGCATGAAGAAATGAAGCAATTCAACAACGAGAACGTTGTTATTAAAAAAAGAAATAATTGTCAGAACTCAGATCTATGAGAATCAGAGTTTTTCAGAGAATAAAGAACAGACATGAAAACTATTCTTCAACGCTATCATTGAATTCTCAGACGAGAATCTGAGTCTATGAGAATCGAAGCACTGAGTCTACGAGAGACTTTACTGTTGATTCTCAGAAACATCGAGTCTACGAGAATTTCTATCATCAATTCTCAGAGACTCTGAGTCTACAAAAGTTTAAGTCACATACAAATTTCAACGTTTCATCGATGATAAGAATTCAAGTCACATATGATCTTCGAGAAACTTTGCAGAGATTGCATGTAATCTTGCTTATCTCATCAATGATGCTTGAGCTTAGTCTTCTGAGTATATAAAGAAGAGTTCACTTCTGTATTTTGTAGTTTAGTGTTAACTTTCTATATGAATAGATATTACTAAGTTACTATCAAATTTGATCGTATTATCTACGTGCATATTCTCTAGTGTGACTGCGCGTTTCTTGAGCTACTCACATAGCTTGTTTTTATATCATTTACATGTCGATAGCAAGATTAATAAGCTTTGAACTAATGTTATGAGTTTGCATAAAGCGAATCATATGAGTGTATTCTAACTAGAAGTTCAAAGCTGAAGAAGAAAGAAGATGCAACACGTTGTGAGTTTTACTCACGAAGACACGCTAAATCGCTAGCGTGTCAACATCAGCTTTATACTAGTCTATAATAGTTTGACATGATTTATGTTAGACTAACTTAAAGTGCATGATTGCAACAGATTACAAGTGATTGAAGAAGTTGTGACTCGTCAACTGCGTTGATATATTGAAGAGACTCGTTGAGTTCAACTTCTTTACTCATCAATAGTATCATTATTAGTAAGTGATGAAAAGATATTGATAAAATAATCATTTCATGTAAGTTCAGAAGTGTCTTGAGTTCATGATTACAAGTGATTGAAGAAGTAGTGATTCATCGACTGCGCTGATATACTGAGAGAACTCGTTGAACTCAACTTCTTTATTTACAACAACAAGTCATGCATTTATTTATGTAAGTAATTGAAAGCACATGAGAATGATCAGAATTGTAGTGATTTCAAGCAAATTGCATTCTTTACTATCTGTTAAAGATCAGCATAGAGTGAGTCATATAAGTGTAATGTAATGAGTATATAAATGCTAAGAAAGAAAAGTATTTAGAAGAAAAAAATTGATTATTTATATGACTCAGAAGAACATAAGCTAACTCTGAATAGAATTAACTTCAAAACAAGTTTATGCTCTAGCAACAAGCAATCAACGATAGTTCTCAGAATAATCATCAACATAGTCATCAACATAGCTATCAACATAGCTATCAACGAAGATGCGTAGCTAGAATCGTAACATTACTTTCTTTCTTCAATGATTCATGTTCACATGAATGTATTTTCTTAATCTTATGTAGAATCGAAATGTCTATTGTAGCAAACTCACTATGCAAGATAGAAGTATCATTGAAGCAAACTTACTAGTTGCATGCAAATGAGTTGACAGATCAATTCACTAATGAGTAAAATGATGAGAAGATAAATTATTGCATTGACAATGTCATTGAAGCAGACTCACAGATCAACTTGCTCATTGAAGAGATCGACTTTGAGCTCATCATTGTAGCAGACTCACTAGTTGCATGTGAATGTATGATCAGATTCACTGATGAATAGAGTGATGAAAGCGAGTAGATCATCGCATTGAGAATGTCATTGTAGCAGACTCACTAGTTGCATGTGAACGAGTCGACAGATCAATTCACTGATAGGTAGAGTGATGTGAGTAGATGAGTCATTGCATTGACGAAAGATGTTATTGTAGCAGACTCACTATTTGCACATAATTGAATTGACGAATCGATTCACTGATAAATAGAGCGATGAAGATGAGTAGATCATCGCTTTGACGATGTCATTGAAGCAGACTCACTGAGAGGTTTACTCATCGAGATAGAGACTTCACGCAGTTCTAGACTGATCTCTTTGATTGCTCTTTGAGATAGAGACTTCACGCAGTCATAGACTGACCTCGTTTGATTGTTCAACAAATTCGAAGAATCTCTTGCGAATCTGAATGAATGATTAATTCGCTGATCTTTGATCTAGTCGAATGATTTCGATCGTTTATTTAACCTTGCTGATCAGCGCATGAGAAAAGAAGAGAGTGAGTGTTGCTGATGATTGCAAGTCGACTAGATCAAATGTCGATAGTGAGTTGAAGAGTTGACAGAAGCACTCGAGAGTCGATGCAGATTATTTCACTTCGCCTGTAACGAAGAAGCATTTATATAATGTTAGAAATCAGCATAGAGCGAGTCATATGAATGTAATGTAACGAGTATATAAATGCTAAGAAAGGAAAGTATCTAGAAGAGCAGAGTCGACTATTTATATGACTCAGAAGAACATAAGCTAATTCTGAATAGAGTTGATCTCGAAACAACTCTATAGTCTAGCGACGAGCGATCGACGATAGTCAGAAACATAGTCATCAACATAGTCATCAACATAGCTATCAATATAGATGCGTAGCTAGAATCGTAACACAATCGAAAGACAGAACAACACTAGAAAGTTTATAGAATCAACAGCGAGACTGATTGAATTGCTAGACGACTTACAGCTCATTAAGTACGCATCATTCATTTCGATTAATAGAATCAGCGATAAAGAATCTTCGTTGATTGCTAGAGAATCAAATCGATCAAGAGAATCAATCAATCTTCAAATCAAACAACAAAAACAACTTCATCTTTTATTGTTGAGCATTGTTCTTCGCTCGATTTCTTTCTTTAAAAACATTCATTCAATTCAATCTCTTCTTTCTTCTTCATCATGTCTCGTCTCTTCAAAGAGTGTTTCGAAGCTTAATTCTTCATTGTCAAAGATAACAACTCATTCGCTGAAATCATAACATCTTCTATGACTATGAAAGCTTTGAAGAAACGATGCGAAGAGCTAAAAGCTAGACTACAAGCTAGAGAGATTATCTCGTCATTGTCAATCTACTCTGAGCATTCTAGATTTCAGAAAATACTCGATTCTTCATTGTTCACTGATGAAAAGAATTCTATCTGAGAGAACTGATATGAAAAAGTTCAGAACAAGCTAGAAATCAACGTCGATCTTTTTTCAAGTGAACGAGTCAAGCTGAACTACGTACATTTCAGATTATTCAATGATGCAGCTGAGATCACTCAGTCAAGACGCGAACGTGACTGTTTCAACTTATACAAGATCGTCGATGAGCTTTTGAAAGAGCTAGCTCAGTTGTTTGATGACTCAGATAAAGAAGTCAACTTTTGTAGAAACTACTACAACTTGATTCAAGAACAGAAGAAATTCAGCGAGTTTTATACTCAATTTCAACAACTATTCTTCTATCTAAACTATCAAGAAAAACAGCTGATCATCGATCTAAAGAATAAAATAAACTCTCGACTTCAATTCGCTTGAGTAACTCAATTGATTCAACTCAGTACTCTGAAAGAAATTCGTTTCTATCTCATTTGATTGAATAACGATCAACGAGCTATTTGAGAGATCAAGAATAGAGAAGCAATGATCAAAGCTTGAACAACTAAACAGATCATCTTCGCTGAAGAATCAGTCAAAGCTACTCGTAGAATCATAGAAATGAAGATGACTGATCAGTCAAAATCACGCGACGCTGTTTTGACTAGCGTCAAAGAAAATGACTTACTAATCAAAAACTGCTTTTTATGTGTTATGATTCTAGTCTTGTCAGACTCAGTCTTCTAGCCTTGTCAGATTTATTCTCGCTTCGTCATCTTGACTAGTTTCTATTAAGTTTAGCGTTGCCTGAGAAACACATATATGTAGTCAGCTTCTTTTCTGTAGTTATCTTTCTTTCTTAGCATTTATCTTCTAGTTAAATGACATCTCTATCTGACTCGCTCTAGACAGATCTCTAACATTAGATAAATGCTTATCATTTACTACTCTGCTATCGATGAATAAATGATATGAAACAATCTATTCAGTAAGAAAAATTTGCAAGAGATTCTTCAAATTTGCATCATCATCATTTTAGATTGCAAGAAATTCTTCGATTCTACACTCATTTTCATCATTCTATTCGCAAGAAATTCTTTGAATAAAGCACTTAATTATTATCTGAAATTCACAAGAAATTCTTTGAATTTTCACTCATCAAAAAACATCAATTCAAAAAACATCAATCTTTCATTTACTCTTATCTCAACGACTTCTATCTTCTTTCATCATGATATGCAACGTTGAGTCAGTTGAGTCTTGAACAACTCATCTGCTTAGAAGCATTGTCAATAGAAGAGTTTCACTTCTACTCATTGATGCTTCAGTCGAAGCTGAGAAAGCTGTCATTGCATGAAACATAAACATCAAAGAACAACTGTTTCATTGAGTCAGCAATCAACTCAATGAAGTCATCAATATGCTGAACGAACTTCGAAGTCAGCATGACTTGACTCTACAACTCAATGAATACTGACTTCTTGTACAAGAAGATCACAAAAAGAGAGCGAAACAACTAGAAGTCGCTTTTGATAAGAACGATGAGCTAGAGAAAAAGATCAGTCAGCTACAAGACAAGCGATTGAACTTCAGAGCGAAACAATGTCAAGTTGATTGATCTATGTCTCGTCAAGATACTTAGTCAGTCGAGCATCGAGTCAATCAGAAAGAGATTTCATCAATTTCTGAAGTTGATCAACGCTTTTGAAGCTCACAAGAGTCATTCACTCTATTTGAAAATGAAAACAATCATCACAAGTTCATCAAGCTTTTGAATTCACTCATCTTCATCGAAACAGATAATTCTATCTGAGAGACATGAAACATCAAAATAGCTGACAAGCTCGATGTTAACGCGAATCATTACTCTACTGAAAAAATTCGTATTGTCTATGTAATTTTCAAACTAAAAGACAATGCTGATCAGCAAATTTATGCAAAGCATCATGTTGATGCTTTCTCATTTTATCAGTCACTATCAGAGCTACTGAAACATCTGAAAGAAATTTACGAAGATCAGAATCTTATTCGAAAGTGTCGTCGCAAATACGTTGCTCTGAAGCAGCTCAACAAGTCTTTCAGCTCTTTCTATTCAGAATTCACTAGAATATTCAGCTTTCTGAACTACGATGATATCACTCTGATGAACGACATTCAGAATAAAATCAACAATCGTCTTCAGAACGCGTTGTCAGTTTGCCTCATAGAGTTTAGCTCGCTTGACAAGCTTAAGATCTTTCTTCAAGATGTGAATAACAAACAACAAGTCAATTATCAGCTACGTGATGAGCAATGAACAGTCAAATCAATAGCAGCTTCGAAAAAACGTTTTGTTTCTTCATTGACATCAGCTTCGACTACTAGCTATATTCAACTCGCTACTTTTTTCATTCTTGAATCTGAATGATCAAGAATGTCAATCATCTGCTTCAACTGCAAAGTATTGAATCATCTTTCAAAGAACTGCTCTCAGCTGAAGACTAGTACTTTGACATCTTGTGCATTCACTTCTCGTCTCAATGAGAT
>JAABUS010002492.1_pt1 | contig 34550 bp, 1 predicted proteins | sample 5560161 | NCBI WGS metagenome assembly JAABUS01 (sample SAMN10711885, study PRJNA513376) | rock metagenome | isolation source: Antarctica rocks | place: Antarctica: Victoria Land, Trio Nunatak nord | collected 2016-01-04 | reverse complement strand
TATTATATAATATTAGAATTATACCGAGTAATCGGATATAGACCTTCGTTATATTAAATATTAAATAATACGAACTACTATATTATTTTCGTTAGATAGTTTAAATATATAATAAATCTCGGTTTTAAACCTAGAGAAGTTCTTTATCTAAAGCTTTATTAATAAATTATCGGTATTATTTACTATTTCTATATAACGCTTTAGGAATAATTTAACTTATTTCTATATATTACCTTTTATATAGATTATTATAAAGGTTATTTATTAAATAACTAATATCGTATTCTCGTTAAATACGAAGAATAGCTAGAGTTATAATAACTAGTCGTTAAACTTCTCGCGCTCTTTATAATAATAATCTAGTCGGGTAACCTTAATACGGTCCCCTTCTTCTATAATATTATATTTTCTAGTATCGTTTTAGATATTTAGAGCTAGGGTCTTTATTAATCCTAAAGTATTTATCTTAAAGGTATTTAAAGTATTAAGGCTCTCCGTTTAATACCGTAGTATAACGTCGATAAAACCTAGGTTAATACTCGTAAAGAGGAGTATTAAGGATTAAAGGATAATAGGTTTCGTATTAATATAAGATAAAACTAAATAAATTTAATAAATTTAATTAATAATTTAATAAATATTTATATTTAAAATCTATAATTAAAAGTTTTAAGGGAAGTTAAAAATAAAGCTCCTATCTACTAGGAAAATATATAGTTTATATAATAGAAGGAAACCGTACTAAGAGTAATATACTCTATATACTCGCGACTATAAATATAGTAAATATACTTTACTCGCGATATTTATTATTATAAATATAATAAATATACCTTACTCGCGATACTTATTAATATAAGTATAGTAAATATACTTATTAGTATTATAGTAGGCGTAGTATCTATTACGACTTAAGGATCGTAATAAATAATAAATAAATACACGTCGAATTAATTTTAGCCTAGATTTAAATTAGGTTTTAATATAATTATATTAACTTTATTATACTAGGCTAGTCCCTTAATAGCGAAGACTATATATTATTCTAGTTCGTTATAAACGAATCCTAGTTAATTAATTAATTATTACTACTTTATAGAATATAACTTTATTAATTAATAATAACGGTAAATTTATATTTTATTAAATATTATATATTACTAGATAAACGTCTCGATTTATTAATTACTCTGGCGGTATTAGTTCGTCGAACTAGAATTATATAATAGTTTTTTTTTCCGTACTATACTCTACCTACTTATCGAGTTCTATATAATAGTATAAAATATAATAAATCCTTTCGAGCCCTACCTAGCTACGTTAATACTATACTATATTAACTCCGTTATATAGGGTCTATTACGCCGATTAGGAATATTATATTTTAAGATATTATACCTAACTAGTTAATTTAACTACCGAAGCGGTTATAATATACTAGCCTATAGAAATAAATATTACTATTTTCAACTTCGGCTATACTTTTAATTTTAATAAATTTACTTTATTTTTTATTTATATAACTCTTTATAAACCTTAATTTATTATATCTTCTCTATAAATCGGTTAAGGTTTAAATTTACCCGAAGGAGAGAAACTTCGCCTCTATTATTTAAATTTAAATTAGATCCTTATCTTATCTCCGCGGCCCGAACGAAATCTATTTAGTAGAATTTGAATCTTTTATAGTAAATTTCGTTAAATCCTTTATATTAATCCTCTTCACTACTATTCTTAAATTTATATAATAGTAATTTTATAATTATTTTATCTATAGGAGTACTAAGTTCTTTATCTTTAAATTTTAATTTATTTATAGTAAATTAAATAAAGTACTTTATTATTAAAATAATTCTATTCTTAATTTAAAAGTAATTACTATTTAAATTAACCTCGTCACGTTTATTATAAAAGTAGATAATTTAGTTTAATTAAAAGAATTATTTATTTATTAAAGTCTTTTATTTATAGGAATTCTATTATATTAAAAAATACCCTACGGAAACCTTTAATAAATATATTTAAATCGACGATTTTAATTTCTCCTACTTTTATAGAAACTAGTATCGTGGCGTCTATTAATATAGTAAACCGCGAGATTATAATTTTAATATTATAATTTAACGAGTTTATAAATTTAAATTACGCCTTCGTTAATAATATTAATAATATTACTCGTTATATTATTAGTTATCTCGTTCGTCGGAATTTCTAGCCTATTTAACCTCTATATAATTTTAATTTATAAAAATAACAAACTCGATTATAGTCTACCGAAGTTTAAAACTAATTAGACGATTAGGTTATTAATATTACTATAGTTTACTCCGTTATTATACGTTTTTAAAGAAATATTTAAGTAATTCGTTAATTATTTAAAATACTAGCGTCGGCCGGGAATATACTTTCTTCTTTATTACTATAATCGATACCCTCGTTTATAAATAGTAATTAGTTTATTAGATAAATTTTAATAAAAGAAATTATCTTTAAGAGCTCTATTAAACTAAAGGAATATTTATTAAAATAATTATTCGTTATAAATAAAGTCGTAATCTAACGGATAATCGATAATATTATTATTAATATTATTAAAGTAGTAGTAGTTAGATTCGCTACCGTAGGACTATTAAAACTATTAAGTCCTACTAGTCTATAAAGATCTTAAACTAAAGATTTTATTATAATAAAGTCGAAATAAAATATAATTAACCTAGGTTTCTTTAACTTTAACTATAATAATAAATCCTTATATAACGATACTTTTATAGAATATACCGGTAAAGATATTTACTTTCGCGATATTTATTTATTCCTAGATTATATTAAATAGTTTATATTTATTAAAGGAACTAAAGTTATTAGAACGAACTTATAAATAAATTTTAAAGAAATAGTACTAGCCTAGTAAATAAGTAAATTATTAGAGACCGAGCGGCGGATTATTATTTATAATAATAACGTCGATAAATAGTCCAAGCTATTAATTAAGCGGTTTAAATAATTATTAAATATTACTATTAATTCTCTACTACGCGAAATATATACTTTTAGGGATATTATTATCAAATAAAAACCTAAAAGATTCGTTTAAAAAATACTTCGTATAATTAAAAATACCGGGATTATAGAGCTACGACCCTAACTCGATATAATTTATAATAATATCGATTTAGATTTTAGGATATATATTTAATATTTTATAAAATAATTTATAATAAATTCTTTCTTAATATAACTAGATAACCGAAAATACGAATAATAAATACTAGTAGTAAGGAAATTAAATAGGTAGTCTAATAGACTAATTAATTAAACTATAATAATAGTAACTATAAATAGTATTAATTTTAATAATATAGTTAGTATTAAAACTTTCGTTAGTTTCTTATTCTATATAAATTTACCGAAACCTTCGGTACCGGGTTTAGACCTTCTATATATAAAAGTAATAATACTTCTTATAGAAATAATAGTACTTTTTATAGAAATAACCTATATAGGCCTTTTCCTTCTTATTAAACTTAGTAGAATAGTATTAATTAATAATAGTAGTAATAATATCCTCGTTTACCGCCTCTTAAAAAGTAACTCTAAATTATAAATAGAAACTTAAATTTATTATTTAGGTAGCGGGTATTTTCTACTAAACTCTAAGAGTAAAGAAGAAATTAAGGCTTTAATAAAAACTTATTTTAAAAACCTTTTATAAAGGTATACTACGTTATTAATAATTAAAAGAATCTAGTAGAAGAAGATTAAAGAGATTTCCGTTATAACGAAGAAGAACTAGGTAATTATTATAGTTAATATAATAACTTCTAAAATACTATATAGACTAGCGATAATAAAGATACCGTCGATTCGGAGAAATCTTTCGACGAGATAATCGAAGGTCTTTTCGTCGGTATATAATTTACTACTAAAGCGGTATATTAACTATATAAATAGTTATTTTTATTAAATAATAAACTCTATAAATATATATAATAATATTACTTTAGTATTAATTAGTCTAGTATAATCGCCTCTAGTATTATTTAGGTTTACTTTATTTCGATAAATATTTAATATTCCGCCTCCCGGAATATTATTATATTTATAACGAAGAATAACTCTATATAAAGTTATACTTTTCGGGGCTATTATTATACTATAATTAAAATCTCCCTTAATATAAATAATATCTTATATAATTTCTAATTTAATACCGGATATATTATAAACTTTATCGACCGCGTGTTTTTAAAAAAACTAATAAAGCTCGGCTTAAAGATCGAAATCTATAAAATATTTACTACGATAAAGATTCGCGGCCTAGGCTCTAGTAAATACGATATAAACGAGTATACTATTATATTTATATATATCCCTAGTAAGGACGGCGTTATATTAATTACTAAAGAACTATATATCGTTAATAATCTTTCGATAAAAGTATTTATAAGCGTAGATATTATAAAACCTAAAGATATTATCTTTAATACTAGAAAGAATTTAGTTACTATTATTTTATATAGTAATCTAAAGATTCCGGTATTTATAATTATTAAAGGTATTAGGACCGACACTATGATTATTAATAAAAGTAAATAGACTATACTACTATATATAAAAATAGTAGTTTTATTCAAATTTATTTCGTTTTTTAAAAACCGCGATTTTCTTTTTAAACCTATATAATATAACTCCTTTATAGTCTCCGCCTATATTATTAATTACGATACGGACTATATTATAATATATAATAATATAAATAAATTTATAGTACTAGGAAAGTACTCTAGGCTTGATAAAATTATTAAATATAAAACTATAAGATATTTCCCTATTAATATATTATGTATAAGGATAACTCGTAGATTATTAAAATTTTATTTATTATTTATCTCTTAATACTTTAAAGTATCCTTAGTATTAATAGTAGTATTTAATATTATTATAATATCGTAGAAACTTTCCGTAGAGAGTATTATAGTAATAAAGAATCCTATTATAAAAGCGCTCTCTAGAAATTATATATCTATAGAGATACTATACCCTACCGGCGTCACGATCTATAGAAGCGATATTTTTATTAATTTCATTACCGACGTTATCGATTCGTTTCTAGAGTTTTAGAAAGATACGGGAAACGTAATTAATATCCTAGAATCTAAATAAATAAATATACTATTTATTAATAATTAAAGAGAAATCTATAAAATAAATTAAATACGAGTATATCCGCTAGGAAAACGAGATAGAGATATAATTAATAAAGTATTTAATAAACTCTATAAATAAAGTCGAATAGAATAGATTTTTAAACTTATATTATTCTCTTTTCTTTATTTCGTCGTATAAAAAGATACTCCCGATAATCTTAAAGATTATATAATTATTAATATTCGGGCTTTAAATAAAATTATTATATTTAATATATATCTAGTTTTATTCTAAATAGATATCCTAGTAGAACTTCTTTATATTATATATATCTCGATTATCGACGCCGTTACGTTCTTCTATTAATAGTAGGTAAAAAGGTATTATTATTATTATTTAACTATAGTATCCTATAGAGAGTAGGAAATATTTAATATTTTTATAATAAAGTACCGTAACTTACCGGCCTATATATAACGGCTAATTAACTATATTCTACGACCGTACCGAAAGTTTTATAGGGCCTATATCGACGATATCGTTATCTACTCAAAATTTTTAATAGAGTATATCGATTATTTTACCTAAATCTTCTAGGTATTTTTAGATATAAATATCTATATTTTTATTAAAAAGTCCTTTCTTAGTTATTTATTTATATAGTTATTAAAGTAGTATATCGACGCCCTAGGACTTACTATAATTAAGGATAAATTAGTTATTATTAGAAACCTAGAATTTCCTAAATCTCTTTAAATATTTAAATAATATTTAGGTATAATAAACTACCTAAAATAATATATTCTATATTATATAATAATTATTAAGCCGCTATAGGACCGTAAAACGCTATTGAATTAAAATTATAAAAATATAATTAATATTAAAGGTATTCGAGGTAATACCTATAAATCTATAATTAAAAGAACTTTAATTAATATTTCTTTACTATTAGAGCTAGAGACCTATTAATAACTATAAAATATATTTACTAAACCGATAATACTCTATTATATAAATTTTAGGAAGTAACTCTTTATCGATTTTAATATATTTAAAAAATAGGGTTTCGGCGCCTATATATATTATATAAAGAATATAGTCGTTAATTTAGAATATTCTTTAATTCTACCTACGGAATACCCTAGATAGAAGTTTATATTATTTATTCTATTCCTCTTTAGGTAGTTTACGCTAGTAAAAATTAAATATTAATCTACCGAACTAGAAATAACTAGTATTATATAGATAATAAAGAAGGTCCGTTATTTTATCGAAGTAACTATTAAAGTAACGATTATCTATATTAATTACTCTATTATTATCGGAATCGTTCGTTAGATATCTATAAATACTATATTTATTAAAAAACTAAATTTTAAATTAATATATATATCGGAATATTTATAAAGATTTAGAATTAAATTAAAAAATAAAAATAATAAAGTTAATATAGTCTTTAATATTTTATTATATTTTACTAGTCGTTTATACCGCCCTAAAATAAAAGAGTTAATTTTAAATATACTATTTATAACTTTCCTTATTAATATTATTACTATTAACGAAGACTTTAAAAAGCGCGTATAGGATAATTATAAAGTAGAAGTATAATAGACTAGAATTATAATTATAATAGAATAGAATACGGCGCTAGGAGATAATACCGTAAAGCTCCTTTATAAACTTATTAATAATCTACTCTATTTCGACGATATCGAATATAATATTCTACGTCTATATTTATCGACTAGTCTAGAATATAAAGTATTTTAGAAAATTTATAACGATTTAAAGTACCCTAGTTATATTAGAATCTATAAGAAACTAGTAATTTATATCTATATCTTTAATATATCTACTAAACTCTATAAGTATCTTAGATACTATTTATATTACTAGTTATACTAGACTCCTAGATATTAATTTTATCTTAACTCTACCGAAAGCTTCTATAAAAGAGGACTATATTATATTTATAACTAATAAATTTAATAAGGTAGTTAGTAAGAATATAGTATTAACGAAATAAAATACGTAAAAATAATAGTATTAACGAAATAAAATAGTAGTTAAGATTTAGTTTTAATATATTATATATTAATTTAACTATTTACCGGTATAAATAAACTACTATTTTTTATTAAAATACTAGTAATTATAATAATTATCTTTATAAATAAAAGGGCCTAATATTCTTAAAATTATAAATTATTATAATAATTATCTTTATAAATAAAAGGGCCTAATATTCTTAAAATTATAAATTATTAATATAAATATATAAACGAATTAGTTTTATTGAAAATAAGTTTAATATTATAATTATGATTATTATTTCTCTTTTTAACCTAAATTCTCTCTACGTAATATATAAAAGATAGAAATACCTAACCGATACAACGATATTCTTATTTTAAAATATCGAGAGGGAGATTAATTATTAGTTTATAAATTAAAGTAATATCTCTACTAGAAGATTTAGCTACCGGAGTATATATTATTATCGTAGTTATACTCTTTAAGGTAATTTTCGATATCGTTATATTTACGGTATAACTAAAGGAAGTCTCTACGGCGGTACCGAATTAATTATATAATTTATTATTATTTTTAATAAATTTACTATCTAGTACGATATTAGTAGTTATTTATTATTTAAATTTCTCTTAATTACGTACGCGTTCTAGAGCGAGATATCTCTTAATTAATATATTTATATTTATATTAATATTAGTTAAAAGATTATTAACGAAATCTTTAATACCGTTTATATTTTTAATTTTCTTAATTAATTTTATCTATTTACTATTAATTAATTAATCTTTAGGTATTTCGATCTCTACGGAATCGAAAAAACCCTATAATAAATAATCGATTTAGTATTAATTTAAAAAGCGGCCCCGGTATTAAATAAAAATAATATAAAAGATTTCTAGGATTAATAAAACACGGACTATTTTATTATTAACTTTAATAATAAGTTCTTTTAAGAAATCTATATAGTAATATAAAATAGTATTTCTAACTTATAGTTTAAATAATAATAAGTCGTTTCTTTCTCGCTCGATACGATTAATAAATACTACCGCTATCGTAGTATTTAGTTATAGTATTTTATACGCTAAATAGTATTAATATATCTTTCCTCTTTTAATTTTAATATTAATTATTTACTTTTATTACTCGCCCCGATCGAGTATAATATAATATCTTTATTTTAATAAGTTTTTAATTATAATATAATTAAATTATATTCGGGAAAGATTTCGAAGATATCGAAAAATAATAAAATAAAAGTAAAGAAAATAACGAAAATAATTAAAACTAAATTAATTAAAATAGCGAATAAGAATAAGAATAAAAAATCCGGCGCTTTTATTTCTAAATAGAGTAATAAGATAGATAACGAGTAGGTTATTAAAATCAAAGTCGATAATAAAGTAGATAGCGAAGAGGTTAAAGAATTACCGTATAATAAACTTATATATAATATAACGGAAGATAAAAATACTTAATTATTAACGGGTAAAAATCTTTCTTTATTATAGGCCGGGCTAGTTATTTAATATAATAATTTTTTTTTAAATACGCGATTTAAGAACTAGTTAAAAGTATTTAACTCGAGAAATAATTTATAATTTAAATAAATAAATAACGGGTAGCTAGTTATAATACGATTAATAAAGAATAATTATATAAAATACGCGATTATTTTTAATTACGCGTAATTATACGGGGATAAAGGGAATTTATTATAAAAACGAAATTAATTAATTTTAATAAAAAGAGGGAAATATAATTAATATATTTTCGTAAAAAGATATAATTATCTCTCGGCGGATAAAATAGCGAGAGTAAAGAAATTCTCGATATCGTCGAAACAATTAAATGAAAAGGGTTTAAGAATAACGAAGTTTATAATTTTAAAAAAACCTTTAATATAAAAGAAATCGATATTTAAGAAATTTAATAAAAATAACGAGACCGACGAGAGCGAGTCCGAAATAGAAAAAAAGCTTTCGATTTTGAAGTAGTTTTTAAAGAAATCGATAACGAAATTATTTTTACCGAAGAAATTAACTTTAAAGATAACCTCTTTTATAAAATTAATTAATAATAACGATTTTTAACTAATTAATATAAAGTTATTTAATATTAAAATATAGGAACGTTAGAAGAAATATATTAAAATTATATAAATATCTAATAACCTAGTTATATAGCTAGAAGAGTTAGATAAAACTAGAGATATATTTAAAATAAAAATTACTATCGAAGTTAAGGCCGTAAATTCTTTAAAGTGAAAAATTATAATTATTTTATCTACGCCCTCGAAGAAGTAAATAAATAGGAGAATTATAGTATTTATAATTATAAAATAATAGGTCGAAATCGGTAATAAAAATTTCTTAATTATATTTTAAATTATATTTTAGACTTTAATTTTTCTTATAATTAATATTTCTAAATAAATTATTTCTTTTTCTATTATATTTAAAAACTTTAAATAAAAGAGAGTAAAGTATATAATAAAAAAATTTAGACGGGATAAAATCTTAATTAATTTAAATATAAAAAAAGCCTCTTTAATATAAATAATAATAAATATTTCTATAATAATTAGTAAATTTAAACTAGTTATATTAATAACTATACCGCCTTTAATAAAGAATAATTCTATATTAATAAATTAATAGGAACTAGATTACGGAGTTAATATATTATTAATTAGAAAATATTACTCTTAACCTAAATACTTAATTTACTACGAATATCGAAGAGCTAGTTTTTATAATAAATGATATATATTATACTAGCCCTATTATAAGTGAAAAGGGTAAAATAAAATAAGTTTTTTAATTTAATACTACGGGAGCGAATATAACCGGTTTAGGAATAAAGCGCTCGAAGAAAATAAAATCTAATAAATAAATTAAGTCGTTAAAAATAAAAGGGGAGATTAAAAATATTTTTATATTATTAGAAAATTCAAGTAATAATATTAAAGAGGAGTCCTTAATTAAAATCGCTAAAAAAATATTCGTTAAATCCGAAATTGATATAAACGAGTTAATAACTAGAAATAAAATTCTAACGAATAATAATATTATTTTATATAATTATATAGATTTTTTAGAAAGATTTATTATTAAAGTTAATAATAAAATAGTTCGTATTTTATTAATCCTATAAGTCTTTTATACTATTTTTATTTAATACCGGGGCCGCCTTTTAAATTAATATTAAATCGATTATTTATTACGGGGTTTTTTTAATTCCGTAGAGATTAAAATATCTAAAGATTAATTAATTAATAATAAATAGATAAAATTAATTAAAAAAATTAAAAATATAAACGGTATTAAAGACTTCGCTAATAATCTTTTAGTTAATATTAATATAAATATAAATATATTAATTAAAAGATATCCCGCTTTAAAATATATATATAATCGAGAGAAATTTAAATAATAAATAATTACCGATATTATACTAGGCGGTAAACTTATTAAAAATAATAATAAATTATATAATTAATTTAGTACCGTCGTAGAGACTTCCTTTAATTATATTATAAATATAATAATATCGAAAATTACCCTAAAGAGTATAATTATAATAATAATATATACTCCGGTAGTTAGATCTTCTACTAGAGATATTACTTTAATTTATAAATTAATAATTAATCTCCCTCTCGATATTTTAAAATAAAAATATTATTACCTCGACTAGGTATTTCTATCTTTTATATATTACGCGGGGAGAATTTAGGTTAGAAAAAGAAATAATAATAATAATAATAATATTAAATTTATTTTTAGTAAAATTAATTCGTTTATATATTTATATTAATAGTTTATAACTTTAAAGACGTTAGGTCTTTTTATTTATAAAAGTAACTATTATAATTACTAATACCTTAATATAAAATAGTAATTTATTTATACCGATAAATAATTAAATTAATATATAATATACTAAGACTAAATTTCAACTACTATTTCATTTCGTTAATACTATAATTCTTACGTATTTTATTTCATTAATACTATATTTTTATTATTTTTTATTATTTAATAGTAACGGTAATTACGCCCTCTATATTTTCAAAATTTTATTTATTATATTATATATTCTAATAGGGCCCCTAGCCCTTCTATTTAACTAGGTATTATATTATTAATCTCTTTCCTTATCCTAGAAACTTCTTTATCCTTCTATTTAAAATATATTTTATTTTAAAATAATTATTTATATCTTTATTATTATTATTAAGAATAGTAGCCTACCCGATTTTTTAAAACGACTATATAAATCCTCTCCTAACGGAGTAAGTTCTAAAACGGCGACCGAAATAACGAGGTAGACGTTTATTATTAATAGTAACTCTAATTTATAAATTAAATTATTTATTCGTTTTAAAATTTTAAACGGGCTAGCTCTTTAATTTAAAAGTTTATAATTCTTTAAACTCGGGATCCTATAATCTTTATATAGTTTTAAAAAGATTATATACCCTTTTTATATTATTAAAGATATATATTTATTATTATACCGAAATTTAATATTAATTATTATAAATAAAATCGCGTTAATAGTTTTCTTTTAATTAATAGTTTTAATATCGGTAAAATTTATTCTTTTTATTATATTTTAAACTAAAATTCTATTATTAAACTTTATACTATAAATAATTTTATTTAATAAAAATATTATTATTAAATTTAAAGAATTATTTATAATAAATTATAAAGTAGTTACGAATTTATTTTATAAACTATTAGGGTAGTATATTAAATAAAATCGTAATATTATTTTTATAGTTTAATTTATTCGTTTTAACTAGCCGTTAAATTAAGAGTAATAAATAATAGAGACTATTAATTTAATTCTTAATATTTTATAGATTATTTTCTATAAATCTAAAAGAAATTTAGGGTCTTTATTAAAAATAATCGCCTTTAGAATTTCTTAGTTAATAAAAGCGAGAAGTAGCGCGTTTATTTATTTTTCGGTATTAAATATATCTTTCCCTAAAGTCGTAGTAACTATTTTCGAGAATTTATAAATAATAGTTATTAAATAATTATATCCGTTTATAAATATAGGGAGCGCTATAATAATAATAATAATATAATAATAAATCTTTAGCTCTATTAGGATTAATTTTAAAATACTATATAATATATATATTTTTATTTAATTAAATTAATATTAAAAGTAGTATAAAATATAGTATTTAAATCTTCGAGTCAAATACTATATATAATAACTATTGGCGATATTTTTATATATTCTATAAAATCCTATATAATTTCGCTTATTATATAAAAGTTCGAAAATATTCTATTCTATTAATTTCGGGATATATAGGCGTTTCTTATTAATATATTCGTCTTTATATTATATAAATAAGTCTCTAAAAAGAAAAGAAATATTAGTATTAATTATATCGATATCGTTTATAGACCCTAGGGCTTTTTTCTTAAATTAATTCTTCTTATTTATAAGGAAAGTTATTACCCTTAATTATTTCTTATTTTTAAAATACGTCTTTTATAATTTAAGATAGTATTTAAAAAATATTTTAATTAGGGTAAAAAAAAGAACGAAGATATTATCGAGAATACCGGGATCTTTAATATTAAAATATTCTCTTTTACTAAAAAAACGAGATAAAGTATTTAATATAATATTTTAATTTCCTAGATATTAACGAATATCGAGATCGTATTATAATATATATTAGGAAGTTTATATTAACCGTAGGTTTATCCTATTAAAAGAGGATAATAATAATATTATTTATCGGGTAATATTAATAGTTACCGAATAATTAATAAAGATAATAACTTTCTTTATCGGGATTTATATAAATAAATATAAAATCTTTTTTAATATCTAAATTAAATTTACTACTTTTAATTCCGTAGATTAATAGCGCGACTCCGTAGGATTAAATAGTTTAAATAGGAATAGAATTAATTATATATTAATATACGGGAAATTATTACCCTAAAGATCTCTTTAAATATAATATAATATTATATTAATTCTATACGACTTTAATATATTAATATTAATATATAATTAACGAGTTAGATCTCGATAATATAAATAGGTTTTAAAGGTAAATACTTTTTAAAGTAATTTAAAATTAATTAATTCCTCTTTTATAAATACGAAGTAAATTTTTCTAGAATAATTTTTGTATATATTCTCGCCTTAAAACGGCGAGCTCTTTAAAAACTAGGTTTTCTAATATTAAAATTAATTTAATAATTTAGGCGAAGTATTTAATATTATTTTATTATTAATTTATTATTCCGATATATATTTCTAAAGTTTATAACGTATCTAGGAAATAATTTTTTTTAATTATTATAATTCTTTCTTTAATAGTAGTTAAATTTAATATTATAGTATAGTCTTACCTACTTTAACCTAACCTAATTTATCTTAGATTCAATTTAGGTTTAAACTAGTTTCCCTATTTCTATCCTAATATAGTCGGGATAGGAAATAAATAAATACTCTATATACTAGTTTTTATTTAAATAGTAGCTGGCCCTACCCTAGTTTTCGTTCTTTATCTTTTATTTTAGCCTACTCCTATATTATAATTAGATTATAGTTTAATAAACTTAACCGTTAATTTAATAAACCTCTAGATATTAATCCCGTTTTTTAATATTATAAAAGATTAACTACCTAGCTAGTACTCCCTAGTATTAAGATAATTATTATAAAAGATTAATACCTTAACCCCGAAGACCGCGTATAATAGTTCCTCGCCGAAGTTTAGAATAATTTTATTAGTTTCCTTAATACCTTCGACTATTTATATATTTAAACCGAGAGTAATTCTTTATTAAATATCTTATTTTTATTTACGCCTCCTCTTTTTTTTATATTAAATACGTAATCCCTAATTTATATTATCGTTTAGGTAATAATTTAAGTTGTATTTATTATAATTTAAACTATACCTTAACCCCCGCTCTAGGTATTCGATAAGAATACCCTTAATAATATTATTATTATAGGCCTATATTTATCTTCCTTCTTAAGTATTTAATAACTTATTTTTTTATAATCTCGAACGCCTCCTAGATCCGAAAAACTCCTAGATATCTCGGAATATAAAGGGGATTAAGATAAATTAGATATTTAAGAGTAAATATTAATATAATGAATATATATTAATTATAACCACTACTCTACCGATAGCGATAAGATCGTTTATATAGAGTTTAAATTAGTTATCGGTAAAAAAGTCTTTAATTTAATAAACCGTTATTAAAAGGAGGGTCTTTATACCTTAACTAACTTTACCGATTAACGAAAGAAACTATAGGAAATATATAATAACCCGTTTAAATAAAAGAATACTCGGAATTATATCTAGGAATTTAAATAAGACTCTATACTTTTTAATAGTTATTTTAACCTCGTTATTTAAAAAAAGAAACGTTCTTAAATAAATAACGAATCCTTAATTAATATTATAAAATATAATATTAATTATATTACTTAATAGGCCTTTATCTCTTAAAGGAAAGTTAATAATTAACGGTTATATACCTTCGATAAATATATCCGTATATACTCCGAAATCGACTAAGAACTTTAATAGATTAAGTATTATTTACCTCGTTAAAGTACTACTCTTATTAAATTAAAATAAACCTCGAGGAGGTTTATTATATCTTTACTAGTTTCTACTCTTATAGCCCGCTCTATTATAATAAATATTTATATTTTTATTATTATAACCTTAACTCTTTTATTTAAGGAGTCAATAAACCTCGATTCTACCTAAATTATTATTAAAAGTAAATTAACGAGAACCCTAGTTATTAAAATTATTTATAAGAAATAAAGGCTTTATTTTTATTATAAATTATTTAGGTATAATATAAGAGTTTATTTAATTAAATTAACTAGCCTCCGATCTAGTATTATAATTATCGTTAATAATAACGAGAGCGTTATAAAAGGAGTTACCCTAGACGTGGGAAAAGAATAATCCCGGTATAAAATCGCGTATTAAGATTATAAGTACCTAGAACCCTATATATACCTTTTTATTTATCGATTATATCGTTTAATTTACCTTCGTTACTAATTAAGTTTTTATTTAAATTTATTATATAACTTTTTAAAACCGATCTTACTTTTCGTAATAAATATATAGTTATTTCTTATTAACTACGGAATAGCTAGTCCCGAATTTAAATTAAAGTTTTAATTAATACTAGTATATTTAGTTACTTTTTTATCGATTATAATTTTATATATACCTAACGTTTACCTCTTCGCTTTCTTTATTATCTTTATATTATCCGACTCTTTAATAACGTACCTACCGTTATAAAATATATTATTTATATCATAGAAGCGATTTTAAATATTTATAATTATTAAGAACGAATAATTTTCTTTATTATTAAATTTAATTAATACCCCGTCGTAATCGGCCTATTATACTTTTATTATTATAAAGTTATTACCGATTTCTTAAATAATTCCTTAATCTTCGCCTTATATTTTTATTTAAGAAATTATATCTTTAGTCCCGTAAAAGTCTTCGTGGAAAATAAACTCTTTTTTATACCTTAAGAAAGTTTTTAGATTTAAGAATTCTAATTTTTAATTTTATCCGATACCCGTATAAGGTAAGCCCTAATTTAAAAGGAGTCGTTAATATATAAAGAGTCGTTATTATTTATAAACGATAACGTTATTATTAAATAACTAATTCCGATTTAAAAGAAGTTATTTTAATTTTAGATTTATTAATAATATATTTAATCTTAAATTTATAAAAAGTAAACCTCGATTTAAGAAGAATTAATTTAGTCCTAGGTTTATTAAAAGTAAATTTAATCTCTAGTTTAATTTAATACTCGTATAAAATAACCTAGAATTTAAAAGGAGTTACTTTAACTCTAGGTTTATTAATAATAAATTTAGATTTAAAAGGAGTTTTCCCCGTTTTAGTCCTAATTATTTATTCCTATAAGAACTAACTATAATAACGAGTATAATTATATCGTTATTATTATTAAGTAAGGAAAGATATTTAAAATTAAATATTATAACCTAGCCTCGCTTCGTTTTAAATCCTAGTATTATGAATAACGAACCTAATACCTAGTTACTTTTAATATATACGAGATAAGATTTTAATTATTTACCCGGTTTATTATACCTAACGAGTAAGTCGTATTTAGTTTATTATTTATAGAAATCGATTAATTTCTAGGTATTTTAGAAGAAATCTCGACCTTAAATATTTAACCTCGTTAAGAATCTAGATATTATAAACTTAAGCCCCGCTTTAGTTAAAATCTTAAACTAAATATTTATAATTAAGTTTAAAACCGAGTTATATTTAAAATAAATAAGAAGTTCTACCTCGCCGCCGCCGTTATTTAAAAAGAGTTTTAAGTTTATTAATATAATAAAAATATTAACCTAATTATAATCTTACCTACGCGGTATTATAAATTTCTAGATATTTTTTCGAGAAAAGATATTAATACTTTACCCCCGTATCGGTTATATAATTATATTATTAAGTTTAAAGAAGGGCTATAACCTCCGTTATTTAGTTTATATAATATAAATTATAATAAGATCCTAGAACTCCGCCGTTACCTAGATAAAAACTTTAATAAAGATTTTATTCGAGTTAATCGGTTCTATACCACGTCCTTTATTTTATTTATAAAGAAATTTAACGGAGGCCTACGTTTTTATATTAATTACCGAGGGTTTAATATTATTATTATAAAGAATAAATACTTTTTACCCCTAATTTTAGAAACCTTAAATCGATTAAATTATATTAAGATATTTTTTAAATTAGATATTATATCTACTTTTAATCGCCTCCGCGTTAGGGAGGGCGACGAAGAATTTATAATATTCCGTACCCGATTCGGTTTATTCGAATATTTTATTATATTATTTAGATTATATAATAACTTTACCTCGTTTTAATACTATATTAACGATACTCTTCGTAAATTTCTCGATAAGATTTATACCGTATACCTCGACGATATTTTAATTTATAGCGATATTAAGGAAGAGTATAAAATCTATATTAAATATATTCTTTAAAAGCTCCGCGAGGCGGGGCTCTAAATAAATATTATTAAATACAATTTTTATATTAAGAAAATTATATATTTAAGATTAATTATTATTATTAAAGAGATTAAAATAGATTTAAAGAAAATCGATATTATCTTAAATTAATTATAACTAGTTAATATTAAAGACGTTTAAAGTTTCCTAGGATTCGTTAACTTTTATCGGCGTTTTATTTATAAGTTTAATAAATTTATTATATTATTTATAACCTTAATTAAAAAAGGTACCGTCTTCGAGTAGAGTACTCGATATTAAATAATTTTTAATACTTTAAAGAAGGCTTTAACCTCCGATATTATCCTAGTTTATTTCGACTTTAACCGTAAAATTATAATAGAAATAAATATATTTAATTACGTATCTAGGGGGGTCTTATCCTAGTATAATAATTAAAATATCCTTTATTTTATTATTTACTTTTTAAAGAAGTATAACCTTATCGAGTATAATTATAAGATCTATAATAAAGAGTTTATAATAATCGTCCGCGTATTTAAGGAATAGCGCCTTAAACTAAAGGGATTTTTTTTTATCGAGGTAATATCGGATTATAAAACTCTTAAATATTTTATTTTATTTAAGGCGTTATCTCGTTATTAAATAAAGTAGAGCGAGTTTTTATCTCGTTTTAATTATAAAATTACCTACCGGCCTAATAAAGAAGATAGTAAATTTAATATATTAATATATCGATTAAGAGACCTCTTTAAAAAGGGGGATAAATTAGATCCTAGATATTAATATTAATATTAAATTATATTAAAAAGAAAAAACCTAGCCCTAAAAATCTTTAAGAATTATATTTATAATATATTACTAAATATAATGATTTTAGTTTTAATTTTAGTTATTTTAACTATATCGGTAATAAATTTAAAGATTCTCGTCTAATTTTTTTAATTATACCTCGTATTAATCTATACGACCCCGATAAACCCCGATATAAACGTCGATTTAGAACTTTAGACCTTATTTATATTCTACGAGCCCGAATTAAATAAAGACTAGTCTATTAATTTAGATAAAGACCTATATAATACCCCGATTTATTAATTATAGAATATAATTAATTAAGCCGATTAATTCGCCTTTAAAGTCCTAGAAATATTATATTTTAGAATATATTATTATAGCGGAATTCCCCTCGCTAAATACGAAAATAAAGATAAAGTTCTTTATTTTCAAAGAAAGAGATATATTCCGAATTTTAGTAAACTACGCCTTCGTCTAATCTAGTTAGTTTATAATAATATTACGAGTAATTACCTAGATCGTATTAAATATTACGAATTAATTAGTCGGGTTTATTAATTACTTAATATTTATACTATTATCTAATAATTCGTTAAGAATTATTATATATACCGAAGAATTAAGCCTTCCCGTTAATATATTTAAGAATAATTACGTTTATTACCGCCTCTGTAACGATATTAAAGAGACGTCTCGATAGATTATATAGGTCCCCTACCGCTTTATACCTTTATAAGAATTATTTATCGGTATATCCTAATTTTCGTAGACTATTTAATTAAGATACGGTACCTAGTACTAACTATATCGATAAAAGTAGACGAAGTTTATAATACTTTTTATTAGAATATATAAAAGCTCTATAGGTTATTAAATATCTTTATTTCGAATCGAGGATTTTAATTTATATCGGAGTTTTAAAAGACTTTATATAAACGTTTTAAAATCGATTAACGTATATCTACCGGGTATTATCCTTAGACGGATAATTAAACCGAGTAGTTTAATACTATAATAAAATACTACCTCCGTATATATATTAATTATATATAGGATAATTAGGTGAAATAGCTCCCTAGAGCGGAGTTTTCTAATAATAATATTAATTCTTCTAGTACTCTAGCCTCGCCTTTCTTAACTAATTATAATTAATATTTATATATTAATTTCGAGTTTATCGAGTCTTTATCTTAAGATTTTACCGCCTAAATATATATTTATTTAATCGTTATTAATAAGTTCGTAATATAAATAAAAGTCTTAAATAACTACCTCCGCGATAAGATATTTATCGTTTAAATTATCTTTAAATCCTCGGTTAACTAACGAAGGCGCCTATATTTAATATATTTAATAAACGACCAAATATAATTAAATATTAAGAATTTAAATATTATATACTCTTTAATTAAACTCGGCGATTATAATATTAACCTCTTCCGAGTCTCTAAAGTTTTTAATAATCCTTTTATAATCTAGCTAGATTTTCTATATTTAATAAAAATTTACCCTATCTTTTACGTTAACTTATTATAATTAATAACTAATAACTCTTTACCTAGATAAATCTAGTTTATCCGAGAATTTATAATTACCGAAGATAATTAACGAGAGTAGTATATTAACGGTATTTTAAATTCTAAATATAATCGCCGTTATAGTCTACCTTTATTAAAATACTACGTTAATTAAAAAGATTACGTCGTTATATAAAAACCCTTTTATTACTTTACCCGTTATTAATAATTTATTAATAAATATTATATCTCGAATCCTAGCGCCGCCGGCCTCTACGAATTACTATATATTATTTAGAGGTACTAGTATAAGGAACCTCTATTATCTTTATTTTAATCCGATTTTTAAAAAGTTAACCCCCGTTTATATTATAGTTTATTCCTTATCTATTATCGTCCCCTCGGTTATCGTTCCGTATCGGCTTCGACCGATATTTTATATTATTATATAAATAGATAGTACCCTATAACCTAGCCCCGTCGTTATCGTTTATAAATAATAACGCTAACGCCTAGCCTTATTCGTATACCGTTATTTATTCCCCGTTTTATTCTTTACCCGTTATTATCGATAGCTCGAATACTTTAACGCGCTTTTATTTTAATTATTTCGTAACTTTAAATAAAATTTAGGGTTATAAAATCTAATTAATCGAATTAATTATTTATTTATCTCGTAGGAGCTCGACCTTAAAGAGGGGGTTATTATTATAATATAATTTTACTTACTTTAATTTAGTTTATTTATCTTAGATTTAATTTAGGTCTAAATTAATTTCCTTATTTTTATCTTAATATAGTCGGGATAAGAAATAAATAAATACTTCGTGTGTTAGTTCTTATTTAAATAGTAACTGGCCCTACCCTAATTTTCGTCCTTTATCTTTTATTTTAATTTACTCTTATACTATAGTTAGGCTATAGTTTAATGAACTTAATTATTAATTTAATAAATCTCTAGATACTAATCCCGTCCCTTAATATTTAAATTATTTATTTTCTAGTTTAGAAATATAACGGAGGGGTAAACTAAAAAGAATTTTTTAAATTTAAACGAGATCTTAAGGCCTATAAATAAAGCGAAAATAATTATAAAATATTCGATATACTCGGAATAGGACCGTAAGAAAATTACGATATTATCGATATAATATCTCGCGAATACTTTATACGGGCGAAAAAAAGTATTTATTTTATATTAAATATACGGAAATAACCCTTTCTATTTTATTACTACGATGTTATAATACTCCGAACTATAGTAAGAAATTATTATAAACTTATAACGATTATCTCTCTTAACTAAAAAGAGATAAAATTATCTACTATAATTAATAATATTTATATAAATATACTTTTATATTAACGAAATAATATTACTCTAAAGTAGAAAAGAGTAGTTATTAAAAATAATAATTTTATTTAAATTATAAATATCGACTACGATTTTACCCTTCCGTATCGGCGTTCTTTTAAGGCCTTTATATATCGTCTACTATATAACGAAAATAAAAAAAACGAATAAAGAAGATTTAATAAATTATAATATTTTCCTTTATTAATATATTTTATCGAATTTCTCGTTTATTAAAACTTTTATATCGGGGTTTAATAGATAAACCTTATAATTAAGTTTTATATTAGACGATTACTAGTTCGTAATAAACGGAGTTAATAATTACTCGGATTCGGGTAAATTAATCGTATCTCTTATATTTTTTTAAATATAAGGGTATTATTTTATAATCTCTTTAATCGCGGTAATATCGAAGTCGTTATTATAAATCGTAATTTTATTCGGTAGTTTCGTTTCTATAAAAGAATCGACCTTAGGTTTTAAAATTAACCTCGGATTATAAAAATTAATAAAGTATAATATAATTATATTATTTTTATAAATTTTCGCCGTAAAGGAATAATTATCTAAATCGATAAAATACGCTTTTTCTACCTCGTATTCTATAATTAATTTTATTCGTTAACGACGAGGAATAATAAAAGGTATATTCTCTTTATTATAAATATTAATAAAATTAATTATTAAGTCTATAAAATAAGTATAGACTCGTTTTATTTATAGTTCGAATAAGAAGTTTTAATCCGATAATTATAATTTCCTTTTTAACGAGACTACTATCGTTAATATAATTTATATTAAAACTATTTAGCGGCGCTTTAATTATATAATATATTCAATTCTTATATTATCCCTAATTATAGATTAAATAAAGATTATAATATCTTTATAGTTACTTAAAATTATTTAATTATTAGGGAGGTCGATAACGGCCTTCTTTTAACCTAGGATATTTATATTAATAAATATATTAACTTTAAAGTTATCGATAATATAGAAATCCCTAGTAATTTTAATTATTACTTCTATATTATTCTTCGTTTTTCCGTTTATATAAAATATAATTAAAGTTTATTTTATAATTAAATAATAGTTCGAGTCGATATATCTTAAGGTAATAGTTTTATAATAAATCTATAACTAAATACCGAGGATTCGTTACGTAATAAATATTTTATCGATTATATTTATCGGATACTTAATATTAAAATATCTTAATTTTTAAATAATATTTAGGGTAAGGCCTATTTAACCGGTAAAATAATATTATATACGAAATATTATCCTATTAATTAGTAAAGGCGGAGTAGTAGATTTAATTATTAATCTACTCTTTTATTAAAGAGAAGATTTAGGAGTTATCGATTTTAATATTATTATAATCTTTAGGATTAAAATCTTTAGAGTAATATTTAACTCGGTATTTTTGAATTTTATAGAGGTAGGACTAATCATCTTTTAAATATTAATCGAGTATATATATTTTCTTTCTTTTAAATATATATATAGAAGATTATTTAATAGGAAGTTAGATTTATAATTTTATAAATAGAATATGAACTTATTTTCTCTATAGAAATATAATATGTAATTAAAACGAATTTAATATTAATATCTTTATTAATACTTTATTCTTCGTTTATAATACTCTCTTTAATATTATAATAACTTTTATCGGCGTTTATATAATAATTATAATTAATTTATTAACGGAGTTTCGGGAGAGTCGAAATAATTATTAATAAATCTAAAGAAAATATTATAATTCGTATTCTCGTTAATAAAATTATTATATAGTTTATTAAAGTAAATAGGCTATATCTATATTTAATTACCGAAAGTATTATACGGTCTCGGCGGGTAGTATAAATATATTTTATAGTTTTTATAATTTTAGTTATTATAACTCTAGTTTTTATAACCTCGATTTCTAGTGAATAAATTTTAATTAAATTAAACGTTTCCGGCGATAATTATAAATAATTATTTTAATAGTAATAAAGCGTTTTTTAGAAATTTTTACGGGCGAGGTTTTTAAATTTATTATAATTATTACTACTATTATATTTAAAATATAATCTACTAAATTTAAAAATAAACCGGTTAATTAAAAAAGTTAATATAAAGGAAAGAAAGTCTAGTTATTTATTAATATAGAAAAAAACGAGAATTATAAGGATTCGGTTTTATAGTAAATAATCTCTACTTTTGAAAATCTTAAAATTAAGGATTTTAAGGTATTTAAAAATCTTAAAATTAAAAAGATCGATACTATTATTAAAGCCGATAAAGTATTAAATTATAGTATTTATTTTACCGTTATAACGATTATTTATTTTTAAATAAATATTTATTCTTTTTTATATCGCGATTCTTTTCTCGCTCCGTAATTTTTTTTTAATAATCTTTATAGTCTTTTTTATTCTTTTAAATTTATATCCTATATTATATCTTTTTCTTATTTTTAAATTATTCGATAAATTATTTAATTAAAATATTATTCGTTAAAGGAGGGATAGTAACCTAGAAATTAATATCGAGGTAATTCCACGTTTATATAATTTATATATACTTTTCGATAATACCGGTTTAAACGATATATTTAGTTATATTTTAGACGTAGATAAATAAATTATTTCGTTCGGTCGTATTCTTCGATATATATAACTAGCGACTAAACTCTTTTAGAGTTATAGATATTATAATTTTAAAATAATTTTATAGTTTAATAATTTAGCGCTATAAATTATTTAATAATTATATTATTATATCTTTTTTATTTTAGGAAAGAATTTTAAATTACTAATTTATAATAATACCGCGGAAGTAATTATTTAGATTTCTCTTTATTATATCTTTACTTTTTATTATAGTAAAATTCTAAACTTTATTATAAAAGATATAGATTTTTTTAAATATTAACTTTTTAGAGTTAAAAACGATATTACTAGTGTTTATAACTTTAAGTAATTTAAATAAAAGAAATTTAATTCGCCGGTATAGAAATACCTAGCCTATTATTATATTTATTAAATAAACCCGTTTTTACTAATTAGTCTTTATAGTTTAATAAATTCTAAAGGCCCTTTAAAAATTTAACCCTAATTTTATAAAATAATTTTAACAATATCTAGTATAATAAATCGTATAGCCTAGATTATAATATTATATAAATTTAAATCGATTTTTACTAATAGAGACGGTATTCGTAATTAATTTATAATTTCTTATTCCTACTAGGATTAAGAATTTAATAAAATAAATTAATTTCTTTTAAAGTTATTAAAATCTTTTTAATTTTATCCTAAAGAGCTAGACTCGCCTCTATTATTATTAATTATATTCTCGATTTAATTAAAAAGAATTCTTTATATAACGTTATTTATAGTAAAAATTAATTTTTATAGGAGGAATTAAAATATTAATTTTCTCGGAGTTAATTAAATTATAAATTAAATTAGAAACTAAAGAAAAAAATATAATTAAAAATAAAAAAATAAAAAAAATTAGAATTCGGTCCTTAACTCTTCTTTAAGAATAAAGTAGTTAAGGATTTAAAATCTCCTCGTTTCTTTCTTTCTAATCGTTAAAATACGCCGAATTAATATAATATTTAATACCTTTAACGAAAGCCGTTAATACTTCCACGATTAAAGAAGGATATATCTAAAAAATCGGAAATATAAAAAGATTTTCTTCTATAGAATTTTCTTTTTCTTAAATATTAATAGAAGTAGAATATTTTTTTTTTATAAATAACTCGCTATCTTTTAATATATTTAATAGAGGATCGTACTAGTCGATAATAAAAAGAATTACTTCTTTAATTAATTTACTTATATTCTTATTATATTACTCGATTTTTTTTTTAAAAATATAAATAATTAAAATACTAGAGAGATAATAAAGTTTAATAAAAATAATTTATTTACCTCCGCGTAGTTTATAGATAGAGAAAATAGGATAAATTATATATATTTATAAAAATCTTCTACCGGTATATAGTTCGAAGGTTTATTTATATAATATTAAAGATTTAAACCTTAATTATATAAATTAGAAATAGCGAAGTAAAAGGTAAAAAGTAAAAGATTAATTTTTTTTAAGATTCTTATCTTAACGCGGGGAAAACTTATTGATTTCGTTATAATTTTTAATAGGGTAAATACCGCTTCTCCGCTTTTAAGTAAATATAGGCTTTAGATTATAAAAAAAATTAACTCCGCTTTTAACTCCGTAATTCCGGCGCGATTTAACTTTCTTAATAATTAATTATAATCAAACCGAGATCTTTAAGAAAAGGTAAGAATTTTCTATATAAACGAAAATAATAATATATAATATAGACGGCGGCGACGCTTTAATTTAATATAGATTATTCTCTATACCTACGGCCGAAATATAGAGTACTTTTTATAACTAGGGTATAGATATTCCTTTAAATTTATAAAGCGTATTTATAAACTAATTTATATAACTATAAAAATCTAATATAATAACTCGATTATTAGGATTTAGAGTAGGCGTAGCTAGTATAAAGAAATACTATTATTATATATAGAAATTAAGACGAAAACGAAGCGGCTCGTTTCATTCGTCGTTATAGAATATTAATAATTAAAGGGTTAATACTAATATTATAGTTAATAATAAATACGAGGACGAATTATAATTAATTTATAATCTCTTAAAATAATTCGACCTATATAAAAGAATAATAGTACGGATAATAATTATATCTTCGAGATATTAGTAGAGGATTCAATATTTTATAATTAATATTTTAAAAGCTAGTAGCCGGTCTCCTTTTATTTATAAATAGAATTCGACTATACCGTTACTACTAAATAAGAAGAATATAGTATTAACGAAATAAGATACGTAAGAATTATAGTATTAACGAAATAAAATAGTAGTTAAGATTTAGTCTTAGTATATTATATATTAATTTAACTATTTATCGATACGAATAAACTACTATCTTATACTAAAGTACTAGTAACTATAATAATAGTTACTTTAATAACTAGTTAAATAATATAGAGAGGTATATAATAGATATATTATTTATCAACTCGTCTTTTTCTTCTAAACTAGAGTTTACTAGAAACTATTATCTCTAATAAAAACCGTCGCTTTATTAATTAACTATAAAAATATATTATAACTAAATTTAAAATCGATATATTTTATTTAACTATATATTATCTATAGACGGACGAGTAGTCGGAAAAGTTAAATAAAATCATCGAGATTACTCTTCGTTATTTCCTATTTATAATAAATATTAATAGGTAGCCTATCGTCCTACTATAATTTTTAACGATATTAAATAATTCGACGAAGTATAGTAATATATATTAGTAAGTCCGGAAAAATAGTTCTATAAAATCGTTACTTAATTAGTATAAAATACGTATTTTACGTATTTCGTAGGTTATTAATAAGCGAAATATAATATAATAGAATATAATTAAATCTAACTTATCTTAACTATATCTAAATTAGATAAATAATAACGTATTACTATATAAATAGTAGTAGGGATAATCGAAGTATTAAAAGCGCGCTTTTTTAAATCTAGGCTAGATTTAGACTAGACTAGATTTAAACCTAGATTTAAATAGTATCTCTTATTTTTTTATAAATATTATAAATATACTCGGTAATATATTCGTAGATTAATATTCTTTTTCTATTATTATTTTAAAGATTTTTATTAATAGCCTTTAATTCTTAAGGCCCCGTATCGATTGTAGATCTAAAAAAAAATTAAGAAATATATAATTAAATACCGCGTTAAATAGCGGTAGATATAATTAAAATATTAAGAGTATAGGCCTTTAATAACGAGTTTAAAGATTAAATAGAATCTAGGTTAAATTTAAAGAATATTTAGATTAAATCTAAACCTAAATCTAGACTAGATATAATACTCGGTTTTTTATTATCGTTCCTAAATATAATAGAGTAGAGGATTAGAATCGTAAACGATAATAATATATTATAGTAAGTATTATTATATAGAAAATAAATATTATTATATAGAAAAGTATATAAAGGGGTAATAGGTTTCCTAGCTCTTATTTAAACCTAAATATCTAACGACTTAAAAATATAAAAATACTTTATTAAAATAATTAAATATTATATCCGTAACTACTCTAACCGCGCTTTTATTTAATATATATATTATTTTCTTAAATCGCCTTTATACTTTCCCTAGTATTATAACTAACCGTAGTATTATTAATATTCTAAATATTATTATTATATTTAGGATTATTACCTCCGTTAGCGTCTTTTATACCCTCCGCGTTCTTTATATTTATAGTTTTGAATATATCTACTTTAAAATCCGCTTTCGATTTCCGCTTCCCCTCTACGTACTTTTTAATTCCGGTATTAATATATAATATATACTAAAATATTTCCTTTAACTAGGTTATTTAATATATTATTTTCGGTATTTACTTATATAACCCGATAGAGTAGAGGGGCTTATAGAATAACTATAATTATATATATAAAATTTAAACCTACGCCTATCTACCGCGTAAATTTAATTAGAAAATTAGATATATTATTCTTTACTAGTTCACGATCATAATTAACCTTTTATATTAATATATATATAGTTACGACTCTCGCCTTATCGGTCCTAAAGAATATTTATATTTTAGGTTTAAACTCCTCTCGGATATACTATAATAAAGAAAAATTAATATTAAATATTATATTTAAAAAAGAGAACGTTATATTTAATATATTAGAAAAAGCGAGTTTAGACTCTTTTATATCGGAGATTTTAAAGAAGGGAAGAATTTATTTATTCTATTACTAAAACTATCTCGGTGAATAAAAATATAATTAATATATTTACTCTTTTATATTTCTTAAAAGTAAAGGCGATAGTTTTAAATTTAAAGGATATCTTTTTAAATATTATATAGTCCCTATTTAAGATATAATTTTTTTATATTTAATTATTATCTTTATTTATACTAGAGGCCGCGGCTATATCGTTAGTCTACTTTTTATTAAAAGTTTTAGAGGAGATAACGAGGGTAGGTAAGAATCTATATAATCGGAGAACCCATAGTATAATAAATATTATATTAGAATAAACTAAAATTAAATACTAAGAATATTAATATAGGAAAGAGGTATTATAGTTTTAATATTCCTCTAATAATTTTACTACTATTAGAGTCTTTCTAGTATAATAGTTTTTTAATTAATAATAGTAGACCTAAATCGCGGCTATAGTCCTAGTAGGTAAATAATTATAAAGTTTTTTTAATAAAACTTTTTAAGCGTTATAAAATATATTTAATTTAATTATTTTTCTTATATTATAGTATCGAGGTATGAAGGAGTATATTAATAAAGATATTTATTATTTTAATAAATCTCTCCTATACCCTAGTTTTTTTATATATTAGGTAGTAATATTCGTAGACTTTTTTAGATTAATAAGTCCGAAGCGTTAATAACCGAATTAATAATTATTTTAATAAATATTTTTTATAGTAATCCGAGGGGCTATAATATCCTTTTAATTTTAATTAATAATTATTCTAGATATAATTATAAAATAGAAGTTATATTTAGAGCGAGTCTTTTTTATTTTCTAAAAATAATAATATAGATCTTTATTTAAATTTCTTACCCTATTATATTCGCCTATAATTACGAAGTCGTATTAGAAATAATAGATTATTTTCTTTATAGTCTCTTTTTTCGTTTATTTTATATAGAGATATTTATATTCTTTATTAAAAACTTTATTAAAGATTAACTATATCTATTATATAATAATTATATATAACGATATATTTACTACGCTCGGGGAATTATATTATATAGGGTTAATACTTTTTTATTTTTAAATTATATTATTTTAAGGTTCTTTTTATTATATATCGTCGTTAAACTCTTCGGCGCCCTTTTATTCATAATATAATTATATTTCTATTATTATATTAATAATTATAAATTATACCTCTAGGTCTTTAAGATTAATTATTAATTTTAATTTATTAACCTAAATACCGAGATCGGGCGGCGGGATAAAGAATAGTTTAGATTTATTAATTAATATAATATAAATAACCTCTAAACCCGGTAAACATAGATATTTGTAGAATTATTAATTTATAGAATATTTAGAGCCCGTAGGAGTATTTTTATAATAATATTAAAACTTTACTAGTTACTCCTTTTATTTATATTAAATCTCTATTTATTTTTAGTATAAATAACGATAGAATATAATAACGCCTATAACTTTATAAATCCTTATATAATTAGAATTAATTAAAGAGCTTAATAGATAAAATTATAAATTTTATATTTTCTATATTTATTTATATAGTTTAGAAGAATATTATAATATCGTAAATCTTCTTCGTTATTTAGTATAATTATAAATATATAAAGTTACTACTAGTAATAACTTAACTTTAATATTCTAAGAATTATTATTATACTATAACTATAAGAATTATTAAAGTAGGCGATTTTCGCGAATATATTAACGCGTTCCTATATATTATTATAAATATATTCGTATAAATAATTATTATTAAGTTTTTTAAAACTAGGAAGGTAATTAATAAATATAATATTACTAAAGAAGATATCGATTAATTATTATTTATATATTATAATTAACTCTACTTTCTCTTTTCTAACCCCGTTATTATTTTTATCATTACTAGTAATTAATTCGGAGGATTCTTTAAATACGAATTCATCCTTTTAATTTAATTACTCGGAGGACTCCTCTAAAGATTTAGGGGATTCGCGAGGCTTTTTAAATAAAAACTTCTTCGGAGGCTATTTTTATAATAATAGTAATAAATTATTTTTATTATTACTAGAGTTTAAGAGCTTCGTCCAGCTCTTTAATTTTTTTATTATCGATAAATAAATTAAATCTTAATAAAAGATATTAGGAGAAAGGCGATATTTTAAAACTATAAAGAAAAAAAGTTAATCTCGAAATAAAGAAAATAAGAAGTAATAAGTAGATATAAATATATTTTTAATATTAATTTTTATAATAACTCCTTTTTTTCGAGCTCCTTCGGGCGCGATAATAGGTTTTTATTTATAATATATTAAATACCTAGAAAAGGAAAGAATAGAGGAGGAAAAGAATAAATTTAAAGTCTTAATAAAAATAAATCTATCTTTTAAATTAGATTTATATTAAAGAATAAGAGATATAATTAATTAAAATTATTATTTATAATAAATTTACTTTTTACTAAATTTATACCCCGGTCCTAGAAATATTAAATATTATTCTATAAGTCTTTATCTTCTAAAATAACTATATAATACACGTCCTCCTTCGTTATATAAAAGAGATAATCGAGTATCTAGTCCGCTATAAAATAACGAGTTATTTAATATCTCTAGAATAACGCGAATCGTAAATAAATTATATTAAATTCTTTATCTAGTAAATACGCGGAGATTATTAAAAACTAGATTTTATATATAAACTTCCGTAATATAAACTAGCTTAATATATAGTCGATTTTAAAAGTTTAAAAAAACTAAAAAGAGGAAAGATTATAAATAGTATTAATTTTAAATTTAAGAAGAGTATCGTTTAAATTAACTACTATTATTATTTAATTTTATAGGTTAAGAAATAATATATTATTAAAATTATTTTTAATTTTAATTATTTAACTAGAGTCCCCCTAGTATATAATAATATTAATATATATTTATTCGCCGAAGCCTAGATAGCCTTAGACCTCGATTTACTCTTTAAAATTAAATATTAAATATTTACCTTATTAGGTTCTTTCTACTCTAAATATATCTTTATAATTCCGCTAGTATTTGAATATATCTTTTAGATAGTAATATTTATTAATAAACTCTTTAGCTCGTAGTAGTATATTATTAATATTTATATAATAAATTAATACGGGTATTCTTCTAATATCTCGGATAATTTAATTAGTTTTAAATAGTTTTTTATTATATTTAAATAATACGCGCCGGGGCCGTAGCGCGATAGTAGTAATAAATAAATAAATTTAATAATGATTATAGAGTAAAGAGGGTATAATAATTCGTATAATTTAAATAACTAGTTATAGTAAAGTATTATTATTTTTATAGTAAATTAAGTTAAATCTAGCCTAATATATCGTAAATATCGGGCGATATTTAAATAAAATTATTAAAAGGATAAAACGATAAATAAAGAGGTCTTTAGGTTATTATATATAAATATATTTAAAGAAATTATCTTTAGAAGGATAATTAATATTTAATATTTAAACCTATATACTAACCGCCTATATTATTATAATTTTATATAATATAGTTATTAAACCGTACTAGAAATAACCTAGAGTACGATTTATAATATAATTAATATTATAATTAACGGATTTCTAGGTCTTATATAACGGGTTTAAATAAGAATAAATATTAAAAAGTAATAAAGAAAAGTATTTATATATATAATATATTAATATTAAGTTAGTTTTCTAGCGCTTTAGATCTAGCCTAGATTTTACTTAAATTTTCCTTAAATTTTCTTTAGGTTTAAGCTAGATCTAGGCTAAATCCTTTATATATTATTAAATAAAGATAATTTCCTATAAATTAAAAGTAGACTACGTAAAATTTTCGATATTATTTTCGCGCTCTCGATAACTAAAACTATATCCGATAATAATAGATTATTCTCCGTCCGCGGCCCTAATTATAATAAAGTACTAGAGACGATAATAATTAAAATAGAAGATTTAATTAACCTTTTAACTTCTAGCGAAGATATTAAAAAAACGAAATATTCGGAAAAGGATATAACTCTACTCGATAATAATTTTAATAATTTATCTAATTTTAAAGGACTACTAGAGAATATTTAACCAGTATTAAATTAAATTTATTTATTTTTATTAGACTCTATAGAGGACTCGGCCTATATTCGTTATTTTATTAACGATAATAGTAGTAAAAAGTTAGATAAGGCTATTAAGATAGTTAAGACGGTAGTAGTATTAATTATTAAAAATATCCGTATACCCTCCCTAGAATTTAATAACTCTTCGGAGTAATATTTATTATCGCTTAATAAACTATTCTCGACGTCGATATTTTTCTCGTCTAATAATTAGGATAAAGTTATTATTATTAATATATAGAAGGAGGCTATATTTAACGCCGAGGTAAATAACGTAGATTTATTACTTTAGAGGTAGAACGTAGATAAAGTATTAAAAGTAATAAAGGCGTTAAATTATTTATTATCTTTAATAAATATTATTAAAGAAGCGGGAATAATCCCTAAAACTTTAAAGAAAACTACCGGTATATTAATTTTATTAAATTACGTTATTTTAGAGAGAAGTACGGAGTTCTTCGATTTTAAGTAATATTATTAAATTATAAAAATTAACCGGCGAGAAATTAGAGTAAAGAATTTATACTTTTTTAACTTTTTTAAATATAAAGTATACTTTACTCTTAATAATAATAAATATAATATTTATTATACCGTCCGTATTTTAGGTCTCCCCTCCGATATTATTATAATAAAGTTTTTAGAGAAAGTTCGAGGTAGTATAATATTTAATACGAAGTTATTAAATACTAAAAGTATTACTAGTAATATAATTAGGCTCGTTATATTCCTTTATAAATATATAATTATAATTTATAAAAAGTATATTTAATAATATTTGATTTCTTTTAATAGTTTTATAACTCGAATCGAAATTATATTAACTCCGATTTAATCTATCCCGATTAATTAATAAAAGGTTATTAATAATAAAACTAGGTACTACTTTAAGATATATAATTTTCTTTATATTATTATACTAGTAATATTAAATAAAGAACTAGCGGTCTCTTAAATAATTAAATTTAACACGGTCGAGAGTATAAATATAAATAGTAATAATATTTTAGGTTTATACTTTTCTTTTATTTATACTACTAGATAGACTTCTACGTTATTTAATTATACCGGTCGATATAAGAGTTATATCGTTATATTTATATTAGATTTATATATTTAACTTTTAAAGACCCTTCTCGATAATAATAGTAATTAACTCGCGGTTATTAATTATCGGTAAAATATTTCGTTTATTTTAAAATAATTAAGAGGGTAAACTCTCTCCTATACTTTCGTAATTTAAAACGGCGATATAATTTAAAGTTTAAGCGGGGGCTATACTAGCGATAACTTTTAAAATAATAAAAATAATAATAATTAAAAAAGGGGTATAAGTAGAGGCGAGGATAATAATAAATAAAATAAAAGTAAAGACGGCGGTGATAATAGTAATACTCGCTCGGTTAATAAAGAATCGTTATTTATATCGCTTATAATTATAATTTATAAGGGCCGGACGGCTTTAACTAGTAATAATCCTTAATTATCTACTCCGATACTTATAATATAAATATTAGTTATAGATTTTTTCGGTATTAACCGCGAGGGGAAAATAAAAGGGTTAAAAATAAAAATATATATTATAGGCTCGTAGGGAGGTTTAATAAAGATATTATTAATTTTAATATAAATAAAGTTAAAATATAGAGAGCTTAAAGAGTTTAAAAGTTCTATTAATAATAAAGCCACCGTTATTACCTACCCGCTTTAAGATATAGATAGTATTTTACTACTAGTAACTACCCTATTCGAATATTAAAAGTATTATATATTAATTATTTAGTAGAGGAGCTCGAAAAATAGGTTTTATATTAATACTACTTTAAATATTATTCGCCCCGTCGTTATCTTCTCTTTTATCGTCCTCGGAATTAAGGATCTCTAGTATTTTTTACTTTTAATTAATAATATAATATATATATCTATATCCTTAAATCGAGGGTAGTATATTCTTTAGTAATTAAAAAAATAGTATTTCTTTCTTCTTTATAAAAGTTATAAATATACTAAATAATATTTTTATAAATTAATATTCTTTTTTTATTATTATTTTAAAGGTCTTCGTTAGTAATTTTTAATTTCCAGGGTCCTATATCGATTATAAATCCAAAAAAAAACTAAAGAATATATTATTAAATACTATATTAAATAGTAGTAGATATAATTAAAATATTAAAAGTATAGGTCTTTAATAGCGAGTTTAGAGATTAAATAGAATTTAGGTTAAATTTAAAAAGTATTTAAAAAATATCTAGGCTAGATCTAGGCCTAGATCTAACCTAGAAATAATACTCGGTTTTTAATTATCGTTCTTAAATATAGTAGAGTAGAGGATTAAAATTATAAGCGATAATAATATATTATAGTAAATATTATTATATAGAAAATAAGTATTATTATATAGAAAAGTATATAGAGGGGTAATAAACTTCCTAGCTCCTATTTAAATCTAAATATTTAATAATTTAGAAATATAAAAAAGTTTAAACTAATTAACGGCGGTTTATTTTTATATTTATTTACTTTAACCGCTTTTCCTCCTAATATATATAATACCCTCTTAAATAATATTTTCTATATTAATAATAAACGCCGCGGTATTATTAATATTCCTAGTATTATTACTCCTTTTAGTATTATTACCTCCGTCGGCGCCTCC
>JAABUS010002490.1_pt1 | contig 34562 bp, 30 predicted proteins | sample 5560161 | NCBI WGS metagenome assembly JAABUS01 (sample SAMN10711885, study PRJNA513376) | rock metagenome | isolation source: Antarctica rocks | place: Antarctica: Victoria Land, Trio Nunatak nord | collected 2016-01-04 | reverse complement strand
ACTAAGACGCAGCTCGCAGAGTATGGGTATTAGTTTTCGAACAGTTGCTGGCGCTTTAGGGGCTTATCAAGGCAAAAAGCTACCGAGGGATTTCGAGAAAGCATGAACTGTCTGTCAACAGCCAATCAATCACATAGCATCCAAATCTAGCCCAGCCTACAGGATCTGTGAAACTCTACATCGAGAGGGTCTCTTTGGCTGTAATTAGCATGGGTAGTTTCGGATTGCTTTGTCTTTAATGAAGAATTTCAAAAGCCCAATGGTAGAATCTAAATGACTGGCTGGAGTGGTCTTACCACCGCGCACCATGATATCAAAGGCCCTAACGAAGAGTAAGATCTCAAACTACCTATCATCTATATAGTACTGGAATAGCGGCTTATTCTGATCGTTGGTTGCCAAGAGTTGCATCAGGTGACCCAACATCAAAACTTTTCAACCCCGCACTATGTTTTTGGCTGCGTTGACCCGTGCAAGTCGTTTTCTTCCGTTTAAACTACCATCATTTCTTTTTCTTTCGCTTCAACTACCATCCTGATTTTTACAGTTCATTTGAAGTCGTTGTACGTACATCAGGTGACCGAAAATCACCTGACCGACGATTGAAATTTTCTTACCTGTTTACCTGTTTACCCGTACATACCTGCACCTGTCTTTACCTACATTGTACGCGTATATATCAATCTTTATCTCTTTTTACGATCCTTTTTCATGTCTCAACGCACCTGTACTCACTGTGCTCATAACCGTCCCATTCATGAATTTGCCGATTCTAATCCAACGCGTGTTTTGAATCTTTGTTCATCTCTGCTTCGTACATGCTTCATAGCACATGCTAATTAGTTCAATAGAAAGCACTCTTCATGACTCGATATCAAACGCTCTATCAAACGCTCTATCAAACTCTCTATCGAACTCCCTATCAAACGCTCTACCGAATTCCCTACCAAACTCCCTACCAAACTCCCTATCAAACTCCCTACCAAACTCCCTACCAAACTCCCTACCAAACTCCCTACCAAAAGCCCTACCAAACGCCCTACCGAATTCCCTACCAAACTCCCTACCAAACGCCCTACCGAATTCCCTACCAAACTCCCTACCAAACGCCCTACCGAATTCCCTACCAAACTCCCTACCAAACTCCCTACCAAACTCCCTACCAAACTCTCTACCAAACGCCCTATCGAACTCTCTACCAAACTATCAAACTCTCTACCAAACGCCCTACCGAACTCCCTACCGAACTCCCTACCAAACTCCCTACCAAACTCCCTACCAAACTTCCTATCGAGCTTACCTGTACATACTGTATGCTTCGTACATGCTAATTAGCTCGATAGAAAGCACCCTTTATGGCTCGATACCAAACTCCCTACCAAACTCCCTATCAGACTCCCTACCAAACGCCCTACCGAATTCCCTACCAAACTCCCTATCAAACTCCCTATCGAGCTTACCTGTACATACTGTATGCTTCGTACATGCTAATTAGCTCGATAGAAAGCATCCTTCATGGCTCGATATCAAACTCCCTACCAAACGCCCTATCGAATTGTTATGAAGAAGAGCTTGGAATAACGATAACGGATTCTCTACATCCCATTGACTTTCTCATTGGTTTCCCCATTGGCTTCCCCATTGGCTTCCCCATTGGCTTCCTCATTAACTTTCTCATTGGCTTCCGATAGACCACATATGGAGCACTGAATATATCACATATGAAGCACTGAATATACTATATATGAAGCACTGAATATACTACATATGGAGCACTGAATATACTACATATGGAGCACTGAATATACCACATATGAAGCACTGGATATACTACATATGAAGCACTGGATACGTCACATATGGAGCACTGGGTAGGCCACATATGGAGCACTGAATATACCACATATGAAGCACTGGATATACTACATATGGAGCACTGGATATACCACATATGAAGCACTGGATATACTACATATGGAGCACTGGATATACCACATATGGAGCACTGGATACGTCACATATGGAGCACTGGGTAGGCCACATATGGAGCACTGAATATATCACATATGAAGCACTGGGTAGGCCACATACGAAGCATTGAATATACTACATATGAAGCATCGGAAGGGCAGTGGGGTTGATTTTACAAATCTGTTTCTTATTTTGCACTTTTAGGAGATTCGCCACTAAATTTGGTGGGGCTCTCGGCAAATTCTAAAAAACGGCACAGGTTTCGCAATCAACGATACCTAATTAAAAAGACGTAGTGCAAAGCAGTTTCCATCGGAAATGGCGACCCCCTCGTTTCTTGTGTCTGGTCGGCGCACCGGGAAACGCTTCCCAATCTCCAGATTTACCCCACACTTCCAAGCCCCCTTTGACCGACCTAATTGTGGACCCGCTCGAGCCATTATAGATCTTGAGGCTGTCATGAACTCGCATACTCTCTCATCACTATTCTCTGCTTACAGTGAACTTTGGTACGTGCTGTTATGTTGAGCGTGTTGAGCAATCAACAAGATGTCTGGCCCTCAGTCTCGGCTGTCAAGACTAGCCGCGCATTTTCTTCCCTCGTCTGCTCCTCAGTCCAATCCTGAATATCAGCATCGCAACAACTTTCACACCCTTTCTCCAACATTCTTTCTCCCCAGAGCTGCCGCAATAGAGCCAGATGTACGTATACTACCAGCATGGAGTTCATAACTGACTGCTGGCGCAGGCCGAAGCTATATATCACGTAACTGCGAATGAGAGGATTCTGCGGCGTTCGTACCGAGAAGCAGCCGACAGAGCTCGAGGGCTGGCGTATTACATTAAAAAGCATGGCTTCAAGAGAGTAGGCATATTGTGCCCTAATACTCCAGCGTTTCTGGAGTCAATCTTTGGAATCGCCGCTGCTGGAGCGGTCAATGTTGGTATGCTCAAAGTTACGTGCACAGTGGAGAACAATTATTGAGAAATGCTCTCTACAAGGGGTCAATTACCGATTGAAGCCCGAAGATATCGTATATATCTTCTCACACGCTGAGGTTGATGCTATCATTGTCGATACTGAATTTTTACCACTCCTTGACACCTACCGACAAGCAAACCCGAGGATACCGGCAATAGTCGATGAGGATACCGATGCCACAGAGGGCGAGCTCAGTGGCGCATTCGACCGAGCCATACTAGAAGGCCTACAGTATGACGTAGATCAAGGCGGAAAGGGATGGGAAGGCCTCCAGGCGCAAGTAGGGAATGAAGAGGATGTTATCGCTCTAGCATATACGAGCGGAACTACCGCGAAGCCTAAAGGAGTTGAGTTCACACATCGAGGCTGTTATGTTGCTGCACTGGGCAATGTCATAGAGTCTGGCTTGAACCATCATACGGGGAGATGCCGATATCTATGGACTTTACCGATGTTCCACGCAATGGGTTGGACATTTCCCTGGGCTGTAACGGCTGTCAGAGGTACACACTACTGCATACGCAAGATCGATTATCCAGAGATATGGAGACTTTTGCGAGACGAGCATATCACACACTACAACGCTGCGCCTACGGTCAACACGCTTCTTTGTGCAGCCAAGGAGGCTGTACCTCTTCCTCACCCTGTCCGTGTTACTGTCGCTGCGAGCCCACCGACAGCGCATCTTTTCGAGCAAATGACGAATCTAAACCTGCACCCGGTCCATGTCTATGGACTGACTGAGACTTACGGGCCTATCACGAAAGGCTATCATATGCCGTTATGGGAACAAATCCCAAAAGAACAGAAATATCAGAACATGGCCCGGCAAGGCCATGGTTTCATAACCAGCCTGCCGATCCGTGTGGTCAAGACCGATGTACCTGAAGGCACAATCATCGACGTAGAGAAGAACGGCAAAGAGATCGGAGAAATTGTCTGTGCCGGCAACATTTGCGCCAAGGGATATTACAAGGACTCGGAGGCAACGAGAAAGCTGTTTTCTGGGAACGTGCTTCACACTGGCGATTTAGCAGTATGGCACGGGGACGGAGCAGCACAGATTCTGGATAGAGCAAAAGACATCATCATAAGCGGTATGCTACTTCAACTGTCGACTAAGAAAGGCGTTTTTCTTGCTAATTTATGAATGTAGGAGGGGAGAACATCTCATCCGTTGCATTGGAATCCATGCTTGCCACGCATCCTGATATTCTAGAGGCAGCAGTGGTTGCGGTAGCTGATTCGCATTGGGGTGAACGACCCAAAGCGTTCATTACAGTGCAGGCGGGTAAAAACCTAAAGGCCGAAGAGGTCGTTGAATGGGCCAAACATAATAGTGGTATAAGCAAGTTTATGGTTCCTAGGGAAGTGGAGATAGTTACCGAGCTTCCAAAGACAAGTACGGGGAAGTTGAAGAAGAACGTCTTGCGGGAGTGGGCGAAAGGAGCTGATAGAAGCCAGGTGACTTGAAGCCAGCATTGGCGTTCATACAGTATGTGCAAGTAGGGGCTATGTAGATGTATAGGAGATATAGGGAAATGTTACTAGAAGACCACTGCTTGATACTCTATGAGAGTGAAATAGTCAATGTGCCTACCTTAGGTATCTAGCTTCCTAATAAGGTGAGCAGGCATGTGATCATTACGGAGACCCAAATTCGGCTGTCTGTAGACTGAGGCGGAGTCTTGGGCGGCATCGATAACCGCCCGAACGTATGCATCCCTGCAAGTGCGAGACAACGCCCAACGCCAAACTGATCCGTTCGGTTCGGTTCATTCATCACCATCGTCTCGACGGATGCTCTCCTTCTAAATACTTTCAAGACAAACAATTCATTAGCGATTACATGATACATCACGTTCAACATGAATCTAATGCAAACACCCCAAGAAGGACTACCATGAATACGAGAATCTGCCACAGCCTCAAGCGACTCTCCAACTTGCACGCGCCCACCGTTTCCGTCAATACCTTCAAACACTGACAAATCAACTCCTTTAGCCTATTCATCGACAAACACTTGGTGGGAAAGGATTAGGAATTGGTCCAACACTTTTCCTTCGGAAACACGACTTTAAGAGAAGGCATTTGGGCAGCTACGAAGGAACGGGATCTAGCATCCTTCACCAAGCTTCTCCTGCCCTATCCCTCCTTCAACATATCAACAGCCTGTCTCTGTGTGGGCTTCATGGTTCTCGAGACATAACGTCTAACCCCCCAGGTCTGACAACACACGACCGCCCGACTATCCTCTAAGCTCTCGCACTTCATCCTCGTTATCGATTGACTCAGCCAACCTATCCCCTGCTTCTCTCCCAATATCATATCGTGTTCCAATAGACACTACGCGGAAATGGTCCGACCACGGCCTCCGATGCTGGATATCAGCGAAACGACATCAGCTTCGTCATCCTCGAGCTCTCCCGAGCGAGCCGTTTATGATGACACCGACTTCTTCACAGCGCAAAGAAATGATTCGCAATCCTCCATCGGGGTCTCGTCCCTACGGGACATGACCATGTCACCGTCACTAGAACGAGAACACAGATTAACTCCTATTAGTCGCCTTCCTCCCGAACTCCTGATATGTGTATTCTCAAAGCTGAGCTCGAGCGTGGACCTGAGAAATTGCTTACTGGTGTCCAAGGCATGGTCGAGGAATAGCGTGGACCTACTGTGGCACAGGCCGTTATGTAATACGTGGAAAAACCTGCTCAATGTCGTTTCCTCGGTACGGAAGGAGAACCCATACTTCCCCTATTATGGGCTTGTCAAGAGACTGAATCTTTCGAATCTAAGCGAACAAATCAGCGATGGAACGGTACAGTCATTTGTATCATGCAAAAGGGTAGAAAGGTTGACCTTGACTGGTTGTGTCAAACTTTCCGACCAAGGGGTAATCTGCCTTGTCAATGGAAGTAAGAGTCTGCTCGCCCTGGATATAACAGGCCTAGAGTCTGTGACAGACCATACTCTTTTGGCTGTATCTCAAAATTGTCCCCGGCTTCAAGGACTCAATATCACAGATTGCTCTAGAGTCACTGACGAGTCCCTCGTCGCTGTAGCGGAAAATTGTCGATATCTGAAGAGAGTAAGTGTTTTAATCGAGACTGGAAAAGACCTGCGCTGACGATAAAACAGCTCAAGCTTAACAACTGCTCGTTAGTCACAGATGAATCCATCTGTGCCGTAGCAGAGAACTGTCCGTCGATGCTGGAGATAGATCTCCATAATTGCAGACAGATAACAGACATATCCATTACAGCTCTAATATCTCGTGGCCGTCAACTTAGAGAACTTCGCATTGCTCATTGCCATCTAGTCACTGATCATGCCATCCTAGAGTTACCTAGACAGATGACGTTCGAAAGTCTTCGCATTCTCGATCTTACGGCCTGTGTTCAACTCCATGATGATGCGGTGGAGAGAATCATAGAATCCGCGCCACGTCTAAGGAATCTCGTCCTTGCGAAGTGTAGAGAGATCACGGATCGGTCGGTGCTTGCAATTACAAAGCTCAGCAAGAACCTACATTACATTCATCTGGGTCACTGTGCGCAGATAAGTGATACGGCGGTCATACAGCTTGTTAAGATGTGCAATAGGATCAGGTACATTGACCTGGCATGCTGTCACCGCCTTACCGACGCCAGCGTGAAGCAGCTTGCAACGCTTCCTAAGCTGAGAAGGATTGGCCTTGTAAAATGTCAAGCTATCACGGACGTAAGTATACGTGCCCTAGCAAAGGCGGGCTCAGAGCCCCCTCGCAAGTACCCCCTAGGTGTGAGTCTACTGGAGAGGGTACACTTAAGCTATTGCGTGCACTTGACGCTTCAGGTACGATTGACTCAGCAACATCCTTATCTGCAGTACTAAAGCTCTCAAAAAGGGAATTCATGCGCTCCTCAATCAATGCCCAAAGCTCACACACCTTAGCTTGACCGGCGTTCAAGCGTTCTTTCTCCGAGAAGATCTGATAACATTTTGCCGAGAGGCACCGTCAGGTATAGTTCCCCTCAAATACATCTAAGGATCCTCTTTGCGTTTATATCTCTACTAATATTCTGCGCAGAGTTCACGGATCACCAACGCAATGTATTTTGCGTGTTTTCAGGCGAGGGTGTAAATCGTCTTCGCAACTATCTGAATGACAATCAGCCTTCCGTGATCTATGATACGGAGGGCACAATGTACGATGACCGTGACGGCGAAGAAGCGGACGCCGATCAACAAGTCACCGGATTGATGCATGCCACAGGATTAGGTGCTGACGATGATGATATGGATGATGAAGTGGATGTTGGAGATGATAGCCAGTATGGTGGTGAGGTCGATGGCTGAAATAACTGCCGGTTTCTGACCTGGTCGTCGTGCCGACATTTTTATGAAGCTTTTTTCATCCGCAAACTACAAGTTTAATGGGGTAACGGTAGGCATAGATGGATTCACGAGCGAGATTCGAGAGATTTGATTACATGGTGCTAAGGCCATGTTTTACCAGTTTTAGCCCGAGGATACCCTTATGTGTTTGCATTACGGCCGAACAGCTTTTTCCGCGAGGAACGAGACACACTCACTCATGGCTGGGAGAGGTGTTGTGTTTCCTGTCTTTTAGAGCTACAACAAGCAAGCTTGCATTACCTAGTGTCATAGCTAAGTACAATTTCTATCATGTTCCACTGCAGTCTTCGTTGAAACGATAGTAAGCTGCTACTATATCCAATCCTCGTGACTAGAATTCACCACGACAGCATTTGATCACGATCGTGCATTGCAGGTGTCTAAACTCTCACCGTCTTCCGTAGTGCTCATATTCATTCACGACACATCCACCCCACATCGATATTTCTTACCCTCCTCATTGATGCATCTCCACCTAAACATTCAATACTTCTTACCCGTAATAGCAGATACACAAAGGTCACCCATACCAACAAGAATGCGCAAATCCAAACACATGCCGGTTTTGGCTCCACAATCCTCCACCACAGAACCCTTGTCTCTCGTCAAGATCCGTCAACAGTGGATCGCGGCCCTCGAACTAGCCCCTATACCCTCCATTGCGGCACAGAAACGTATTGTCAGCCTTCTCAAGGTCCACCACGAGATCGAGCATAAGCCTCCGCTCCTCACACCCCGTCAGATGGCCCTTCTATTCCTCAACCTTGGGCTCTTGCGTGCGTTTCTCGGCGACTATTGGTTGGCCGAAGGCAGCTTCAAGGAAGCTCTGAAGCTTGATGAGGGCAATGTGGTGGGATGGTATGGCTTAGGCATCGCGAGGTTTCTGCTTGGGGATCTGAAGAACAGCAAGAGGGCTTTTGGGAGGTGTTTGGGATGTTTGGGCAATCATGAGAGTTTACCCGTGAAGGTGTGGGTAGCTGTTGGAGGGTGGCACGGTTGTGGACTAGAAATGGAAGAAGAAATCAGGGAGGGAGGGGTGTGGAATTTCTCGAAAACCAGGGTGGTGTGGAACTTGAAACATACGATACATGAGATGGCCTGGAAGAAGGGGGGCCGACAGAGGCCGGCGGAGGGAAAGTGCGGGCTTAACGGTGTTCCTGTAGGGGTGCTATTCGGACCAGAATTTGATATTCCTCTTCCTACACACCATGACGTGGTAATGGGGCGATTGAAACAGCTCGGAATGCTTTCCGGTAATGTCAAAACATTTGAGGATTTGCAGCGGGAGAAAGAGAAAGCTAGCGAAGAAGAATTGCAAAAACGCAGGAAAACAGTTTCCGATATCCATCCGGCGCTGAGGCCAAAGCTGTCTCTTCTCCAACGCTCGAGAGCAGGGCCTTCCGGTAACTTGTACGATATTCCCGAGTCTGCGGAACCTCTATCTGCTGTTCCCTCATTCCCAGTCCTACAGCCCCAGCAGACTTATTCGAATCGCATTGGCCCTCCGCCCGAACTTTCCCCACTACGACCTCGACTTAGAAGAGCGAAGACTGGATACCCAACTAAAAATTCATCTTTTCCGGTGCCTCCACTGCAGGAAAATGTTTCAAATAACACACGTCCTCCTTCTAAGCTTCCTGGATTTCAACAGCAACCCATAACGGTGAAAACTGAGAAACCAGCTAGCACACTGTCCAGATCCCCGGAAACCCGGCAAACTTGCCCCGTACTCGGAGTTGATCTATTACGCTCTTTCTCTCAAGAAGAGTTAAAGAAGGCAGATACCTATGACCAAGCCTCCATTCGCCCAGAGTCTTCAATATCACAACAAGCTGTACTAACATCCACTGATCCTCCACCTGTTCCTCCTCGCTCTCACAAGAGAATAGATGTTGAGCCAAGCGCGCCAGCCTCCACTCAACTTCAAATCGCCAAGCTAGAGCAAGCGTCCGCCAATCACACGCTTCTTCAACCCAACCCATTTCACCTTCTAAAAAACCTAGAGAAATCGAATATTGGCGATGACGTCCAGTCCTCTCCCATCTCTTTGACTCATAGCGCCAAGGGTGATCTATCGTTAAACAGAAAGCAAGCTCTGCATTCACTACAAGCTTCTTCGATGGCCCACATTGCTCTTCCAAAGTCTCCTTCAGAGCAAGAGCCTAAAGAAGGTGAGAGTAACACCACCTCAACTCACCTTGAGCCAACCAAGCAAAGTAATGGACTTGGCTCGCCATATCTTACAAATCAGCCATCCTGGTGGTCTCTTCCTGAAGAAGAAATTGACCGCCTTAATAAGATCATGTTCGAGAACATTGCCCAGTTAGATGCAATTGCTGGCAGAGGCAGACCCGCCTCTGCCTATAGAATACCGCCTCGTCGTGATAGTCTTCTACCACCCCCAGTTTCCGCTACATCCTCTTCATTTCCAACCAAAGCTCCGAAAGCGGACCCTTTCGCTAACCTCTTACCTTTTGGCTTCAATCGTGTATCTCAAATTCGTGATTCAGGCTCGTCCTGCAACACTACTTCAACTTCATTACTCAATATCTATGATCAACAAGACACAAATACCTCCGCTGGTGGACCCTCGCATTTGAACCCTGTATCCGCTCCCACATTTAGCTCTCATGGTCAAGACTTTTACACCGGTCAAACATCGGCCTCGAACGTAATATCTGCTCCATCAGAAGGCTATTACGAATCACACCATGCCTACGGCTGCCCAACAGGCCCAACCTATCCAGCTCCAAGCATGAAGAAACTCCAGTCTCCCCTATCTCCAGCGACTACAACGAATCCGACAGCAAAGGTTGTACCTCCACCTTTCCCTCTAGCCAAGTCTGCAGAAGAATCTGGAAACATGAAGAACCTCCAAATTCCCACCGCCACTAGCGCAGCACCCACGGCACCCAACACACTCTTCGAGCGTCCATCCAACTCGATCAGTATCGAGCTGCCCGATAAATTTGCAGATGGGGGCATCACCATATACCATTTCAATTTCAGAGAAGAACTAGACGACGAGCTTGCGCAGCTATTCCGTGGTAACGGAGGGTGTTTTCTTGGAAAGAATATAACAGACGATTTGCAGCGTGCGTATGAGCATCAGTCACAGAGGAAGACCGAGGAACAAAGGTGTGTTGAACGGGTACTGAAGGCACGAATTGCTAGGGAGAAGGAAGAAGAGGACCGGGAGGTTGGAGGGCTAAGTCCGGATGGGTTGCTGCGGCCAGTCGTATTCGATAAGCTCGACCATCACAACCGCGTGTTCAGGAAGAGTAAATATAGACAGATTGAGGGAGAAAGCCGTGGATCTAGTAATCTGCTGCAACCGGAGGAGAGGAAAGAGAGGCAGAATGAGGGGAAAAGGCTTGGATCTGATGATCTACTGCAACCAGGGAAAGATATATTCACGCAGGTTGAAGGTCAAGGCCTTGGCTATGTTGATATGCTACAGCCGACTGTTTCTCCGGAGGTCCCGCAGAAGAAGACGAGGAAGGTGAAAGAGACGTGGAAGATCGATGAGGATGGGCATGTCGTGTGAACGTTCGCGCCTTCTGCTTTGTGCCATTTCTGAAGTACGGTTAGCGTGTTTGCGTATTGCACGCATTTTGTTCAGTGGGGATTGCCCTCATAGCCAGAAACCTTCTTGGCGGATTTCGCTTTTGCCTGCATTCCATTCGAGCGGACTGCGGAAAGGAAAGTTGCAGGTCTCTCAAAGCCAAAAACACCCTTCTCGGGTTTTTCATCTGCGCGTACTGCCTTCAAGCACACCTTGGAGCGGGAAGAGGTAATCCGAAGAGCGGAGCTTTTTCTTTGGGTTTTGCACATGCATGCATTCATGTGAGGGGATCTTGGCTGTGGAAGGAAATGAACAGATAGTGGAGAGACGATTGATAAAGGACTCCCAAAGTAGAGACTTTATTTCCCCTTTACTGCATCGGCGTGCATTGCATTCGGGCCCCCTTCGTCTTCACAACTCGAATACCCCACGCAGTCAAGCCTGCATGCATATCTACTGTCAGCAAAATTACTCCTACATCCTACTTTCCAAAACAACCAAAAACACATGAAACACTAAGAACCCGTCACAGTACCACAAACATTCTCCCTCTCGAAAAAAATACACGATAACATAGTCCCTTCTAGTCACAACATGCACTTGTTTCGAACCCCAATCCTCACTCACGTGAGACCTCATAGTTAGTAGCGCTGCGCTCAAGTTGATGCCCGCGAGTATGTAGGATTTCTAGAGTCGTCGTTCCCAGCAATAGATCCGAAAGTGAGCTTTCCTTTATCGATCTACCATCTTCGCCACCGCTGTAAGAATCAGCGTAAGAATACTAGCATTCGCTTTACGCAGGCTAAAGAAACAACAGTCTACAAACAACGATTCCAACTCATTTCTTCACTCGTGTGCTCCCCATCAAACATTGTCAACTCTGACTTCTTCGCTGGTTGTTTTCTTTACTTATTTTCGTGTGTGTTGCTGAGATGCGACCAAAGAGGTTTTAGCGCCGTGTATGAGTATCGAGTAAGTGATGTCTGGTACTCCCGTTGACGTTCTCTATTCAATCAGATCCTGACGAATGTCGAACGAAAAAATCTGCACTCTTGATGGATATTGCGTTGGCTGTAAGCGCTCCAACTCTTATCTTTCTTTCTTTGGGGGAAGCTATTCGTTCTGAAAATAATCGACCAAATACTGTTAGTATGTTTAAAAATTAGTATGTGAGAAAACGGCCTCGCAAAAACGGGGCGTCGAGGCCATCCCTAATCGGACGCGTTCTCACCTGGTATTCGCGAATATCCCTCTTGGAATTTAATCCGCTCTGTATCGCGCCTTTGACCAGCGTTTCGAGTGCATATTGGTTAGGGGACTTGTATCAAGTAAATTCGAACTTAGTCCAACCGGCTTCGTACAAACAAGCTGGTGGTACGGGGGGGCTATAATTGCCACTACCACCTACACTGCGATTTCACGGAATGCAAAGGCAAACCAGACTGTCGCTCCGTGTAGGGTTTGCAGATGATTGTTGTTGTGAGAAGCCCCCTATTTCTGTGCGTGTGTTACGCTGTAGTTGCTTGCCGTCCATGTTGCTGCATACCGCCCCTCACACCTACTTTCACTAGAAGTTGTTTTTAGTAGACTTGGAAAGGATATACCGTGAGATTTGGTTAGTAAATTACGATAAATTTGACAGATTGTATATATTGGTTATTGAAAAACTCATTTGCGTTCGGTTCTATGGTGTAGTGGTCAGCGTATGATTTCCCCACATCCTTTGGATGGTAGATTTTAAACTCTGACACGATTTAGACTCTGGATTCTGATTCCAGCGACCCCGTTTCGAATCCGGGTAGGACCCTTTTTGTCCATTGGTAAAACTCCCTTCCTTTGTTTTGCTATAATTTTTCACTGCAAGTTCTCAGTATTATTTTCTATCAGCGAAGCAACCCCCCCTTTGAAGCTGTACGCTACAAGGCTGAGAAAGACCTGCAGCCATCGCATTTTGGCATGATCCCGGCCCCCGACCACCTCTATGTATATACTTCCACCAAGGCTTGCTGTGAGCCTTTCCCATTGGGGTCCCACAGCTAGTCTAGGTGTATTACTGTAGTTGTCTGGGTGGCGTCATCTCAATCAAACAAGACACGAATTGTCTTCCAAAATGATACCTGGAATAGGCTGAACTGAACATCGTTAATTGGTACGGTCGAATCGAACAAACGCATTGCTACAAGGTCAACTTTAGTACCCAGACTTGTCTGGCTATAACATTCTCCTAGTTTCCCCTGAGATGCCGGGGTCTATCGGTATGAAGGAAATTCGTCTCCCCTCCCCAATGACCTCTGCACGCCGCTCGCGTGGAAGGATGGCGGAGCTCTTCTCGACCTTCTTTGGCCACAGGAAAGGCGCTTTGTTGTCGTAAACTCAGGCAGTCAGTGCAGAGCTTGGGACATTGGACTACAGTAGCTTTGACCGCATGGGTCCTAAGGTAGTATTCGGACATACCTTAGGTTACACATAGACCCTAGCGAACGGAAAGATCTTACTGGCTGAGGTAAGAACTAGTTCTAGTGTTGGGCTACGAGCATGAGGGAACAGAAAGACGAAATGATTGCTAGCGAGAGAGCAAAGCAGCGCCAACTTAATTTGAGCTACTACTTTACTTGGAGCGTTACCTCCAAGAAATTTACACATAGATATAAATATCTATGATATACCAGGAGTATTCGTTTCCCAGTATCCTAGCACCCTCCTAACTCTGACAACTCAATCTTAGATGCCCCACCTTTACTTGAAGGCCTGATTCCGCTTAACAGCCAAAAACGTCAAACTCCACAACTGCCGAATATCCGATTCTATATCCCTTAGAATCAGCTTTCACCCATCCCAAATCCCAAATTCCGTCAACTCACCTGTCGACCCTGTCCCGGGAGGCGGCGGCAGCGCACCCAGCGGCGTAAATTGAAAATCACCATTCGTATAGATCCAGCTCCAGACTTCAGAAGACAAATGCGCGCTATTTTTCTCAATTACGTCCCAGAGCGTATTGTACCCCGTAAGCACATTCGCATGCACTGTTTTATCTTTGCAAAACATCGGTGTATGGTGCTTCTCGGCGCACCTTGCCAATTGCAGTTCCAAGCCCCGGGCCATCATGGCCAGTTGCCAGGACCACACGACGGTACCATGGTAGGCATTCGTGGTCCACTACGAGATCTTCGGGTTAGCATTACTCTTTCAGAAATAGGCTCATCAGGCTTAAGACGTGTCAGAAGAGTATGTGCGACCGGATTGTGTCTCAAGTCTCATGGTTAAGTTTAGGCTAGGAAGTGTAGACTCCGGAAGCATGCTTACGTTGGCTGCGTAGACGGGGTCTGGGCCGAAGGCGGGGTTAGCGACGAGCATGCCGACGGATGTCATGAGGCCGGCGGGGAAGGTGCGGCGGATATTGTTGGCGGTTTGGTTTAGGAACGCGCTGAGTTGGGATTGGTTCGTGGTATTCAGCAAGAAAAGCCGGAAACAATCATCCGTGTTCATAACCTCAACTTTGCTCAGATTGTTGTTCCCCTCCAGCCCCAGGGCATAGAACTTCACGTCCGAGTCGATGCTCTGAGATTGCGAGGGTCCGGGGGAAGAAGAGCGGGAGATGTACGCTTGAAGGCGGGATTCAGCTTCTTGGGCGGGGACGGAGACAGCGAAGAATGAAAGTGTGTTGTCTTCCCAAGTTTTCGCGTAGGAGGACGCGAGAGTACACCAGGACGGGTGGGTTGGGAAGAGGCCGAAGAGGGAGAGACGGGAAATGGAGCGGAGGGCGGCTGGAACGAGGGCGGTGTTAACGTCGTAGGGGATGCGGGCACCACCAATGCCTGTGAGTGTAGGGTTAACAAGGCTCGGGTGAGTGAGGCTGGGAAATGAGACCAAATGGAAATATTGGGACGAGAGTAACGGACACTTTCGTGGTGTTGCCAGGCCGAGAAAATGAACAAAAAGATATGCCTCTGTCATCATCTTGATCAAGGAACGCTCACTTACCATAGGTACTATCACGCCATTCCCCTACGATTTGATCTGCTTTCAGATGGGCAAGGTTCTCAATGGTCTGGTTACCCTTTGACGCAAACCGTCCGGCAATGCCCATAATCTTCTCTGCAGTAATCAAGGCTAGTTGTCCGTAGGTCAAATTACGATTTGCAGGATTCACTCGCCCAGCTGGGGTACTGGAAGGCAATGTCAGCCGGGTAATGTACCGTTAGTATGTTTCAGTACCTAAGAAATGCTGAAACTCGATGGCTATCGTCGGCGTTGTTAAGGAAATAGCGATCCATGAGAACAGGCAGGTAGTAATCTGAGTCGATCTATCGTCTGTCAGCGCTGGTAGCTTCAGAAACAGCTAGGAAGCCTACCATCTTGTAGTCATACAGTGGAGCTGCGCTGGTGATATTGTTCTTTTCATTAAGATAGGTTGCATAGTCCCTAGATTTCTCGGTTCGTAAATATCTTTTCCAGATTCCAGCGGAAGGGTAGTTAAAACCATGACGGGTTGGATTGATCAAGCCCCAAAGATACAGTTGTGATGAAATAGAGATATAAAAGATCATAAGAGGCAAGACTAACCCTATAGTCTCTTCATGACAGACACTGCCATCGGTTCGATTGATTCTTTCAAGTACAGCGCCAATAACCGCTTCGATTGCCTGATCACTAAGCACCGGCTGCAGCAACAATGCTGCAATCATTGAATCTCTACCAAAGTAAGTAAGAAAACGCCAAGCACCAGCCAGCAACTTGTCAGTATACGACAAGAATGACAACGACGTGGTCTGATCTGGTTGCTGGCTTATCAAGCCCTGGGAAGCTGAATTGAGCACAACTGAAGCATTAAGCTGGGTCAATTGCGGATAGTTAAAGTCGGCATAGAATACGTAATCTCCTGGAGTGAAGCTGAGAGTTTGTTTATTAACTTTCACCGCTGCCCCTTGAGAAGATTTCCGGGGGATGAAGCCAAAATTGGTTGTTGTGATATTGTCGAGCCATAGTCTACTTAATGTCGCGCCGCCCTCAGGCAGACTGGAAATGTGAATTGCCATCTGTATTTCTGGCACGAGTATGGAAGGGCCCTCAGTGAAGTCACGGATCGTTCGAATGCTACCAAGCAGGGGAACGGTAAGTGTAGCTGATGCGTTAAATCGGATAACGCCGCTTATTCCAACGCTTGGGTACTGTGAGCCATTGGCCTTCATAGATACTGGCTGTAGTGCCTGTCCATCGGTAGAATTGACAATTTCTATTCCTAATGACCCGTTGACTCCGCTCTGAGGTGCAAAGAAAGCACAAACGCCGCTGTTACCAGCAGGCCAGGCAACGATCAGTCGAGGGCCAATAATTGACAGATTACTTTCTGGAAGAGGGGATGTGACAACCGCTTGAGCATCAACAAGACAGTCGGAGTAGAAGTAATTCTCATAGGGCGGATCGCTAAGACGCAATACGGTAGGAGGATTTGAGCATGGTGATACATCATTACCTGGGATGGATATGGAGGTGCTGCTCCCGGATACCGAAGATGTATTGGAAGAGACACAAGTAAGAAGCGATGTTAGGGCAAGTACCCTGATCAGGGTAATTGGAACCATATTATAACTATATTCCAGAAATGCAAAATAGAAGAACAGTCAGAGGGACGGTTTAGTACTCAAGTCTCTAGACAGTAAATTGGAAACCTTTAGCAGTGACGAAATGGCGGACGTTGGAGAAGTAGAAGACTAGGACTGAAAAAGACATGAGAAGCGATTCTTTGCGGGGAAGCCAAGCCAGAGAAGTCAATCCGAAGACCTTTCCGCTCACCCTCGTCGCGTTCCATAACGCTGTTTCGTAGAATCTGTCAGACACCGATGGAAATGATACCATCTGAAAATTAGGAGAATGGGTTTGCAGTGCCGAATGGGAAAAGGCATCGCAGTAAGCGCTAACCCGAAAGGGCTTAGTTCTAGCACGTCTGAGATACCTTACTGAGGCGTGTAATGCTAGCCTTGCTTAGTAATGAGCACCGTTGGCGAAGTTTTCACGTGACTTACGAAATCGTGGTAAAGGAATGAGCCACCTGAGTCTGCCGAGCTCCGTATCCGGCCATTGTGGAATTCTGCATTGGCGGACTCTTAGACTTGGCGTAGGGAAGTCGACATGTGTATCAGGGTTGAAGTGTGGAATGGTCTGGAGAAATAATTACGGTAGGGAAGATTCAACGACCGAGGCAGAAGCACAGCCAAGAGCTCCTTCGTCCCTATCTTGTACAGGAGCGGTGAAAAGTCAAAATTTCAATACTCAACTGAGGATCGTAGCCGGACCCTTGACGGTAAGATGTTCTAGACGGGTATCGAAATGGACGCCAAAAGCGAGTGACTCTTCACAGCCATGCTTGACCCAAAACCCTATGCTCACAGCAAAGCCTACTGGACATGACCATCCAGTCCATCGTCTCAGAAGAGCGCAAAGCGCATAGCATGCATAGCCCACCTGTTTCTATCATACAAGAACATACAATGCACACATCTTCGATATAAGTCAGCATGAGTGAGGCAGAGATAACCAGGGAATGCTTGCCATAGAAAGACCAAGGATCATAGAGATCCAGAAAAGTACGTTCTATAATCACTCAGCTTTATGTAACCAAATCACCTAATACTGATAGACATACATTGAGCAGCCTACGGCCTCTCACGAACTTTGTCCTTTGAATCGCCACAATGGGCAATTGCATCATCTGGGCAACGAACCCGTAACCTCGAAGCTTTTTCGTGATGCATCCCATGACAAGCTCATGTCCGAGAGAACTAACAAGGAACGTGATCATGGTTGCCATATTGCGCGAGACGTGAGGTCGAGAGGCCCCATAAACATGGCGACGGAGGAAGTGGTGGACAGGAATGTTCCACTCGCGAGAGAACTCGAGCCTTAAAGTACTTGAGCGAGCTTACGAAAAACTTGTTTTAGGGGAATATCTTACCAATCACAAGAGTTCCACCAATCCGAGTAGAAATGACGATCAGCGAAACATGTAATCTCCGCAAAGGCTCCCAAGACATATTCGAAAATAACCAGGAATATAAGCAATAAGGTTATCATAAAAGGAAAGAGAAGCATGCTGATGGTTTCGGCCAGGATGAGACCCTTGTCTGGCCATCGGTGGATTTGTTCAAGTTTGAGAGCGGCCTCGTTGAGTACGGGAACGATGAATTCCTCGCTGGTGATTGTTAAGAGAAAAATACAACCGAAGACTGCAAGAGTCTTATAGAATAACTCCGCCCAATTTCTCTTCTCTGTCCTTGGATATTCAAGTTCGTAACAAAGTGTCGGACAGAGGATGTAATCAACGTAATTATAAAGAGTAAGATTCTGAGGATATGTAACCCGACCAAGGGGCGAAGTGAGCTCAAGGGCAAGATCTTCACGGAGCTGGCTTAACACCTCTTTTTCATCTTCATGCTTTTGATTGTCTGCTGCTGTGTCCAGCTCATTGAGATTAGCACTCGAGCTCGGGTATCGTACGGCTGCCGCGGTCGACGCATTCTCTGGGTTATCTAACGCTGACAGTCGATGCTCAGTCCTACTTAGATGCCCATTATAAAACGCATATGAATGCATCTTCATAAGGAAGACTAAGCTGTGCAAGGTGAAGAACACCTGGGCCGTCCATGTCCAACGCAGCATAAACGGCCAGCTAGCCTCAATTAGAAAGGTGGTGTGTAAGTATGAGTGCTCTTGGCATACTTAACCCAGAGAATTATCCACCCAGCTTGGTAGAGAGCTTGAATAGGCATTCCACAATTTTCCCATCGTAACCAGCCCTTGCTGTTCCTGAAAATCTTTTGCAACGGTAAGCTCAAAGTCGTGCTTCCGATCATGACCAGGTCACTGATGCCGATTTGTAGTGTATTCGCAGTCAAGAGAGCCCATACGTGGACTCTAAGAGGGTAGCCCGTATCTTTTATATTTCTCAGGACCGTAGTCAAGACCATGATCCCCAACCCAATCCAGAACAGTATGAAGAACCCTCGGAAATCCCTGTACTCGCTTTTCGGATCGAAGTGAGAGACTCGAGCAGAGTAGTCCACTGTAGGAAACAGGCGGTGCTTTTGATTCTGTGCTCGAACTTGCTTCCGGGCAGATGAGATAGACTGGACTGAAGGGGGAGCATCGGCAGGAAGAGGCGTGGAGCGCCCGCTGTGTTCGATCTTAGTTAGAGGCCTTTCTAGTAAACATGAAGTATTACCTTGATATTCCGGATGGTAGGTGGTCGGGTCCGCCGTTGGGCATCAGGCCGGCCTCTTCGCTCTGGGCTCTTTGGACCAGAGAATTTCCAGGCTTGACAGCCCGAGGGCGTAGAATGTGATCCGTTCCACCATTTTGAGGGAAGTACGACGACATGTTGGATGTATAGGCCAAGAAGTTGTATTGAGGTCAGCTTAGGGCTATCGATCGATGATGCTCTTCAGGCAAACATCTAACAGAAGAAAGAATGATAGGGATCAATGTTCATGAGAGACCTGTTGAGATAGACAGTGGATGAGAATTCCCCGGAGCTAGGACGAGGCATTTCCGAAAGCCTTATCAATCATACACGTCGTTGCGGCAGTGTCAGCCAGCTGATGATATTTCCAAGCTGTCAAAGTCAGGGCCAGAAAACGGCCAATTGGAGCCGCGGTAAGCGCTGCCCTGTAGGGCAAAGCTAGTGTTCTTGAAAGAGCTCGATGAAATGACCTGAGGATTACTACAGTTCTGTGCCAATGAAGGAGCTGTAATGAATAACGGCGGTATGTTATACCACGATACCTCGATATTGTATGCCGTAAGCTGTCTGCAATCGCTGTGAAACCTCAAAGGAAGACCTGCGGCCTGGGGCTCTGGAGGGCCATGAGTTCTTGTGAGCTTGACCATGGGGAGCCTTGGGCACCTAGAGACTGATCATTGGAGCAGTAAAGCAGTTCATCCGCAATGTGCGCGCATCAAAAACCATCGCAGATGAACGGTCAGTTGTGCAAAAGGAAAGTGCGGCTCTACGAGCGAGCTTTAGGGAAGAGAGTGGGGATGCGAACACCAGGTTTGCCGGTACCTTGGATCACCGATACAGGGAGAAGCTAAGATTTACACAGAAGGAACAATGTTGCGAAGCTGCTGTATCTCTTTACTCTTGGAGAACGGACTCACTTCGGTCAAATAGAATGTCTCAAACTGCTAGCATCAGCGCGCTTCGCCGACAAGAGGCTGGGCTATTTGGGGACTATGCTGCTCTTAGATGAGAACCAGGAAGTGCTGACACTTGTTACAAACTCTCTGAAGAAGTATGCGTCCACAAGTCATCCTTCTTCAGTGGTGCTAATTGGACACTACATAGTGACCTCAATCATTCGAACCAATACGTTGTTGGACTCGCCTTATGTACTCTTGGTAACATTGCTGGTATCGAGATGTCACGAGATCTGTTTCCTGAGATTGAGAGTCTTTTGTCTACATCGAATCCGTACATTCGCCGAAAAGCTGCGCTATGCGCCATGAGGATATGTCGTAAAGTTCCCGACCTACAAGAACACTTTGTGGAAAAGGCCAAGCTTCTCTTATCGGACCGTAATCATGGGGTATTGCTCTGTGGCCTCACTCTTGTCACAAGCATGTGTGAGGCGGAAGAAGTAGAGGGTAGTGAAGAGTCGATTGTAGAGATGTTCCGTCCTCTTACGTCTGGTTTGGTCAGGTCTCTGAAAGGATTAGCTAGCACAGGATACGCACCAGAACACGATGTTACGGGTATAACAGATCCGTTCTTACAGGTGAAGATTCTTAGACTCCTTCGGGTGCTGGGACGCGGAGACGGCCGTACAAGCGAGCAGATCAACGACATCCTGGCTCAGGTGGCCACCAACACAGACTCATCGAAGAATGTTGGAAATTCAATATTATACGAATCAGTTTTGACAATCCTCGACATCGAAGCGGATTCAGGGTTGCGCGTGCTCGGGGTCAATATCCTGGGTAAGTTCTTGTCAAACAAGGACAACAACATACGATACGTGGCGTTGAATACCTTGGTCAAAGTTGTTGCAGTTGAGCCCAATGCTGTACAGAGACATAGGAACACCATTCTGGAGTGCCTAAGAGACCCAGATATCAGCATTCGAAGACGGGCACTAGACCTCAGCTTCACCCTTATTAATGAGGGGAATGTTCGGGTACTCATCCGCGAGCTTCTTGCCTTTCTAGAAGTGGCAGACAACGAGTTCAAACCAGTCATGACTAGTCAAATAGGCGTTGCTGCAGATCGATTTGCTCCCAACAAAAGATGGCACGTTGATACCATGCTCAGAGTGCTTAAGCTAGCAGGAAATTATGTCAAAGAGCAGATCCTCTCGTCTTTCGTTCGCTTAATCGCTACGACCCCAGACCTCCAAACCTACTCGGTTCAGAAACTCTACGCGGGTCTAAAGGACGATATCACTCAGGAAGGCTTAACGTTAGCAGGCACATGGGTCATAGGGGAGTACGGAGATGCATTGTTACGAGGTGGGCAGTATGAAGAGGAAGAGCTAGTCAAGGAAGTCAAGGAGAGCGATATTGTTGACCTGTTCACTACGATTCTCAACAGCAGCTACTCCACCCAAATAGTTACAGAATACATCATTACCTCAGTAATGAAGCTCACCACGCGACTAAACGAGCAAGCCCAAATTGACAGGATACGGCGGCTCCTGTCACAGCGCACTGCAAACCTCAGCGTCGAAATCCAACAGAGATCTGTCGAATACACGAATCTCTTCGCCTACGACGAAATTCGAAAGGGTGTCTTGGAGAGGATGCCACCACCTGAGATAAGGGAAGAACAGCGCGTACTCGGTGAAGCAACGCCAAAGCAGAAGAAAGCTGCTGCGAAAGCCAGGAAGGGCCCAACTAAAGTGACAGAGCAGGACATGTTACTGGATCTCATGGGTGGAACTGACATCCCTGCTGCTGATCTTAGCGCCACCATGAATGGCTCCCAAAACAATGCAGATCTCCTCGCTGATATCCTCGGTGGCGGCAACTCTACATCGTCAGGAATCCCACCATCCTCTCAGTCGAACACCAACCCCATCATGGATCTTTTCAATACCCAAAACCCTCCAGCACCTAACGGTTTCTCATCGCCCCCTCCGCAGCCCCAAACAGCCTCCGCCGATCTTTTTAGTAGTCTGTCATCACCATCTCCACAAGCGTCCTCCCCATCCGTTCATCAAGCCTACAGCAAAAACGACATAGTTCTCTCCCTCCAAGTCCAGCGAAATGCAGGAATAGCTCAAGTTCTTGCACGATTCCGCAATACGAGCAATTTTCATCGGTTTACGGGGGTTGGATTGCAGGCTGCGGTTCCAAAGAGTCAGAAGCTGCAGCTTAATGCTATCAGTAAGGCAGAGTTAGAGGGAGGGGATGAGGCAACGCAACAGATGAGGGTTGTAGCTGTTAGTGGTGTAAGTGGCCTTACATCCTGTTCTCTCGCCTTGTTTTTCGCCACCCTTCGTCCTTCTCCTCCTGGTTTCCCCACCATCTTTCTCCTACCCTCCCTTTCTCTTCACCTCCCCTTTCATATTCCTTGCCCCTCAACCATTTTACCTATTCCATACTAATATATAACAGTCATTACCAGCAAAACTCCGACTGCGGCTGAAAGTCAGCTATGCGAAAGAAGGCGCAGGTCCAATCACAGACCAAGTGGACTGGTCGGAGCCGGCGTGAGCGTATGGCATATGAGCGGTATGTGAGCTTTGCAGATAGGGGGTTTATGCATTTGTATCTGGCGTAGCTGTGGTAGCATGATATGGGAAACTGAGGTCTGTGATGATCTTGTCCAGGAGGGATTGGCGTGATGAAAGGGTTTCGTGTACTATGCACACGAATAGTTTCGACATGTTGAGTGGTTCTGTTTTTCAACTTCTTCCTCGTTTTGCCTCCAACCAGCAAAACAAAAATCCCTCCACCATCCTCATCTACATCCCGTCATCTTCCCATTTCCCGCGTCTCTTCCCACTCCGGTCTCCCCTAACGTCCCACCACCCCCTACATCCACGTCTTCTTCACTGATCAGGGGCGCCTACCCGGTTTAGGAACGCCAGAGAAACAGGAGAGACGGGAATGCGGATTCGGCTGCGGCTGCGGCAGAATTGAAGACGAAGGACATATGGCGGTTATCTCGGCGTGGTTTTCCTGAGGTTTTCCTGAGGGTTTGGGGCGAACGGGAAGGACTGCTAGAAGGTAGTAGTGGCAGTGGTTGCGACTGTGCTCATATGGTCTTTGACCAATTGTTGGAGAAGGGAGGTAGATGACATAGCATGGCATGGCATGGCATGGTTGGTGAGGCTTGTCGACATTGTTGTTAATGGTGGTGTAAGATGTTCATTACTCATATAAAACAAAACCGCTTAGAAGCCATTTCATCGAAGAACAGGCACGGCTGTGAATCTTGGAGCTTGGAGCTTGCTGGTGAAAGATTGAAAGCTATGGAGTAGATAATCGGGTTTTTACCGAGGTTGAAGAGTGCGGAGAAAGTTGAGGAAGCAGAGAAGTATGATGGGTCAGTTGTCCCAGCGGATATTAAGCAGGTACGTGAAAGATCTCACACGTCTCACATAGAGGGAGTCTTTACGTAATGGGGGGAAAGCGGAGTCTTTGGTATCACATTATACATCCGCGAAACTACAAAGACCCTCACGAACGGCGTTTTGGTGAGCATATGTATAAGATCGCATAGGCGGGAATAAAGTTGACGGATGTTCTTGCGGAATAGCCATTGACCTGAGTTGGCTGTAGCTACCAACAATGCAGCAGTAGTAACACAGAAATCAGATATTGTTCATGATGTGTACCCAGCATCCCCAATCAACCAACCAGAAGACCTACCAACCAAGATCCTGTATCTTACGATTTTTAAACCACAAGAGTAGCTGTTTTCCCGGCTTAACGATAGTGGTAGCATGAAGAAAGCGTGAAGAAGTTGCGGAGAGAAAGGGAGAGAGATTGCAACGAAACAAAAGATGGTAGTGTGAGATTGTGAAGGAAGCGCGAAGTATGAAAGCGGAAGGCTAGACCTATATACCATCTGACAGTAGCCGCGAAGCAAGATCTCCAGATGTGAGAAACCCAACCAAGTGTGTCGCCAATAAAAGGTCTGAAGCATAGATATGTAGATGCAAAAGTATTCAGCTCGCTCTCTCTGAAAAGATCAGCTCAACCATTGGAGACGGGGAAAAACTGGGGTTGGAAAGGGCGGAGGGAGGAAAGAACGCGGGATAGACGGTTGAGTTTGTCGTTTGATGATGATAAAGGATTGACTTTGGCAAAGAGGGAAGAGGATACAGTATGCTGTATGCTATTGCATGTAAATAGCAATTGTGTTTTTGAGGTGAAGCAGGATCATCGATTTAAATAGAGTGGAAATATCTACGACCTTTGAACGTTTGTGCATGTGCCAGTGGTTCAAGAGGTGGTATGGGATATCGAATAGTAAAGTACAAAGGCGAAGAGCAAGAGAGATAATACAACCTTAACTACGAGAGTAGACCCAGGCAAGCCAAAACATATCCAGCTGCGGTATCCCATACCAGCACCCAACTCCCCATCTCCAAAAACCAACCCTCGTCATAAAACTTGCAACATAGGTAACGAATCAGAAATATGTAGAAAAAAATCTGCAGATCTTTCCGAGAAAACGCAGAGAACCCACTCCCTCCCCAAACCCCCAAGAACCTTCCTCACCGGTCCTAGAAAAGACCGCAAGAAAATCGCAACTCAACAGGTATAAAAATCCGCGCTAGAAGTCGTAGATAGTCGATACAGAAGCGCCGTAATGAGGCTCCAAAACCGCCGCTCAAGCCCCAAACCGCATTGGCGCCTTGACAATCCTTCGACTTCTCGCTACCTTCCCTCCCACTACCGTCGCACCCACCCGCGCGGCTGCTACCTCCACACCCTCCACCTTCGCCTCCGCAATCCTAACCCTCTTCCGCGGAGCCTTCGCAACTCTCGCTGCAGAGGTTATTCCCTTCCCGCTGGAAGATTGCTTGATGCAAGACTCTGGCGCCAACTCCGCCTCTTTCTCTTCTTCAGTCTCGCTCCCACAGCCCTCATACCCAAACGCCGCCGCACGCACCGCCGCACACCTCCGACACCCAATCTTCCCGTGCAACTCCTCCGGGAACAATCGCCCATCCCGGCGCACACCCGCAGGCAGCAGCACCAGCCCCTTCCTTCCTGCTGGGGAAAGACTGCGTAGGTAGGCCTGGGCTTGGTCTTGGGGTTTTTGCAGGCGGAGGTCAGTGCCGTGGCAGTATAGGTTTACCATTTTTGTGTCCTCGCTGCTTTTTGTCGTGTTGAAAATTGCGACCGAGTCGGCGTTGGTGGGGGGGCCGAAGGTGTACAGGGTGAGTAGGGTTTCTGCGGCGGTGATGTGGTTGCTGAGGTCTAGGAGGAAGCGTGCGGCGGCGAAGTCGGTTTCTGTAGCGGGGGCAGGGGGCTTGGCAGGGTGGATAGGTGGGTTGGTAGATTGTTTTGGAGGTGAGAGAGAAATGGTTGGTGCTGATGGGGCGTTAGGGGGGGTTAGGGGATAAAAGGGAGGTGTGGTGGGTTACTGGGGTTTAATATGTTGACGTTGCCGATTTTGTACTTTGGTATGTTGGCCTTGATTATACTGCGTTTGGAGGTGTCGATCATGAGGCGCGCTTTTTGGTTGATTTCTCTGGTCGATAAGGCGAGTTGGTCATGAAGAGATGTGTTTGAACCCATGGTTTGGATTTCCTCTATCTGCCAGATTCAGCTAATCAGTCTTCGGATTCGGAGAATATCTGAGTTTGTTCTTGAAGACCTACAGCACCAACTAGAAACCCAGAAACTTCCTAGTGGCTTTCCAATTATGAAAGAGTGCCAGGACCAAATAAATCAATTAAAAAAAATTCGTAGCTGGCGTTACGAGATCATCAAATGACTCAAACGATCGAGGAATCGGAAGCCTTGACTGTATACTCCTTTCATCTTCAGAACTGAAATCGACAAAACACGTTAAATATATATACAGAACACCGTTCAGAGTCATCGAAGAGACAGTCCCTCAACCAAAAATCAACTTGTCAAAATTCGTAGTTTTGGGTTCGTAAAGAGCAAGTTTGTAGTTACAGGTCCGGAAAGAGTCAAGTACGACACATGTGGGCGCGCTAGGATATTGAGGGAATCTGATAGATAATGATACCCTAGTTGAGCTCCATGAGGAAGGGATAACGACCCCTAAAAACGCTGGCCAGACGGTGCTCTATACTTGAATGGGAAGATTACTGTGTATCGGTGTGGAAAGCCGTTCGCAGGTTCAGGAACATAAACAGAGGGTTAAGCGTATGAGACTCGGTCTTGGCGTGCTTGGCGTGATTTGACGAAGACTTTGAGCAAGTTCAAGAAGTTTGTGAGGGCTTTCAGACTCGTGCATTGAAACAGAGATAGTGGAATTGGCATTAGCAAAAGCATATCCATTGATCAAGATGACGCAAAGCTCAGAACCTCAGCATGCGCTAATTTCGTGACACGCAACAAGGATCGAGTCAGTCGTCGTTGTGTAGTGAAGCCATGAGGATGCGGTCAATGCACGTAGAGAGGATCCATTGGCGGACCTATTCCTTTTTTGTGGGTTATTGACGGTCCTATGCCGTAACTGTAAATAACGAAAGGCTGGTCGTTGTTGTCAGTTACGTTAGTAACATTATAACAGTTTCAATAGTGGAGTAGTAACCGAAGACTGGACAGGAACTTCTGCTCGAAGCTAAGCTAAAGACTGTACCGTCGTGAGTACATGCCGTACAAGCTAGTACAGGGCCAAGGACAAAATCCTGTCGTTCATCATGAGCAAAAAGACCCTCTGAAGCCGAGAAAGCCATTCATGCCAATATGCCGTGGCGCTCTGCCCCGGCGAGGTATGATAGAAAACCGCTTCCTTTCAAAACGACTGAGCCAATGAATGTGTGTAACGTCTATGTGTATGTTGATTTCAACACGAGAGTCGTAATCTAATGAAGGTATGTGTGTCTGACCGAAGGGGTAAACTCCAACCAATGCTGCTTCGAAAATCAGGAAATTGCTTTCGCCAATCAAGACGCACTGAGAGCCGTAATAATGGCATGCTTAAGCCGACTTGAAAATAGGGCGTCATGCTAAGATAATAAGCTTATGAAAGGTATCCTCCCAAATGTGGTTAAGTAGGACCCCCAACATAATATGATTTTAGTGGACCCTAGACTCGTATGGTGATGATTCATATCTGGATAAACCAGGACGGTGTGAGCCGGGGTAAAAGTCCCTATCCGTGTCTTCTGAGCTTCGACGGTCTCTCGGACTGTAATCGGCATATTTGATATCGTGAGATCGTATCTTAGGCGATTCGTGGACGACCTTGTAATCTGGAACGACTTCACCATACAAAGAGCCACCGCGGCCGGAGTGACGGTTCGGGAGCGGTGTGACGCGAGCTGACTCGGTGCGTAACGCAGAAGGACGCTTTTGGGTTTCTGGTGTAAAGGCATACGACGTCGAGCGTGTAGCAGGTGTCTTGACGCTTGGGGAAGCTCGAGGTGTCAAGCTAGGACGTTCCACACCTCGACGAGTCTTTGGAGATGTCTCACGTTCGTGCCGCATATCTTCAGGAGCTTGCACGAGACGGTATCCTCTGTCTTCCTCATCTTCTTCAACAAGAACCTGATACTTTGTTGACTTGTGTTGAGGGGTTGAGTCTGGGTACTCTGGCGTGCCGGGACTTGAATGGCCGGAGTCATGTATATCTGAATTTTTGAGCTTTGATGACTTTGAGGGTGCAGCCTCGCCACGTCGGTAGTTGGATCCGTTGATTGGCATTGTCTCTGCGCGGCGTATGGACGGGAGCTTAGTCTCCGGTACCGATTGTACGGTTGCCGAGCGCATCGGCTCCCTTCTGGATGGTGTTACAAGATTTTTGAGGCCACGTGGATCTGACGACGAGCCCGGTATACTTGGCCTGCGACTTGAGGGTGGATCTACGATCTCAGTGACCCGTCGGTCTTTTGCAGACAATCGGGGAGGAGTAATGTCTCTTCCTCTATGTTTGCGTTCGGACGATCGTCTTCCAGCGTCCATAGGAGGAGGCGGCGGTGGAGGAGGAGGTGGAGGTGGTGCTGCTCGAGTATTGAATGATGAGGGAACTCTGTCAAAAGTGGGCCGACGCTCCAATGGGACTCTCGCGCTCGATTTGCTGATGTAGTCTTCCGCAGCGCTGACAACTCGGTGGTACTCCTTCGGTTCATAATCGACATCCACTGTCTCTCGCTTGCTACCTCTGCGCGGCATTTCTTCATGTCTCCGCTTAGGCGTCACTTCACGCTTCGTCGGCCGATAGTGCTCAAGATCAGACTCAGAGTCGGACTCTGACTCTGACTCTGCGTACGTTGAAAACTTGCTTCTCGTCTTCGTATCCGATTCCCTCCGCCTGTCCTTGTCTCGTCTCCTTGTCCGTTCCGAGTAAGCCGCCTTCTCGGCTGCTCGTTGTGCATCCCTGTCCCTCCTTATCTTTTCTGCTGCTATACGTTCCCTCTCTTCCTCTATCTCTCGAACCCTCCTCTTCTCCTCGGGAACACGACCAGAAGATCTTCTCGGAGGAGGAGAGAAGTAGTCTTCCTCGTATTTCTTGGATAGACGCGGCTCTTGATATTTGGACCCAAAATACTCGTCGTCGTAGGCGCGACGCGGTACCCTCTCTTCGTACACACGACCTCCCCGTACCTCGGTAGTAGGCAAATGCCCGCTTCGACGTCCTATATCTGGCGGCATCCGCGGGGATCCTCGCTCAGCCGCCATCTCCGCCCTCAACTCCGCCAACTTTGACCTCTCATCGTATCTTTGCCTACTCGCGTCGTTGCTAAGGATCTCATACGCCTGTTGTACTTGTTGGAATTGCTCGGATTTCTCTTGTTTTAGTGACTCGTCCTGAACCTTGTCGGGATGACAAGTAAGAACAAGCTTTCGATGGGCACTCCGGATAGTAGCCAGCGGTGCATCTCTAGGAACACTCAAGGTCTTGTAAGGATTGGGTGGAAGTGGGTCATCCATAATCGAAGAAGCGTTAAGAGAGGTGAAAGCTATCAAGGAGATCGAAGCATTGAATAGCGAGTTGCTTTAATACCCAAATAGAAGACCAGTCATGGACAAGTACTCTGAGTCTGCAGTGTCAGAACAGATGGAATCCGTACGAATCACGCGTGGCTGGAAGCCCGGAATGTGTGATCTTAGGAAAATCAATGCGTAGTACAGGATGCAGTGATCGCACGGCTTGAAGTATTGAAGTTAAATTACTTGCCGTGGCAGTCGTGGCAGTCTAGGTACGTAGCGGGTATCAAAGTAGCCGACGCCACGGCCAAGGTCGGAGCAGCGAGTGGCGATAAAGCTGACAAAGCTGTTAATGGACTCTGGTGGAGAGCAAAAGAAGGTAAGAGGTCCTGTCGAAGAGAGGAAGAATAAATAGACAGGCTCGCAAAGATGATGTTGGGGTTGTGTTGGTGCTTAAAGCGGTGAGGAGCTGGTTAGGTCGTTCGCGGTGCGACCGACTACCTAAGTATGATATGCGGGACTTTCAGTTCGTCACTTCCTTAGCACTCCTCCATCAAAACAAACAAAATCGCCCAACGTGGTGGCTTCGGTTGTGGAAAAGATGACAATGGCTTGATGATACCAAAAATGAAGTGTTTCGATGTACGTGGTGAGACAGCTCAAGGAAGAACATACGGGGGGGCTTGGTTGTGTTGGAATCAAGGCTTGTGCTGGAATGGAAGCCTCAAGCAGGATGAATGAAACAAAGAGCCAGCCTTGGAAGACAAGTAGTATCGGGCAGTGAAGTGCCAGCAGCAGCAGCAGCAGCTGACAAGGTTATCTACTGGCGACTTGCCTCGGACATTGTACCAGACATGTTTTCACTCCTGTACTCGTTGCGGTTTGAGAGATTTACCAAATCTGGTCCATACACTACAGGCTATCCATTCTTCTCGAGCTGACTTACTCAACGAACTCTCCTCGAAGCTTTCGACCCTTCATCATGATGTCTTACAGTCTTGGAGCTACTCAGATATACAGGCTATGAAGGTTTCCAGCGTTACGACTTACGAAGTAGGAGCGGGCCGGACAACATGTGGCAGATCGACATCCATCATGGCGGGGAGAAACAGCAAATTTGGAGACCCAAAACTCCAATCTGCGGGTTTTGGCGGCTTGGTACAGGCACGACGTGCATAGGCGTGAGCGTATGGCATGTCTGCTGCCAGTCTTTCGGGGTAAGTTTAAGCATGGGCTTTATGTTTCGGCGGTTACAGAGTAGTGTTGCTATCATGCCCAATCATCGAGAGCTCCTCCGGATGTTTTAGAGCATGACGGCGGGGTACGCTGCATATACTATGAATCTATCACAATCGTCAGGACCTATGATGGTCAAGCCGAGAGCGCTGCACTGGATGCCTTCACGAGGGGTTCCTTGAAGTGGTAATGATGGGTATGGCACGATGTTATTGCTGGATATTTGATACTGATTTACGTTTGATATTGCGAACCAACGATCTGGCCTGATCCATCTCTGACATTCGCTATATAGTGAGGCTAATGACACCGTACACCAGCACTTCCTACGCGGCTTCGAACCTAACTCTCGCTGTGCTATGTATCCGAACGCAGGGCAGTGCAGGCGAAACGCCTTCTCGTAACGCCCTAGTTAGATGTGTGGGGGTTTCCAAAGCACTAGAATCTGCGCGCATGTATCCGGCTTACTAGCTACCTTATCGATGTCATTATTTATCGCATTGTGCATAAACTCTCTTTTCCGCAGCCAATACACCGGCCATATATGTGCCAAGTCATTTGGGCAGGATCATCATGATCCAGAACGATCCCAAAAGTCAACGTGGTTCCTGTACCGTAATTGTTAAAGGTTCTATTCTTCCCACGTAGGTAGATCGATATCGACGACAACCGGCTTGTTGTATCTCTTCGTGCTGTGTGGCCAACTGGATGCCATCATGGCGGCATTGATGACGCATGTTTCTCTCCTCGCCATTCTGCCTGAAAGAGCTTCCATATCACAACGCCCTGAGGGTGGGATGCCGCCTTGCCCACGAACGGCCGACGAAACGTCATGGGGATCTGACGTCAAAGTTGACTGAGTATCGGCAGGCGCATCAGCATTTTGAGGAGTCGAAGGTTTAAGGGTAAGCGGAGAGTCTCGCTTGGTCGACGTCACAGTAGAGGCATCATATTTCGATGCAGCCGAGAAGGGAGCGTGAGGGCTCCGTTTCCATCTTAGACTGGTTCTGGTATCAGATCCGCTGGGCGAGCTGGACAATTCGGCCATTGGAGTACCCATTGTGGATGAGCCCGTGTTATCTATTGGTTCTCCTCCTTTGCCAGTCAAATCGATGAGGCATTGTTTCTTGTTATCTAGTCCCGGATCTATCCAGTACTGTACCTCGCTCTCCTTGTGTTTTATGTTTGAGGACTCAAGATCCCATAGGACTCTTTCAGCACCTCTGCCCTCATGAACATGTCCACAAATTGCCAGACATGGCCGGACTCGCCATAAAGTTTGACGGAGTATCTCACAGCCGGCCGCACCACGGTCTTTTGATTCATCGCAGTGATACTTTGGGGGTGTGTGGGTAATGACAACGTGAGTATCCAACGGGATCTTGTCCCATAGGTTAGAAGCTTGTTCGGGATGATAACCAAACGCCCAACAGCCTTGAGCCGGCGAATATGGGGATCCGAAAGCCTTGAAGGTGGTACGTGGTCCTCCTTTTTGGGTGAGACATAACTCAGCGGACTCATGGTTCAGAAACGTGATAGACTTGCAGGCTTTGACTGCCTTCATGCAGGCCTGAGGGTCCTGAGGAATCTGATTATGAAAATAAGAGCCATAGTCCGCGTAAAAGTTGGAATCCAGGGTAATATCATGATTGCCTGCTAAGATTAGCTGCCATCATACATACAGTTCCAGGAAAATCCTAGCTACCCGCAATGACGATCTTTACTTCAAATTCCGCTTTCTCGATCCAATCCAAAGTTTTACAGAGCTCTGAAAGAGACCCCTGGTTGGTCAAGTCGCCTGCGTGTATCAGTACATCACCTTTCGGTAGCTTGAAAGCACCATTTGCTGGGTTTGCGTTGTGGGTATCCGAGACACAAACAAATCGTGTCTTTCGCAAATGAGGAGGCATCGAACAATGCCTACTCGTACTACTGATGCTGGGTAATAAAGTCTTTTAATCCGAAACCCCCAATGAACCGCAATCAAGCAAGAAAATCAAAAGGCTCTTTTTGATACAGGGAAACGGAATGGAAGAAAATCAACTATCCGTGTCAAACGAGCGTTTGTTTGCCGGTGACTTTTCTGATCGGCTCTCAAGTAGTCAACTTCTTTTCTCATCACCCGAAAGAGTCTCCAGTCAATATGACTCTTACGAAAGAGAGATCTAAGGCAGGACGCAATCCCTTGCATACTCCCAACTCCGTACCTTGCCTCAGGTCGGAGTCAGGATCTCAGACGTGTTTCCGTAGCTAAGCCCCTTTGGGTTTAAGCAAGACGGCTAGAAGGGTTCACCTAGCACTGGGCTAAACCTAGCAGTGGGACAGCCCTATAGGGCTGAAAATTCACATTTCATTTTTTATCGCTTTAACGATTCGTTTTAGGTGAACTACGTAGCTAATAGGACCTCTTTGGGGCCCTTCTGATACGCATGCCTCGCCCTGATTGGCTATTTGTAGATATTCCGTTATTTCTTTGCTCCTGCTCCTGCTTCTGCTCCTGCTTCAGCTGTCTGACCCGTAGCTTAACTATCAGCTGCTTCTGCTTCTGCTTCTGCTTCAGCTGTCTGACTCGTAGCTTAACTATCAGCTGCTTCTTCTTCTTTTGTCTAGAGCTTGCTGTCAATGTCATTGATGCCAACGAAGTGAAGAGCTCAGAACCTAGACGTAGTAGATCATTGATCTCTCTATTTCACAGCTTTGTTTGTTGAGCTGAGATTACAACAGCTCGCTTTCAAATAGAAGAAGGTTTTGAAGTAAAGAGCTCAGAATCTAGACGTAGTAGAAAATTAATCTTCTTTTGTCATATCTTTGCTTGTTGATTCTCTCTTCTTTCATCAACAATCTTTTGATTCATGATTCTTGCAGTATCATAATTATTCTTGATTCGATTGATCTTTTTCTTCTTTCTTCTATTTAACTCAAGAAGTTTCTGATTAGTAATATTCTGAATAGTAGATTTCGTCATTGCTTATATTGCTGCTTTACTCATCTTTTGAAGAATTTGATCAGAAGTTGATTCTTCTATTGCTTGTTTAATAAGCTGCTGTACTTGAGAGATATTTGCAGATGTTAGAACGACTTCTAAATCTTTGTCAAAATCAATGTATGTGACTGTAGCTTCAAAAGACGTAGTTGAACGTATGACAATGTTGTACTGCTGTGATTGCTTTAGTTTCTTAACAGAAGAAAAGTGCTGAAGTACTAAGATTGAGCTGAATGATAAAAGTTCTGTAGCTGTTCATGTCTTTCTAATATTCAGTGATGTAATTGTCTCATGTCGAGTCAGTTGATAAAGCTTCAGAAAGTTCATTTTATTGATTGAGTAACTGACTTCAAGTCGAGTAACTCGCTGAACATGAGTCTTGTACGCAGTAGCTAATGAAGCAAAGACTTCAACATCAAGTGATTAAAGCAGATGAGTAATGTGAATCGAAAGACACAGTAGAATGATTTTCTGACTGATGCAATAGTTAATCATCTGAGTGGTGATATGAGAAGCATGATCATCGATTAATAGCATTCAATATTCATCTTTCTGACAGATTTTAGTTTCTGAATCAAAGCATTTCTGTATTCAGACTAGACTCAATTCGTTGTTGATTCAATTATTCTTGCTCAGAGCAATATAATCTTCTTTGAGTACTTCGTATCAGATCTTCTGCTGTAGTTTTTCTTTGAAGATAATTCACGACTTCAAGACTCTTTCATTCATAGATATACACTCAATCAATGAGACTCACTCTCGATTGTCACATTGAGTCATATAAGTCTTTTCATACTTGAAAATCATGATTCGAAGCTTAGCAATGATTCTCTGCATGAATCTCTTTTCATTCATGTTGTAGATATCTTTTATCTCTATTTCATGCTCTTTTTTTAGACTCTGAAAGAGATTGAATCAGTCAGTTAAAATATCGTGATTCTGAGTCATAGCACGCTCTTTGTTAAGCGAAGAAATATATACTGTTTTGATTTGCGAATGATGTTTCAGAAACTTCTGAGGTCAATTGACTTCGACTGACTTATCATCACTCTTTTTTATTAGTAGTTCTTTAGCTATTGAACGTACTTGCTTCACACGAGAAGATCAGCCTCAGGCCTGAAGACGTAGAATTCAGTCACGTATAGCTGCTTCTTCTTCGGGGCTAAGTCTTTGAAATTGCTGATTGCGTGCAGCAGCTGTCTTTCGACCATTGATCCGGTTTCAAAGAGTACTACTTGGTATTTCATATTGACGAGCGAGTTTTGCTTGGGAAGGATTTTCGTTGGCTGCTGAAGCCTCGTTCCAACGGGCGTGAGCAAGCGTTATGCGCTCTTCCTGTGAAA
>JAABUS010002488.1_pt1 | contig 34616 bp, 24 predicted proteins | sample 5560161 | NCBI WGS metagenome assembly JAABUS01 (sample SAMN10711885, study PRJNA513376) | rock metagenome | isolation source: Antarctica rocks | place: Antarctica: Victoria Land, Trio Nunatak nord | collected 2016-01-04 | reverse complement strand
ATGGACCTGCTCGGCCAGGCTCACATGAGTCTTGGCGAGTTCGACGAGGCCGAACGCTGCTGGCGACGGTCGATCGAGTGGGACGAGCGACGCTCGTGGCCGTGGCTGCTCCTGGGTAAACTGGAGTTGCAACGCGGCCGGCCGAGGGAGGCCCTCACACGGCTCGAACGGGCCGTCGAGCTGGCCCCGACCGCCTTGGAGGCGGTCTACAACCTGAGCCTGGCCAATCGTCGCGCGGGACGGGTCGCGGAGGCGGACCGGCTCCGGGAACTGTCCGACCGCCTCCGAAAGACGTCCTCCCCGCCGCCCGGGGGGATGGGCACCATGCCGAGCCCCGGTTCATGAACCAGCCTCGCCCCCGATGGGCTCACTCCGTGGCCCTCCTCCTCGCGACCGCCGGCCTCGCCTGCCGGGACGACGCCGTCCCCCCCCCCATCGGCGCGGCCGCCCCGAAGGCCGGGCCGTCGCCCACCCTCGCTGTCGCCGATCCGCTCGCGGACCTCGCCGTCTCGGAGGCACTCGCCGACCCGCGCAAGCCCCCCGAAGCATCGACGATCCGCTTCCGCGACGCCTCCGAGACCTCGGGGATTACCTTCACGCATCGGAGCGGCAACAGCCCCGAGAAGCACTTCCCCACGGCCAACGGCAGCGGCGTGGCGATGCTCGACTACGACGGCGATGGCCGGCTCGACCTCTACTTCGCCACGACCCGCGAACTCCCGCTGGATCGCCCGACGGATTCCGAAGGGAACCGGCTCTACCGGAATCGTGGCGACGGCACCTTCGAAGACGTCACCGAGCGTGCGGGGGTCGGATACCGGGGCTTCACCCACGGCCTGGCGGCCGGCGACGTCGACGGCAACGGCCGGCCCGACCTGTACCTGGCGAACCTGGGCGGGAATGTGCTCTACCTCAACAAGGGCGACGGCACCTTCCGCGACGCGAGCGCAGGATCGGGCGCCGAGTGCGGGCTCTGGACGTCGGGGGCGGCGATGTTCGACTACGACGCCGACGGTCACCTCGACCTCTACGTCTCCTGCTACGGCAAGTGGTCGCCCGACGGCGAGCGCCCTTTCTGCGGTGACGCCGCGAAGGAAATCCGGACCTACTGCTCGCCCCTGACCGTCACCCCGGAACGTCACTTCCTCCTGCACAACCGTGGCGACGGCACCTTCGAGGACGTCACCGATCGGGCGGGCGTCCTGCGTCTCGACGGCAGGGGGATGGGGATCGTCGCCTCCGACGTCAATCGCGACGGGTTCATCGACCTCTTCGTCGCGAATGACATGTGCCCGAACTTCCTCTTCCTCAACCGTGGCGACGGCACGTTCGAGGACCTGACCGAGAGCTCGGGGGCCGCCGCGAGCGAGTCGGGGGCCCACCAGGCCGGCATGGGGGTCGACGCCGAGGACCTGACCGGCGACGGGCTCCCCGAGCTCTTCGTCACGCACTTCCGCGACGATTACCCGACCCTCTACCGCAACATCGACGGGAAGAACTTCCAGGACATCAGCTCGTGGGCCGGGATCGTCAAGGAGAGCATGACCGAGGTGGGCTGGGGCACGGCCCTGGCCGACTTCGACGGCGACGGCCACCCGGACATCATGATCGCCAACGGGCACGTCGACGACAACCTGCCGGCGCTCGGCAGGGACGTCCCCCAGGCCGAGCGTAGCAAGGTCTGGCGCGGTCGGGGCGAGGGCCGGTTCGCCCTCGTCCGCGACCCCGGCCCCTTCTTCGCCGCCGACCACGTGGCGCGCGGCGCGGCCTTCGGCGACCTCGACGACGACGGCGACCTCGACGTGGTCATCAGCCTCATGGACGCTTGTCCCGCGATCCTGATCAACGAGTCGGAGCGGCACCCCTGGATCCGCCTCGAGCTGCTCTGTGGCCGATCGCCCCGCCCCGCCATCGGCGCGGCCGTCGAGGTCCACGCCGGGGGCCGGGTGATCCATCGCCAGCTCAAGGGGGGCGCCAGCTACCACTCGGCCAACGACCCTCGCCTCCTGATCGGCCTCGGCGCGTCCGATCGGGTGGATCGGGTCGACATCCGCTGGCCGAACGGGACGCGCTCCTCCCTGACCGAGCCGGCGCCGAACCGGACGCACCGGGTCGTGGAGCCCGGGACCGGATCACCGGGCGCGACTCCTCGCGGAGACGAGGGGCGATGACCGTTCGTCGTCGGCGCGCGCCCGGCATCGCGGCGGTGGTGGCCACCGCGGGGCTGGCCTGGGCAGGCTGGGTCGCCGTGCGTCCCGGGCCGAAGCTGGAACAGGTCATCGCGCTCGCCCAGGCGGGCCGGTTCGACGAGGCCCTGGCCCTGGCGGCCGAATACGCCCGGCGGACACCCGAGAGCAATGATATTCATATCCTGATCACGCAGATAATTCTGAATCGCCCCGAGCCGCCGACCCCACCCGGAGGCCGCCCCGACCCCAAACCGGCCCTGCTGGCCCTCGAGCACCTCGACCGGATCCGGATCAGGCCCGACGACCGGTCACTGGCGGCCGTCGTCGCGCTGAACCGCGGGAAGGCCGAATACCGGCTCGCGCGCATGGACGACGCGGAGGTTTCGTGGGAAGAGGCGCTGCGGCTGGACCCCGGGGTCCCCGAGGCCGGCTGGTGCCTCCTGGAGCTCTACTATCTCCAGAATCGGCCCGGCGACGCCCGCCGGCTCGCTCTGAGGCTGCACGGGGTCGAGCCCGACCCGCGCGACCGCGTGCAGCTCCTGCTGGAACTCGTGCGGCAGGACGCCCAGCCCATGGACCCCACGTCGGTCGTCCAGTGGTTCGAGCCCGTCGTGAGGCAGAACCCGAGCGACCTGCACGCGAGCCTGACGCTCGGCCTGTTCCTGGTGCGCTCGAGCCAGGTCGATCGGGGGCTCGACGTGCTCCGAGGGGCGGTCCGGCGCCACCCGAAGAGCCCGGACGCGTGGGACGCCTGGTTGACCGGCCTCGACGACGCGGGGCAGCTCGAGCTCATGGAGCAGGGCGTCTCGCGCCTCCCCCCTGCGCTCGCCGATCTGGATCGCTTCGCCAGGCATAAGGCCAGGGCCGCCCAGGAGCGCGGCGACTGGAAGGCCGCCGCCCGGGACTACCGGCGCGCCTGGCAGGCCGCACCCCACGATCACAGGCTCAGGTACCGATTCAGTCGCGCCCTCCGCAATTCCGGGGAAATGGCCGAGGCCGAGCGGTACGAGCAGGGCTATCAGGCCTACGTCGCCGCGAGCCGCGAGATACGCGCCCTCTACGAACGTGCCAATGCGGACAAGGCGCTCGGCGTCGCCCCCCGCACGCTCCTGTACCAGGAAATCGCCAATCTCCGCGAGCGCATGGGGCTGACCGACGAGGCACTCGCCTGGCACCGCCTCGTCCTGCGCGACGAGCCCGCCGATCCGAAGAGCCGGGCCGCTCTCACTCGGCTCGAAGTCCCGAATGAACCCGGCGGACCACGGCCCGGATCCGGCCCATCAGACCATGTCGAATGACTCGTCGGACAGGCCCTGTATCGAGGCCGATTCGATCCCGGGCAGGTGGCGGAGGACCGTCGCGTCCACGTCGCGGAAGTCCAATCGAGGCGGTACTCCGCCCCGAGGCGAAGAGGACTCCGGCCAGCCTCCAGGCGAGGCGGAGATGCAGGGGCCTGGCCAAGGCGGCGGCCCAGCCCCTTCATCGGGCGGTCAGGGTGAGTATACATGAATCTTGTTGGGGATGAAGAAGCCAGGGTACAATGCCACCGATCAGGCAGCGATGTTGAGGCCAAGCATCCCCGCCTTTCCGTGTCCCCCCTCCCGCCTCGCCCGCCGTTTCCGTCTGTTCCGTGGTTCCTCGGGAGCGCACTCCGTGGTAAAGGGCATCAAACCTTGTTGGTTACTCGGCACGTTGGCGGCCGTCGCCACGGTCACGGCGCAGTGCCGGGCTGAGGGTGAACCCGGCGGAGCCCCCGCGTTCCTGGTGAAGCACTGCGTCGAATGCCACGATTCGGCGACCAATAAGGGCGGGCTCGATCTGACCGAGCTGGGATTCGACCTGACGGCCCCCGGTGTTTTCGATAAGTGGGTGGCGGTTCATGACCGCGTGAGCACCGGGGAGATGCCCCCGAAGAAAAGGCCGCGGCCGGATCGGGCGGAAGTCGAGACGCTGACGCGGTCGTTGTCGGCCTCGCTCGCGGCGGCCGAATTGGCAGAGACCGCCGGCAGAGGTCGGGCGACCCGCCGGCGACTCAACCGCTACGAGTACGAGAACGTCCTGCGCGACCTCCTGCACGCGCCCTGGCTGCAAGTGAAGGACGCGTTGCCGGAGGACGGCGAGGCGCACCGGTTCAACAAGATCGGCGACGCCCTCGACGTGTCGCACGTACAGATGGCCCGTTACCTCTCCGTGGCGGACGACGCATTGCGTCAGGTGATGGCCACGCAGGCCGGGCGCCCGGAGTCGCACAAGGTGCGTTACTACGCGCGAGATCAGCGTAGCTTTACCGGCAAGATGAAATTCTCCGTGTTCAACCAGCGCCCGGAGCGCGCCACGTTTCCGCTCCTGGGGGTGAAGGCACAACCCGACGTGAGGGCAGGCAAGGCGCCGATGACGGCAGGTGATGCCGACTCGGAAGCGCGAGAACTCGAGGCCGTCGGCGTGGTGGCGAGCACCTATGAGCCGCTGGAGATCAAATTCAACGCGTTCACGGCGCCGGCGGCCGGCCGCTACCGTCTGCGCTTCAACGCGTTCTCGGTGTGGGTCGGGCCGGGCAAGGGCGAGAAGTGGTGGATTCCCGACCTGGACGACGTCTCCGCCGGGCGACGGCCCGAGCCGGTGACGGTCTATGCGGAGACGCCCCCGCGCCTGCTCCGGCACCTCGGCAGTTTCGACGTCTCGGCGGAACCCTCGGTGCAGGAACTCGACGTCTGGCTGCTCGCGGGCGAAACGATCCGCCCCGACGCCGCCCGGCTCTTCCGGTCGCGCCCACCGAATTATCGGAACCCGCTCGCGGAAGAGGACGGGTGCCCCGGCGTGGCGTTCCGCTGGCTGGAGGTCGAGGGGCCTCTCCTCGACGAGTGGCCGACGCAAGGGCACCGCCTGCTCTTCGGCGAACTGCCGATCGGGCCGACGGGCGACTCGGGCGAGGCGGCATATGTCGTGTCGGACGACCCGCGGGCGGACGCGGAGCGGTTGCTGCGCAACTTCGTGCGGCGGGCGTATCGCCGGCCGGTGGGAGGGGCGGAGGAGGTCCGCTTCCTGCCGGTGATCGAGCGCGCATTGGAGTCGGGCAGTCGCTTCTCTGACGCGATGATCGCCGGCTACACGGCGGTGCTCTGCTCGCCGGAGTTCGTCAGCCTGGAAGAACAGCCGGGGCCGCTGGACGACCACGCGCTGGCGGTCCGGCTGGCATTCCTCCTCTGGAACTCCGGGCCCGATGAGGAACTACGCGGGCTCGCCGCGGAGGGCCGTCTCCGCCAGCCCGACGTCCTCCGCGCCCAGGCAGAGCGGCTGCTCGACGACCTGAAGTCGCGGCGGTTCGTGGAGGCCTTCCTCGATTACTGGCTGGACCTCCGCAAGGTCGGAGCCTCCGCCCCCGACGCCGCGCTCTATCCCGACTATTACCTGGACGACCTGCTGTCGGAATCGGCGCTCGAGGAGACGCGACGCTTCTTCGCCGAGCTGCTGCGGGGCGACCTGCCGGCGCGGAACCTCGTGGCCTCGGATTTCGCCATGCTGAACGAGCGGCTCGCCGCGCATTACGGCCTGCCGCCCGTCGGAGGGGTCGCCATTCGCCGGGTGTCGTTGTCGGCGGACAGCCCGCGTGGCGGCCTGCTGACCCAGGCCAGCGTGCTCAAGGTGACGGCCAACGGCACCACCACCTCGCCCGTGTCTCGCGGCGCCTGGGTGATGGAGCGCATCCTCGGCCAGGCGCCGCCCCCGCCGCCGCCCGCCGTGCCGGCCGTCGAGCCCGACATCCGAGGGGCGACGACCGTCCGGGCGCAACTGGAGAAGCACCGCACGCTCCAGTCCTGCGCCGCCTGCCACGCCAAGATCGATCCGCCGGGCTTCGCTCTCGAGAATTTCGACGTGATGGGCGGATGGCGCGATCGCTACCGCGCGCTGACCGACGGGCCACCGGGGCTGGGGATCGGACACAACGGTCAGCCTTACACCTTTCGCGCCGGGCCCGAGGTCGACGCCGGCGGCGTCCTGCTCGATGGCCGCACATTCCGCGACGTCCGCGAGCTCAAGGGCCTGCTGCTCGAGGATGAGAGGCAACTCGCCCGCAACCTCGCGCGGCAGCTCGTCGTCTACGCCACCGGCGCGCCGGTCCGGTTCGGCGACCGGGCCGAGGTCGAGGGGATCCTGGACCGGACCGTCCCCGGGCATCACGGCGTCCGATCGCTGATCCATGAGATTGTGCAGAGTCCATTATTCCTCAACAAGTAGCGGGGCACCGACGCTCATGAACGATCAGACCACCGATCGGGCCGGCATCGTTCCCTCCATCGTGACGAGGCGCGCCCTCTCTCGCCGCAGTTTCTTCCGGGGTGCCGGCATCGTGATGTCGCTGCCGCTGCTGGAGGCGATGACGCCCGCGTTCGCCGCGTCGCCCGAACGGTCCTCGCCGACGGCCCCCGGAGCCAGGCCCCGGCGCATGCTCGCCGTCTGCAACAACCTGGGCCTGGTGCCGGAATACTTCTTCCCGAAGGGACAGGGCCGCGATTACACGCCGTCGCCGTACCTGGAAATCCTTCAGGGCCACCGCGACGATTTCACGGTCTTCAGCGGGGTCTGGCACCCGGATGTGGACGGCGGGCACCCGGCGGACAACTGCTTCCTCACGGCCGCGCCGCACCCGGGCAGCGGCGGGTTCCGGAACACGATCTCGCTCGACCAGTACATCGCCGAACGCCTCGGCCACCTCACGAGGTTCCCGTCGCTGACCCTCGGCGTCAACGTGCAGCGCGGTCAACGCAGCCTCTCCTGGACCGGCTCGGGCGCATTGATCCCCTGCGAGGAGAAGGCCTCCGACGTCTTCCGGCGGATGTTCCTCCAGGGCACGCCCGCCGAGACCGAGGCGCAGGTCCGGAAGCTGGAACTCGGCCAGAGCATCCTCGACGCGGTGGCCGGCCAGGCCGGGCAACTCCGCCGCAAGGTCGGCGGCCGCGACCGCGACCGCCTCGACCAGTACTTCTCCAGCGTCCGCGAGCTCGAACAGCGGATGAAGATGTCGCGGGAATGGGAGCGCAAGCCCAAGCCCACCGTGAGCGCGGGAGTCCCGCTTGACCCGGCCAGTCCGCAGGAGTACATGGAGAAAGTCGGGCTCATGTACGACATGGCGCGGCTGGCCTTCGAGACGGACTCCACCCGTTCGATCTCGCTCCTGCTCGACAGCGTGAACTCGCCGGCCATCGAGCTCGATGGGGTAAAAGTGACCGAGGGGTATCATAACCTCTCGCATCACGGGAAGTCCGAAGCGAAGCTCTCGCAGCTGAAGGCCATCGATGAATGGCACATGAAGCTGCTGGCTAAGCTTTTCACCGAACTCGAGGCCGTCCAGGAAGACGGCGAGTCCCTGCTCGACCGCACGATGATCCTGTACGGCAGTAATCTCGGCAACGCGAACACGCATGTGACCACGAACCTGCCCGTCCTCTTCGCCGGCGGCGGATTCAAGCACGGCCAGCATCAAGCGTTCGACACCGGGCGTAATTACCCCCTGCCGAACCTTTTCGTTTCCATGTTGCAAAGGCTCGGCCTGGAGGTGGACAGGTTTGCCTCTTCCACCGGGACGATGCGCGGTCTCGAACACGCCTGAGGTCATGGCGTAGAGCCAGGCCGTCGGTCTTCGATCGCCAATCAGGGAGCCACGACCATGCCGCGACCCGTCCGAGGTCCGTTCGGTTGCGCCGGGTTCCGAGCGTCACGGCCGAGCCGCCGCGAGGCGATTCGCATCGGGGGCCTGGCCGGCGCGGGATTGTTCCTCCCCGATCTGCTCCGTGCCCGCGCCGCGGTCCCCGAGCCACGGACTGTCGACGCGACCTTCGGACGGGCCCGCTCCGTCATCATGATCTACCTCCACGGCGGGCCGGCGCAACAGGAGACCTGGGACCCCAAGCCCTTCGGCCCGTCCCCGGAACGGGGACAGTTCGGCGCGATCGCCACGGATGTCCCGGGGGTGTCCTTCTGCGAGCTCTTGCCGGAGTCGGCGAGGCTCATGAGCAAGATCGCCATCGTCCGCTCGCTGACCCACCCCAACGCGAACCACGTCCAGGCCGCACTGCCGGCGATGACCGGACGCCACCACCCGCCCAGCAACGAGGCGCGGGGTGACTTCCCCCCGTCCTCGACCGACTTCCCCTCCGTCGGCGCCGCGTTGGATTCGCTGCGCGCCTCCGCCCGTCTGCCCACCTGGGTTCAGGTCGGCCCGACCATGACCCGGAACAACGGCACGGTGCTTCATGGCCAGTCCGCCGGGTTCCTCGGGGCGACCCGCGGCCCGCTCCTCGTCGACCAGGACCTGACGCCGGAGGCTGTCCGGGTCGAGGCGGTCGCCCCCGACCGTTCCATCACGCCCGCGCGGCTCGGCGAGCGGAGGACGCTTCGGGAACGGCTCGACGATCAACGACGTGCACTGGACCGCGACGCGGCGGTCCGCACGTTCGACTCCCACCAGGGCAAGGCGCTCGATCTCCTGACGGCGTCGGAGGTCACTCGCGCCTTCGATCTCGCCGGCGAGCCGGCCGCGACGCGGGATGCCTACGGCCGCAACTCGGTCGGCCAGTCCTGCCTGCTGGCCCGACGGCTGGCGGAGGCCGGCGTGCCCATGATCAGCGTGCATTACTGCCGCAGGCCCCCCGGCTGGGACACCCACGGCGGGCACTTCGACGCCATGAAGGGGAGCCTCGGCCCCACCCTCGACCGCGCTTTCGCCGCGCTGGTGACCGACCTGGACGGCCGCGGGCTGCTGGGCTCGACCCTCGTCTGGATCAACTCCGAGTTCGGCCGGACTCCGCGGGTGAACGCCTCCGCCGGCAGGGACCACTGGCCGTGGGCGTACTCGCTCGCGCTGGCCGGCGGCGGGATCGCCGGGGGCGTCTGCGTCGGCGCCACCGATGCGATCGCTGCGTACCCGACCCGTGACCCACACGACCCGTCCGACCTGGTCGCCACGGTTTACCACCTGCTCGGCGTGCCGCCCGACACGGTCGTGCACGACCAGTTCCGGCGTCCCTTCCCCCTAATTAGCGGCCGCAAGATCGACGCCCTGCTCGGCTAGGAACGAGGGCCGACTCACCGGAACAGCTTCGGCGCGAGCTCATTGAGATAGTGGCGCCAGTTGATCCAGGTGTGCCCGCCGCCGGTGATGCGCAGGTCGTGCTCGATCCCCCGCTTCTTTAGAACCTCGGCCAGGGCCTTGGTGCCGGGCAGGGCGAAATCCTGGTCTCCGACGACGATCTCGAGCCGCTTGACCGAGCCGTTCGCCTTCTCCGCCTCGGCCAGGAAGGTTTCGTTCCGCTGCTCCCACTCCTCGGCGTTGCCGCCGAAGAGGCCGGCGCTCCAAATCGCGATGTAGGCGAACTGGCCCGGGTTCGTCGTGAGGACCCGAAGCGTCTGGCCGCCGCCCATGGAGAGCCCGGCGAGCGCCCGGTTCTCCGGGCCGGCCTTCACGCGGTAGGTCTTTTCCACGAGCGGGACGACCTCCTTCAATAGCTCGTCCATGAAGCGACTCTGGAGGGCCTCTATCGCCGCGCGGAACTCGGGCGAGGGGGCCTCGCCGCGGGCCGGTCGGGCGGGCATATCCTCCGGCGGCGGCAGGCTGCCGTTGGGCATGACCACGAGCATCGGGCCCGCCTTCTTCGCGGCGATTAAATTGTCGAGGATGAAGCCGGCGCGGCCGATCGTGCTCCACCCCGCGTCCTCATCGCCCCCGCCGTGCAGCAGGTAGAAGACGGGGTACTTCTCCTCGCCGCCCTCGTAGCCGGGGGGCGTGTAGACGTGCATACGTCGGGGCGTGTCCAGAGTGCCCGAGCGGTACCAGACGGCGCGGATCTCGCCGTGCGGGACGTCCCGGGTCGCCTCGAAATCGGCCTCCTCGCCCGGGACGAGGAACATGCTGTCCAGGCTGGCGAGGCCCGGCTTGATCATCGCGCTCTTCGGGTCGACCGTGCGGACCCCATCGACGGTGAACGTATAGCTGTAGAAGTCGGGCGTCAGCGGGCCGACGGTGAGCGACCAGACGCCCCCGTCGTCCTTGGACATCGCCCCGCCCCGGCCGAAGTCTCCGCCGACGGAGACCTCGTCGGCCTTCGGAGCGTAGATGCGGAAGGTCACCTTCCTGTCGGGCGCGACCTCCGTCGACTTCAGGGTGTCATTGGGCGTGGGCCGCCGCTGCGAGGTTTGAGCAGACGCCCTCGGCGGGATAACTGCGGCCAGGGCCAGAAGGGCCACGGCGACACCGAACGGAGACCTGGGCGAAGGGATCATGACGGGACCTCCGGGGACTGGGGCGTCCGAGTTGGGAACACGTTGAGCAAAACCTGCCCGACCGTCTGGCGGCCGGGCAGGGGCATCATCGATCGCGTCCGCTTACGGCTCGGGATGGCGGAACAGCAGCGGTGCCAGGTCGGTCAGGTAGCGATGCCAGACCATCCAGGTGTGGCCCCCTGGCGTCTCCTTCAGTAACCCGGAACGAGCCCCCGACACGAATCATGACACTTTCGTCACGTGTGCGACGCGATCGAGGTGTCCGTCCAAAGCGTCCAGCATGCCCGAGGGGAAGTGGCCCTGCAATACGGCCCGGGGCGGATCGCTGGCCTGCCCTGACAGCTCCTGCACCCGTCTGTGTTCCGCCGGCTCGCGGCGGGGCAAACCCGGTTATGGGAGAGTGACTCACCACCGGTCGTGATAAACTGCAATCCGTACAAGGCTGCCGCAGATTCGGTGAGGTTCACACCAAAGGAGAACGACGATGGGCACGCAGCGCACGCGTCGGGAATTCTTGGGGAACGTCGGCCGGGGGATGCTGGTCGCGAGCGTCGGCTTCGGCACGGCGTTCGACATGGGGCTCACTCCCGCCTGGGCCGACGAGGATGGCGGTGGTGAGCGCCTGGCCTTCGGCGGGCTGGAACCCCTCGTGGGCCTGATGCAGGACACGCCCGTCCGGAACCTGGTTCCAGTGCTGTTGGAGAAGCTCCGCGCGGGGACCGAACTGAAGGAGCTCGTGGCCGCCGCGACGCTGGCCAACGCGCGGACCTTCGGTGGAGAGGATTACGTCGGCTTCCACACCATGATGGCGCTGGCCCCTGCCTTCCACATGGCCCGTGAGTTGCCCGAAGACCGTCGCGCCCTGCCCGTCCTCAAGGTGCTCTACCGCAATACGAACCGCATCCAGGAACACGGCGGCCGCGCCTCGGAAGTGCTGCGCACAGTCAAGCCGGGCGTGCTCTCGGCCGGGCAGGATCCGGGTGAAACCCTTCGCGACGCGGTGCGCCGGAAGGACATGAAGGAGGCCGAGCGGACCTTCGCCGCGATCGTCGCCGTCTCGCCCGACGAGGCGTTCAACAGCCTGCTCCTCGCCGTCGAGGACAAGACCGAGGTCCACCGCGTCGTCCTCCCCTACCGCGCCTGGGAGCTGCTCGGCGTCGTCGGCAAGGAACAGGCCCATACGATGCTTCGCCAGTCGGTCCGTTACTGCGTCCAGAACGAGCGCAACGGGAACCACGCCGCCGAGACCGACGAGCCCCGCGCCCTCTTGCCGCGCCTGTTCGACCAGTACCATCTTCCGAGGACGTCTCCCGGCACGAAGCGGCCCGGCGACGACTGGGTCGCGGCGATGTGCAAGACGATCTTCGAGTCGAGCCCGCCATCGGCCGCCGATGCCGTCGCCGCGGCGCTGGCCGACGGGATCGACCCGAGTGATATCGGCGAGGCGATCGCACTGGCCGCGAACCAGCTCGTCCTCCGCGACGCCGGCCGCCCCGAGCGCTGGGCCTCGCCGGGCAAGCCTCCGGGGAGCGTCCACGGGGACTCGATCGGCGTCCACGCGAGCGACGCGGTCAACGCCTGGCGGAACATGTCGCGCGTGGTCAACCCGAGGAACGCGGCCGCCTGCCTGATCCTCGCCGGCTTCGAGGTCGCACGCGACCGCCAGGCCCGCGCCGCCGACTTCCTCCAGTGGACCCCGCGCCCGCTCGTCGAGGTCCTCGAAACCGTCAAGACGGCCGATCCGAAGGGTCTGCTGGCCGAGACCGAGTCCGCGATCCTGTCCAACAAGCAGGAGACCGCCTCGGCGCTGGTGCACCGCTACGGCACGCTCGGCCACGACCCCGCGCCGGTGTTCGCACTGATGCTCAAGTACGCCGTGAGCGAGGACGGTGCCCTGCATGCCGAGAAGTATTACAACACGGTCCGCGAGGAATTCACCTCGACCCGCCCGGCCTTCCGCTGGCGGCAGCTCGTCGCCCTCGCCCGCGTGACCGCGAGCGAATGCGGCCGCCCGGCTCCGGGAGTCGCCCAGGCCGAGGAACTGCTCAAGGTTTGAGCCGTCAACATGGTGGCGCGGATCGAGAGGAACCGCGCCACCCCACTCTCGTCGACCCAAAATATCGCGGTTCGCCCGGCCCCGCTGCGTCGTCCGCCAGGACGCATGCGAGACCAAGGGGGAAGCCCGTTGCGATCGTCCTCGACGCGTCATACGCTGAGGAGCCGTGCGAGGCCTTCACCGGACGAAACCGGTCAGGATGACGCATCCCAGGTGCCACGGAGGTCGGCATGCGAGCGAGCGATACCGAGGGGCGACCTGACCTGAGCCGCCGTGCGTTCGTGCACGCGGGCACGGGCGCGTCCCTCGCGGCCGCGACCTATCGGCGGGTCCTCGGCGCCAACGACCGCGTCGGCGTCGGCTTCATCGGCTTCGGACTGATCGGCAAGCGGCACGTCCTCGACTTCAAGGCCCAGGCCGACGTCGACCCCGTGGCCGTCGCCGAGGCCCATCGCGGCAGGCTTGACGAGGCGAAGAGGGTCATCGGCGGGCGGGCCCGCGGCCACGATGACTTCCGCAGGTTGCTCGACGACCGCGACGTGCAGGCGGTCGTCGTCTCGACCCCCGACCACTGGCATGCCCTGATGGCGATGATGGCCTGTGCGGCGGGCAAGGACGTCTACGTCGAGAAGCCCCTCAGCCTGTTCGTGCGCGAGGGGCGGTGGATGGTCGACGTCGCCCGGAGGAATCGTTCGGTCGTCCAGGTGGGGACACAGCAGCGATCCGGGCCGCACTACCGGAGGGCCCGGGACCTGATCCGCGATGGTCATATCGGCAAGGTCCACTCGGTGCGGATGTGGGCCTTCCGCAACGTGATGCCCGGCTTCGGCCGACCGCCCGACGGCGACCCGCCGCGCGAGCTCGACTACGACGCCTGGCTCGGGCCCGCGCCGAAGCGTCCGTACAACCCGAACCGCTCTCTCTACCACTTCCGATGGTTCTGGGACTACTCGGGCGGTCAGATGACCAATCTCGCCCAGCACGCGCTCGACATCGTCCACTGGTATCTCACCCCCGAGGGCCCGACGGCCGTCACCAGTTCCGGAGGACGGTTCTGCCTGGAGGACAACGGCGAGACGCCCGACACGCAGGACACCCTGTTCGAATATCCGGGCTGGACCGCAACCTGGTCGCACCGCGAAGCCTCGCGCGGCGTCCCGCCGCCGCACGGCCTCCAGTTCTGCGGCACGAAGGGGACGCTCACGATCTCGCGCCGCGGCTTCGCCGTGGACGCCGACCCCGACGCGCCCCCGTCGAGCTTCGTCCCCACCTTCGCCGGCCATCCCGTCGGCGGTCCCGACCGCGGGGCGGCGTTGGGCCCGCCGAGGCCCAGGACCGCGGCGATCGCGGACGACACCGGGGATGAGATCGACCAGTTCCGCCGGCACGCCCGCGACTTCCTCGACGCCGTCAAGTCGCGCCGGGAGCCGATCTCGGACCTCGAGGGGGGCCACCGCGTCGCCACGGCCTGCCACCTGGCCAACCTCTCGCTTCGCCTCGGTCGCAAGCTCCGCTGGGACGCGGCCAGGGAGGCCATCATCGGCGATGCCGACGCCAATGACCGGCTCGAACGGCCGTATCGGGCGCCCTGGGATCGAATGCTCAAGGACCTGGGAGTGGGGTGAACCGTCATGGACCTGACTCGTCGCGACCTCCTCGCCGCCGGCGCCGCCGCGATGGCGATGCCGTCGGCCTCGGCGGCGGCCCCCGATCCCGTGCCGTCGGGGATGGGGGTCGTGATCCATTCCTACATGATTCGCGGCGCCCGGGAAAAGGGGCGATTCGACGACCCGATCGCCTTCCTCGAGTATTGCCACGAGCTCGGGGCCGCCGGCGTGCAGGTCGGCCTAGGCGCCCGGGAGCGGGACGAGGCGAAGGCGATCCGAGCCAAGGCCGAAGCCCTCGGGATGTACTTCGAGGGGATGGCACGCCTGCCGCGCTCCCGGTCGGACCGGGGGCGCTTCGCCGCCGAGCTCAAGGCCGCGGAGCTCGCGGGCGCCAAGGTCGTGCGGGCGGTCTTGCTCAACGGCCGACGCTACGAGACGTTCGACTCGGCCTCGTCCTTCCGCAAGTTCGCCGACGAGGCGTTCGCGTCCATGGCGCTCGCGGCCGAGATCCTCGAGGCGGAAGGTTCTCCGGTCCGTGTGGCCATCGAGAACCACAAGGATTTCCGCGCCGACGAACTGGCCGCGATGTTCGGGCGGATCGGCGGCGACCGCATCGGCGTCTGTCTCGATACGGGCAACAGCATCGCCCTGCTCGAAGACCCGATGGAGGTGGTCGAGACCCTGGCCCCCTGGGCCTTCACGACCCACTTCAAGGACATGGGCGTGCAGGAATATGAGCGCGGCTTCCTACTCTCGGAGGTCCCACTCGGCGAGGGGTTCCTCGACCTGCCGCGGATCGTCCGCGTCATCCGCCGGGCGAGGCCGGACATCCGGATCAACCTGGAGATGATCACGCGCGACCCCCTGGAGGTCCCCTGCCTGACCCCGAAATACTGGGCGACGTTCAGCGACCTCCCCGGCAGGCACCTGGCCCGCTCGCTGTCGACCGTCCGCGACCATCCCCCGAAGCGGGCGCTGCCCCGCGTGGCGGGGCTCTCTCGCGAGGAGCAGCTCAGGGCCGAGGATGACAATGTCCGGCGCTGCCTCGCGCGGGCAGGCGAGTTCCTCCGGACGTGAATAGGGTTGATGATGAGGATGAGAGCCGCCACGGCCGACTACTCGAAGGACTTCGACGTCTTCCTCGTCGGAGACGCCAGCCCGGCGACGTTCAGGCGATTGATCACGCGGGTCTACTGGGTTAGATTCGTCAGGCCGAGTTCCAAGTCCCGCTCAGAGAGGGGGAGACGCACCCCTCATCCCCAGATTGCACCGGGTCGGAGGCGCCACGACCCGCGAGAACCGCACGAACGGACGGGCTCGGACCGACTCAACCTGAGGATGGAGACCATTCATGCATGATGAACTGCTGAGCTTGCTGCCGAAGGTCGATTTCACGAGGCGAGGCTTCGTCGTCACCTCGCTGGCCGCCGGGTTTGCCCTGGCGGTCCAGCCGGTCTCGGCGCAGACCATCGCGACGGATACCCAGGGCCTGGAGGCCGGCGAGGTCAAGATCCCCGTGGCCGACGGCCACGTCCCCGCCTATCGGGCGATGCCCGCCAAGGGGGGGCCATTCCCGGTCGTCCTGGTCGTCCAGGAGATCTTCGGCGTGCACGAGCACATCAAGGATATCTGCCGGCGGCTCGCCAAGCTCGGCTACCTGGCCGTCGCGCCCGAGCTCTACGCGCGACAGGGTGACGTGTCGAAGATCACCGAGTTCAAGGAGATCATCTCGAAGGTCGTCAGCAAGGTCCCCGATGCTCAGGTGATGTCCGACCTCGACGCCACCGTCGCCTGGGCCAACGAGACGAAGAGCGGCGACACGTCCAGGCTCGGCATCACCGGCTTCTGCTGGGGCGGCCGGATCGTATGGCTCTACGCGGCGCATAACCCGAACTTGAAGGCGGGCGTGGCCTGGTACGGCCGCCTCGTCGGTGAGGCCGACCCGTTGCACCCGAAGCACCCGGTCGACGTTGCCGCCGCGATCAAGGCGCCGATCCTCGGCCTCTACGGCGGAGATGACCAGGGCATCCCGCTCGATTCCGTCGAGAAGATGCGGGCGGCGCTCAAGGACGCGAACAAGGAGGCCGAGATCGTCGTGTACCCGAACACTCCGCACGCCTTCTACGCCGACTACCGGCTGAGCTTCCGCAAGGACCAGGCCGAGGACGGCTGGAAGCGGCTCCAGGGTTGGTTCAAGACGCACGGGGTGGCTTGATCCCCGTCCGGCTATCGACAGGCTTTGACATCCTGCGGGCGGCCTCGGTCGACAGGGATCGCATCCATCCGCCTCGTGGGGACGTTGACTTGCCCACGTCCGAACGCACGGGATAACATGAGGGGCCCAAGGTGCCGACCGGACGTCAATCTGCGACCGGGGCGCAATCCAAGGTCCTCGCAAGCGTCTCCGAGTAGACGGTCGAGTCCGACAAGGGGGGGTACGATGAAGTTGAGCAGAGGATTCAGGCCGCGAACGCGTGTCGTGTCCGTCTCGTTCCTCCTGTCCGCATGCGCGTCCCTTCTCGGATTGAGCGGATGGGGGACGGCCTCGGATGCCCCGGCCGGCACCGCGCCGCGCGCCACCGAGACGGCTCCCGAAGGCTGGACGGCCGCCGCCCCTCGCGACGAGATCCGGCCCGCCTTCTCGTACGACGCCGGGGGGTCGACCCAAGCCGAAAGCTGCCTCATCATCAAGGCTGACCATCGAGACGGCCTCGACGGCTGCTGGAAGAAGGTCTTCCCGGTCGCGGGGGGCGACGCCTATCACTTCCAGGCCTCATACAGGGCGGAGGATGTGGCCGTCCCGCGGCGGAGCATCGTGGCCGAGATCCACTGGAGGGACGCGAAGGGTCAAAAGGTCCCCCTGGATCAGCCGACGGTCACCTCCTACCTCCGTGGCGCGACGGCCATGGCCGAGACGGAGTTCCCCTCGACGAAAGCGACCGACACCCAGGGCTGGACCGAGGTGTCGGGCACATACCACGCCCCCTCCGGGGCGACGCAAGCGGTCGTCGAGTTGCATCTGCGGTGGGCGCCGGGCGGCGAAGTGCGCTGGCGGGGTATTTCGCTGACAGGGACCGATACGGTCCCGTCGCGGAAGGTGCGACTGGCGACGGTCCACTTCATCCCCAGGGGCGGCAAGTCTCCCGAGGACAACCGCCGCATGTATGAGCCGCTCATCGCCGAGGCCGCCCGGCAGAAGGCCGACCTGGTGGTGCTCGGAGAGACGCTCACCTATGTCGGCCTGGGCAAGACGTATGCCGAAGTGGCGGAACCGATCCCGGGGCCGTCCACGGAATACTTCGGCCGGCTCGCGCAGAAACACAACCTCTACATCGTGCCCGGCCTCCTGGAGAGAGACGGCCACCTCGTGTACAACGTCGCGGTGCTCATCGGGCCCGACGGCAAGGTCGCCGGCAAGTACCGCAAGGTCTGCCTGCCGAGGAGCGAGGTCGAGGGGGGCATCGCGCCTGGCTCGGAGTATCCCGTCTTCACCACCCGCTTCGGCAAGCTGGGGCTGATGGTCTGCTACGACGGCTTCTTCCCGGAGGTCGCCCGCGAGTTGACCAACCGCGGGGCCGAGGTGATCGCCTGGCCCGTCTGGGGATGCAACCCCATGCTGGCCCGCGCCCGTGCCTGCGAGAATCACGTCTACATGGTCAGCAGCACCTACGAAGACGTGTCCCGCAACTGGATGATCTCGGCCGTCTATGACCACACCGGCGAGCCGGTGGCGCAGGCGAGCGAGTGGGGAAAGGTGGCGGTCGCGGAGGTGGACCTGGACCGGCGCACCCGGTGGGTCAGCCTCGGTGACTTCAAGGCCGAAATCCCCCGGCACCGCCCGGCGGACGTGGCGCACGAGGCCCGACCATGACGAAATCTCGACACCCCTGCTGGTTTGCCGCCGTGCTCCTGTCGCACTGCCTCTGCGGGGCAGCCGCGGGGGCCGATGAGGCGGACCTGATCCTCCACCACGGCAAGGTCTTCACCGCCGACCGCGACTCCTCGGTCCGCCAGGCCATGGCCGTCAAAGGTGACCGCCTGCTCCGGGTCGGGACCGACGAGGAGGTCCTCAAGACCCGCGGGCCGCGGACGGCCGTGGTCGACCTCGGGGGTAAGATGGTCCTCCCGGGCCTGATCGACTCGCACGCGCACCCGACCGGCGCGAGCCTGACGGAATTTGACCACCCGGTCCCCGAGATGGAGACGGTCCGGGACGTGCTGGAATACGTCCGGTCGCGAGCCAAAGCCCTGGGGGCCGGCAAATGGGTCGTCGTCCGCCAGGTGTTCATCACGCGGCTCGAAGAGCAACGCTACCCGACCCGGGACGAGCTGGACCGGGCCGCGCCGGACAACCCCGTGCTCTTCTCGACGGGCCCCGACGCCTCGCTCAACTCGCTGGCGATGAAGGTCAGCGGGATCGACAAGGACTTTCGTCCCGAGGGACCGGGTAAGGTCGAGAAGGACCCCCGCACCGGCGAGCCGACCGGCATTCTCCGCAACCTCACCCGGTACGTGAAGGTGATTTCGGCGGAGCGCAAGCCCACGGAGCAGGATCAGGACCGGCGACTACTTGAGCTGTTCCGGGACTACAACTCGGTCGGGATCACGGCCGTGATCGACCGCAACGCCGACACAAAGGCGATCGAGCGATACGGCAGGCTGCACGAGGCCGGCGCCCTCACGGTCCGCATGGGCATCTCGCACGGCGTTGACAATCTGGGACCCCTCGACAAGATTCTCGAGGACATCCGCAAGGTGGCGAGACACCCGCTCCGCAAAGGGGGGCCGAGGCTCCGGATCGTCGGGATCAAGGCATTCCTCGACGGCGGCATGCTCACCGGCAGCGCCTACATGCGCGAGCCCTGGGGGGTGAGCAAGACCTACGCGATCGACGACCCGAGTTACCGGGGCGTGCTGTTCATCCCCCGCGACCGCCTCGTGCCGATGGTCCGGACGGCCGTCGAGTCCGGCCTCCAGTTCACGGCCCACAGCGTCGGCGACGGTGCCGTGCACGCCCTGCTGGACGCCTACGAGGAGGTCAACGCAAAGACGCCGGTCGCACCGACCCGGCCATGCGTCACGCACTCGAACTTCATGAGCCGCGAGGCCGTCGCGAAGGCCGCCCGCCTGGGTGTCGTGGTCGACATCCAGCCGGCGTGGCTCTACCTCGACACGAGGACGCTCGCCGCCCAGTTCGGCACCGAGCGGCTGCGATACTTCCAGCCTCTGCGCAGCCTCCACGAGGCCGGGGTGATCGCCGGCGGCGGGTCCGACCACATGCAGAAGATCGGCTCGCTCCGTTCGATCAACCCGTACAACCCGTTCCTGGGAATGTGGGTCGCCGTCTCGAGACGAGCGAAGGGCTATGAGGGTCAACTTCACCCCGAGGAGGCCCTGACTCGGGAGCAAGCGATCCGCTTCTATACCATCAACAACGCCCACCTGCTCTTCCTGGAGGACCGGATCGGTTCGCTCGAAGTGGGCAAGCAGGCGGATTTCGTCGTCCTCGACCGGGACCTCCTGACCTGCCCGGAGGAGGAGATCCGCGAGGCCCGCGTCCTGTCCACCTATCTCGATGGCAAGCGTGTTTTCGGAGGGCAGGATTGATCCCGAACCGGGACAGAATCTGACGGATGACGGGCACGAACTCGGGATCCGAGGACGTCACTCGGGCGACCCTGCCCCGATCGTCGCGGGCTCGGGGAAGAGCGGCAGGGGCCGGGCCCCCTGCTCCGCCATCGCCACCATCTTGCGCCGCAGGCGGGCGCTGACGCCGGCGTGAGCGGCCTGGCTCTGGAGGACATGGTACAGCCTCGGCCCGGCCTCGGGGCCATAGCGGGCGATGTAGCTCTGCAACTTCCTCATGAGGACCTCGATTCAGACTCGGTACCCAGTTCCACGGTTCCAACGTCCAGGGGAATGGCTTTCCGCCGGGCCATTCGGCCCGTGTCCCCTCCCCTGCCAGATCGTAATCGCCGATGAGTCAGCGGGGTGCGTCGGCCCCGACCGTCGCGGGCTCGGTCATCATCGGCAATGTCGGGGACGTCGGCCTCGGCGCGTGGCGACGCACCCGGAAGGGCCGTCCGGTCAACGCCTCGATCTGCCGCCGTCGCCGGGTACTCACACCCTTGTAGGCCGCCCGGCTCTTGAGGGCGCGGTGGAGCTTCGGCCCGGCCTCGGGGCCGTATCGCTCGATGTAGCCTTGCAGCGTGTTCACGATCCCCCCACTCCAGACTCGAATTTTTGCCCAGTTATCGACATTCATGATTACGAATCTCGGGGGGTGAAAGTTCGGCTCGGAGCGGTCTTTCTGGGGCACTGAAATCATGTTTGGTGGGTCGCGCGGGGGTGGGAATCCTGCGTGCAGTGACCGCACTCGCGAAGCTCCAGACTCGCCGTGTCTCGGCCCCTGGCCTGGGGTCTCATCGCGGTGTCGGGTGCCGGTTCGGTCCTGGCTCGGTCGGCGAAGAATACCGGGTGGGCTTCCCTCCCTCGCCGTCACCTCGCCCCCGCTCGATCGCCAGTCTCTGCCCTTGCTTGAGGATGTGGAACCGCTTCCGCAGTGGCTTCGAGAGTCGCAATCTGACCTCGTGCGGGTAGCCGCTCGTCCAGTAACGGTTCTCGGGCGTGACGCGGTATGTGTCGCGGTGCTGCGGCAAGATGTACTCCGGCTCGAGCTCGTTGATGAGGATGACCGAGGGGTCGACGTGCATGTTGTGCTCGGTCGGCGAGAAGAACAGGACGTCGACATGCTTGAGGAAGAGGTGATCCTCGAGCAGGACCGAGTCGCCCGGCTGGAGGAACGTCTTGCCGCCGATCTCGATCAGGTAGCCGCAGTCCTCCAGATTCGCATCGAGGTAGACGGCGGACTTTGGGTTGCCATGGATCGCGCGCAACGGGGAGATTTTGACTCCCTTCACCTCGAACGGCTTGCGCGGCGTGGCGACGCTAATCCGATCCTCCGGGATGCCGAGTCGACGGGCGTCCTCGACGCAGTTGGCCGGCATGACGAAGGTACATTTGCCCCTCTCGGCGAGGACGCGCGCCGTCTTCCGGTTGAAATGGTCGCCGTGCTTGTGCGTGATGAAGGCGACGTCGAGGAGCGGCGAGAGCTCCTCGGCCGTGATGGGCGACTGGTAGAGCCGGGCCTCGTCCTCCGTCGCCAGGTCGGTGCCGATCAACAGGCCGTCGGATTTGATGAGCCAGCCGTTGTGCCCGGTCCACCACACAGCCAGGCCGGAGTCGTGGGCCTTGACCTCGTCGCGAATGCTCGGCGCGGGGATCGGCTCCCTGGGCCACTCCTGGCCGGAGGCGACCGAGAGCCAGGAGAACAGGAGCACGGTCGGCTTCATCAGGCCAGCTCGCTTCATGGCAGACCTCCGGCTTCCTACGGCCCCGCGTCAGGCGATCCGCCGCGCCCCACAAGGTGGCTGAAGCGATCGCCGGCGGGACGAACTCCTGAAGGGTCGAGCATTCGATCCCTGCCCGTATGACGATTGTGGCGCATCGTCGCACCATCCTCAACGGGTTCCCGGCCCGGCGGGTGATGGACGCCGGTCCGGGCCATGGAGCGGCCGCGCGGCAGGCCCTTCGGCCCGACTCGCGACTTGGGAGGGCGGCGCTTTTCGGCTTCGATTTTCCCGCCAGATCCCTGTCCGGCAGGCACAAACTTTCGGATAAAGTGGACGGGACGACTGAACCATCCACGCCCGCCAGGGAATGCTCAAGACGACAGCGAACCTTGACGGAACACCGCGACAGGGCGATACCATGAACGACCGACAGCCCTGGTGGGCCCTCCTGCTGGCGACCGCCGCGACGTGCTCGCTCGTGGCCAAGGCCGAGGAACTCCCAGAACCCCCCCCGAATACCGGCACGGCCACCACCCAGCCGTTGACGCCGGCGGAGGCCGCGGCCGGCTTCCGCGTCCCGGACGGGTTCCGGGTCGACGTCTTCGCCGCCGAGCCGGACGTGCGCAACCCGGTGGCGATGGCCTGGGACACGCGCGGGCGGCTCTGGGTCGCCGAGAACTACACCTACTCGGACAACACCCAGAAATTCGACCTCCGACTCCGCGACCGCGTCCTCATCTTTGAGGACGCCGACGCCGACGGCCGGTTCGACCGGCGCACGGTCTTCACCGACGACGTCCAGCGGCTCGGCAGCGTGGAGCTCGGGTTTGGCGGTGCCTGGCTCCTCTGCCCTCCGCAGCTCCTGTTCCTACCCGACCGCGACGGCGACGACGTCCCGGACGGCCCGGCCGAGGTCGTCCTCGACGGCTTCACGGTCGCCGCGGAGAACTATCACACCTTCGCCAACGGCCTCCGCTGGGGGCCCGATGGCTGGCTCTACGGCCGTTGCGGGGCCTCCTCGCCCGGCCAGATCGGGGTTCCCGGCGCGCCCGAGGCCGACCGCATCCCGATCCGAGGCGGCCTCTGGCGCTATCATCCGCGGGGCAAGCGGTTCGAGGTCCTCTGCCACGGCACGACCAACCCCTGGGGTCACGACTGGGACGCGCTGGGGGAGGCCTTCTTCATCAACACCACCAACGGCCACCTCTGGCACGCGATCCCCGGCGCCCACTTCGCCCGCCCGCACACGATCGAGCCGAACTCGCGCGCCTACGCAATCATCGACCATCACGCCGACCACTACCACTGGGACAACTCGAAGGCGTTCAAGAACTTCACCACCCCCGGCACCGTGGATGACCGACGAGGCGGCGGCCACGCACACAGCGGCCTGATGATCTACCAGGCCGACCAGTGGCCGGAAGCCTACCGCGGGAAGCTCCTCACCCTCAACTTCCATGGCCGGCGCGTGAATGTGGAGCGCCTCGAGCGCGCCGGCGGCGGCTTCGTCGGGAAGCACGAGCCGGACATCCTCTTCGCCGCCGACCCCTGGTTCCGCGGCATCGACCTGAGCTACGGTCCGGACGGCAGCGTGTTCGTCCTCGACTGGAGCGATACGGGCGAGTGCCACGAGCACGACGGCGTCCACCGGACCTCGGGCCGGGTCTATCGTATCTCCTACGGGGAGTCCGCAGGCGTCGACGTCCGCGACATCTCGAAGCTCGGGGAGCGCGACCTCGTGGCCCTGCACCGCCACGCGAACGAGTGGTTCGTCCGCAAGGCGAGGCGCGTCCTCGCGGAACGGGCCGCCCGGGGAGTGCCTCAAGGCCAGGCGAATTCGGCCCTCCGCTCCCTCTTCGATGAGGACCCGGACCCATCCCGGAAGATTCGCGCGCTCTGTTCGCTCCACGCGGTCGGCGGGACGGACGCCGCCTTCTTGCGCGGGCTGCTCGGGCATGGGCACGAATCGGTGCGGGCGTGGGCCATCCGGCTCCTGACCGACGCCCTGCCGATCGACACGGTCTTCAGCCGCCGGGGCGGGCCGGACGTCGAGTTGCCCGCCGACTTGCGGGACGAGCTCGCGGCCCTCGCGAGGGAAGATTCCTCGGGCCTGGTGCGACTGGTGCTCGCCTCGACGCTGCAACGCCTGCCGGTCGGTCAGCGGGTGCCGCTGGCCGAGGCCCTCGTCTCTCGCGCCGAGGACGCGGCCGACCACAACATTCCCGCCCTGATCTGGACGGGCCTGATCCCGGTCGCCGACTCCGATCCGGACGCGCTCGTCGCCCTGGCTGCGGGCTGCCGGCACCCGGACGTGCTGCGGCTGGTCGCGCGGCGGCTGGGCGAGGAGATCGAGGCCCGGCCCGGGCCGCTGGACGCCCTGCTCGTGCTCGCCGCCGGGCAGCCCGAAGGGTTCCAGGCGCAGGTGGTCGCGGGCCTGGGCGACGCCCTGGCCGGCTGGCGCAAGGCGAAGAGGCCCGCGTCCTGGGATCGCCTCCGGGTGGGGTTGTCCGCCTCGACCGATCCGACCGTACGCGACCGGGCCCGCGACCTGGACGTCCTCTTCGGCGACGGCCGGGCACTGGATGAGGTGCGGCGCCTGGCACTCGACGAGGCGGCGTCCCTGGACGCGAGGAGGGCGGCGCTGCGGACGCTCATCGAGGGCCGGCCTCCCGACCTGCGCGCCATCTGCGAGCGACTGGTGCGCGTCCGCTTCCTGAATGCGGTCGCCGTCCGCGGCCTGGCCCTGTTCGACGACCCGGCGATCGGCCGGACGCTCGCCGCGAACTACCGGTCGTTCCACGCGTCGGAGCGGCCCGTCGCGCTCGACGTCCTGGCCTCGCGGCCGTCCTTCGCGAGGGCCCTGCTCGACCGGATCGCCGCCGGGGCGATCCCCCGGCAGGACCTCACCGCCTTCCACGCCCGGCAGATCCGCAGCATGGGCGACCCGGCGCTCGCCGGGCGGCTGTCCGAGGTCTGGGGCGAGCTGCGCGAATCGCCCACCGACCGGCGCGAGCGGATCGCGACCCTCAAGGTGAGGTTCGACCCGGCCACGCTCGCCCGGGCCGACCCCAGTCGTGGGCGGGCCGTCTACGAGCGTGTCTGCACCTCGTGCCACAAGCTGTATGGCAGCGGCGGCGAGGTGGGGCCCGACCTGACCGGCGCCGGCCGGGACAATCTCGACTACCTGCTCGAGAACCTCGTCGACCCAAGCGCATCGGTCAGCGCCGACTTCCGGATGGTCATCGTGGCGATGAAGGACGGGCGCATCCTGAACGGCCTCGTGCGTCGCCAGACGGACCGCACACTGACGCTCCAGACCCAGACCGAGGCGCTGACCCTGGACCGCGAGGAGATCGAGGAGGTCAAGTCGTCGCCACTCTCGCTGATGCCCGAGGGCCTGCTCGATCCCCTTAATGAGGCCGAGGTCCGCGACCTGATCGGGTACTTGATGCACCGGACGCAAATCCCGTTGCCGCGGCCGGGACCCTGAAGATCGAAGAGTGAGTCCGCAACATCGGGGCCACAGGACCCCGGTCACCCGGTTGCCGAGGCATCAATAAACGCACGTCGAATTCGAAGGAGAGATGACGGAATGTGGACCCGGAGAGATATCCTTCGCTTGACCCCCGCCCCGGCCCTCCTGGCGGTCGCAGAGGCCGCGCAGGGCCTAGAATTCCGGCGGATCGACACCCACGTCCACATCCACCGGGACGCCCCGGCGCTCCTCTCCGCCCTCAAGGAGTCGGGGTGGCGAGGTCTGGACATCGTCGTCTGCCCGGCCGTCGGCGACGAGCCGTTCGACCTGGAGGAGAAGCTCCGCGCCACCTTGAAGGTCGCCCGCGAAGGTGGTGGTACGCTGGCCTGGGCGTCCACTTTCGACGCCCGCGGGTACGAGAGCCCGGGCTTCGCCGATCGCACGATCGAACGGTTGGGACGATCTTTCGACGACGGGGCGATCGGCGTCAAGATCTGGAAAAATGTCGGCATGGCGATCAAGTCCAAGTCCGGCGCCTATCTCCTGCCGGACGACCCCGCCCTGCTGCCGATCTACGGGGCGATCGAGCGGGCTGACCGGACACTCATCGCCCACCTCGCCGAGCCGGACGGGGCCTGGCTGCCGCTCGACGACAAGAATCCCGAGATCGGGTATTACTCGAAGAACCCCCACTGGCACATGTTCGGCAAGCCCGGTGCGCCCGTCAAAGAGGCGATCCTCGCGGCCCGCGATAAGGTGCTGGCACGCCATCCGAAGCTGCGCGTCGTCGGATGCCACCTGGGGAGCGACGAGGACGATTTGGGGCGATTGGCCCGGCGGCTCGACACTTACCCCAACTTCGCGGTGGACACCGCGGCGCGTGTCCGCTACTTCGCCCGCGTCGATCGGGACCAGGCCCGCGAATTCCTGACCCGGTATCAGGACCGCATCCTCTACGCGACCGACTTCTCTCTCTGGGACGGGGACCCCGCGGACGCGGCGAGGTCGTTGCAAACCACGCACGATCGGGACTGGGCTTTCTTCTCCCGGGGCGACGTGATGGAATATTCGGGACGTCAGACGCGGGGCCTGGAGCTGCCCAGAGGAGTCCTGCGGAAAATCTTCCGGGAGAATGCCCTCCGCTGGCTACCCGGCATCCGCGCGTGAGGGCGACGTATCGGAATCGTCGCTTCAATAAATCGATTGCTGGGCGTGTCTCGCCACCTACCGGCGGTCCACGGTGGCGAGGACGGTCACCTTACCCTCGCGCGAGACCTTCCTCACACGCGGGAGCCAGTCCTCTCGCCGTTCCGACTCGATGTACCGGTACTCCAGCACGTACAGGTCGTCGCCCGAGACGGCGACGCCCATCGGGGACCAGGCGTCCAACCCGCGCAGCACGACGGAGACACTGCCTTCTGGGGTGATCTTCAGAAGTGCGCTGCACGCAGACGCCGCCACGTAGACGGTCCCGTCGGGCGTCACGTCGAGCCCGCGCAACCCGGGCCCGAGGCTTTCGGCGTTCGCGGCGGGTGGACGGACGCAATCGGGGACCGTGATCCCCCCGGCGACGAGGGAGACCGTGCCATCCGGCGCGATCCGCCGGACGGCGTGCCTCTCGGTGTAGTAGAGGGAGCCGCGCGGGCCCGCGGCCAGGCCGTGGATCCACCGGGCCCGCTCGGCCTTCCCGCCAGGCCCGATCTCCGTCGCGAGTGGGAGTGTCGCAAACACCGCCAGGTCGCCGGACGCGGCCAGGCGCATCACCCGCACGCGGGCGTCGCTGCCGGCTTGCGGATAGTAGAACGCCCCCTCCGATCCGATGGCCACCGGGAAGTCGCTCGAGAGGATGAGCGTCGGATCCTTGCCGACCACCGGCAGTTCTCCGCCGACGTCGCGTGGCAGGCGCCGCCCGGCGAACCTGCCCTGATGGTCGATCGTCATCCAGTGGTAGGCCGGTCCCTGGTGTCGGGCCAAGCGGCCTTGAAGATCGATCTTCCGGACACCCAGCCCGGTGTCGACGAAGTACACCTGCCCCTGCCGGTCCACGACGATCCCCGAACCGGGGTGTGCAGAGGAAGGCGACGCCGCAAGTAGGGTTGTCAGGAAGGCACTCAGAATCCGGGTGGCGCGCTTCGTTGCGGTGGTCATCGGGGCCGGCTCCTGATCGTATTTGCCGTCGGACGCCGAGATCTTACTCCTACGCATGGGTCCAGGGGAGGCGATACTCGTAGTCGAGCAGCTCGTTCGCCCGGTCGTTGTCGGTGAACCGCTCGGCTGCGGCGTCCCATTCGAGCCGGGCCCTGGTCGCCAGCGCGATGTTGGCGAGCAGGGCGAAGGTCGTCGAGCGGTGCCCCACCTCGACGTCGGCGTTGGGCGAACGGCGCGACTTGACGCAATCGAGGAAGTTGCGGGCGTGGGCCCGGTCCAGGCCCTCGTAGCTGGCCTGCTCGACCTCGACCTGGGGTTTGCGCCTCGGCTTCGGGTCCTGGAACTGTCCGCCGCGCTCAGGCGTGATCTCGAACCGGTCGATGCCGGCGTGGGCCGTGCCCAAGGTCCCGCGCAACTCGATCTCGCCCGCCTTCAGCCCCGGGTGGCCGTTGGCCTCGTACGTCCCGAAGGTCATCAGCATCCCCGAGGGGAGCTCGAAGATGACCTCCGCCGTGTCGGGGACCGTCCGGGAGTCCTTCACGGCGAAGGCCCCGCCGTGGGCCGAGAGCGACGTCGGGGCCTCCTCGCCGACCATCCAGCGCATCACGTCGAGGTAGTGCACGCCCCAATTGGCCATCTGCGACGAGTAGAGGTGCCACCAACGGAACTTGTATGGCAGGATCTCCTCGTTGAACGGCCGCGCCGGCCGTGGCCCGAGCCACGCGTCCCAGTCCAGCCCCTCCGGCGGGTCGGAGTCGGGCGACATGCCGATCCCGCCCGGGGCCATGTTGCTGGCGTAGCAGGCTCGCGCCGCCGTCACCTTGCCCAGGGCACCGGATCGCACCAGCTCGGCGAGCTTCGCGTACAGGCCCGACGACCTCCTCTGCGTGCCGACCTGGACGACGCGGTCGTGCCGACGCGCCGCCTCGACGATCCGCCGGCCCTCGCGCACGGTCACCGACAGCGGCTTCTCGACGTAGACATCCTTCCCCGCGGCGCAGGCCATCGTCGCCTGGATCGCATGCCAGTGGTCCGGCGTGGCGATGATCACGGCGTCGATGTCCTTGCGGTCGAGCAGGCGACGGAAGTCCTCCACCCGCTCGACCGGCCCGCCGAAGTCGGGCTGTCGCGTGGGGACGCGCTTACCCAGGTCCTTGAAGCGGGGATCGATCCGGTCGTAAGCCCCGTGGAGGTAGGGCTTATAGACGTCGGCCAGGGCCACGACCTTCGCGTCGGCATGGGCGCAGAAGGCGTCCAGGACCTGGACACCGCGGTTGCCCACGCCGATGCAACCGAGGTTCACCCGCTCATTGGCCCCGATGATCCGGCCCGCCGACGCCGGGGCCGCGATCGAGCCCGCCGCGGCCGTCGCCAGTGCCGCCCTGGAAAAGTCACGCCGACTCACTCGGTTCTTCATACGCCGGCCCCCCGAGCATCCACTGGTATGGGCTCACTTTGGACGCGTCCGCACGTCTCTTTCACGTCTCATCAGACTACCCTGTCGGCCGAGCCGATGGTATGGTCGTTGGACGGATGTTCGATAAATGGCCCGGTCACGCGGCGGGCGAGCGTCGAAGGGGGGCATCATGAACCGGATGATCCACGTCCTGGCCCTTGCGGCAGGGTTGGCGGTCGGCTGTGCAAAGGCCGGCGCGAGCGAGCCGGACGCGTCGTCGCAGGCCTTCTTCGAGCTCAAGGTGCGGCCGGTGCTGGCCAGCTCGTGCGTGAAGTGTCACGGCGCGAAAAAGAGCAGCGGCGGGCTCCGGCTCGACTCGCGCGAGGCGATCCAGGCGGGCGGCGACAACGGCGCGGTCGTCGTGCCGGGCGACCCGGAGGGCAGCACCCTGATCCGGGCGATCCGCCACGCGGACGAAGACCTCAAGATGCCGCCTAGCAAGCCGATGCCCCGCGCCGCGCAGGACGACCTGGCCGCCTGGGTCGCCGCGGGTGCGCCCTGGCCGACTGCGGTCGCGGCGGGGCCGATCGAGGGCCAGGCCCACTGGGCGTTCGAGCCGCTCCGCACGGTCACGCCCCCGGATGACCCGACGGGCTGGGCCTTGCAGCCGATCGACCGATTCGTCGCCGCCGGGCACCGGGTCCAGGGCCTACAACCCGTCGCGCGGGCCAACCGCCGCACGCTGATCCGTCGGGCTTACTTCGACCTGATCGGCCTGCCCCCGGAGCCAGCCCGGATCGAGGCGTTCGTCGCCGACGAAGGGCCCGATGCCTTCGGGAGGCTGGTCGACGAGCTGCTCGCCTCGCCCCGATATGGAGAGCGCTGGGGACGCTACTGGCTGGACCTGGCCCGGTATGCCGACACGGCCGGGGACAACTCCGACTACCCGATTCCCCAGGCGCATCTCTATCGCGACTACGTGATTGACGCCTTCAACGACGACATCCCGTACGACCGATTCCTCCACGAGCAACTCGCGGGCGACATCCTGGCCGTCGAGGGACCGCAAGACGACTACGCGCGCCGGGTGATCGCCACCGGGTTCGTCGCCCAGGCGAAGCGATTCGGCACGAAAAAGCTGGAGGACACCCACCAGATCATCGAGGACAGCCTGAGTACGACCGGCCAGGTCGTCCTGGGCTTGTCGTTTCGCTGTGCCCGCTGTCACCACCACAAGTTCGATCCGATTACCGCACGCGACTACTACGCCCTCTACGGCTTCTTCGCCGGCACCAACTACCCATTCGCGGGGTCGGAAGAAGATCGTCGGCCGAGCGAACTCGCGCCGCTGGTCCCGCCCGGCCGGTCCAGGGACTTCGAGGCGAAGCACGCCGAGACGCTCGAACAGCTCAGGGCGGGCCTCGCGGAGGCCGAGGAGCGAGGCGAGGACACGCTGCGAGTACAAGACCTCGGGCTGAAGGCTGCCGTGGCGGAATTTGTCGCGAAGTTCGACGGGGGTGGCGACCGATCAGGGGAGGCCGAGGTCGCGAAGGTCGAGCTCGCGAAGGCCACGCGGCGGCGCGATTCCCAGCTCCGGCAGCTCCGCGAGGAGATCAAGCAGATCGAGAAGGCAGGCCCGCTGGCCGTGGCCCCGCTGGCCTACGCCGTCCGCGACGGCGAGCCGACCGATGTGAAGCTCCAGATCGGCGGCGACCCCCGCAAGCTCGGCGACGTCGTGCCGCGAGGCGTCCCCAAGGTGATCGAGCCCGGCGGCACGATCGACCTGCCCCCGGCGGGCAGCGGCCGGCTGGCGCTGGCCCGCTGGCTCACCGAGGGATCGCCGCGACACCTCGTCGCGCGTGTGATGGTCAACCGGATCTGGCAGCATCACTTCGGCAAGCCGATCGTGCCGACCCCCTCGGATTTCGGCCTCCGAGGCACCCCGCCGAGCCATCCCGAGCTGCTCGAATGGCTGGCCGCCGACTTCCTCGCCTCCGGCTGGTCATTCAAGGCGATGCACCGGCGGATCATGCTCTCGGAGACCTACCAGCTCGACTCCGTGCATGACTCTTCCAACGCGTCGATCGACACCGGCAACGCCCGGTACTGGAGGTTCGACCGCAGGCCGCTCGACGCCGAGGCCCTCCGGGACAGCCTCCTCCTCCTGGGAGGCAACCTGAAGCTCGACCGGCCCGGACCGCACCCGTTCCCGTCCTCCGGCTCGTGGAAGTTCACCGCGCACCACCAATTCAAGGCGCTCTACCCCTCGGAGCACCGGAGCGTCTACCTGATGGTGCAGCGGCTCCATCCGCACCCGTATCTGGCCCTCTTCAACGGGCCCGACACGAGCGTGACGACCGCCACCCGCGACAGTTCCACCGTCGCACTCCAGGCCCTCTACCTGCTGAACAACCCGTTCGTCCACGACCAGTCGAGTCGGTTCGCGGGCCTCATGGTCGCGGCCGAGCCCGATCCGTCGGCCCGGCTACGAATGGCCTATCTGCGGGCGTTCGGCCGGGAGCCGACGGGCGCCGAACGGTCGCGGGCGGGCGAGTTTCTCACGCGGTATGAGCGGAGCCTCGTGGCCGAGGGAGTACCCGACGATCGCCGAGCCGGCGAGGTCTGGGCCGGCCTGGCCCGGGCACTGCTGGCCTCGAACGAGTTCCTGCACGTCGATTGAACGAAGTCCGACGGAGACTCATATCATGGCCGCCGAGCCGCTGAACCGACGCTCCCTCCTCCGCCGCGCCTCGGTCTTCGCCGCGGCCGGTGGCCTGGGTCTCTATCGCGACCTCTCGATCGCCGCCGCGGCCAACGCGGGACACCCGCTCGCGCCGAGGCCGGGCCACGTCCCGGCGAAGGCCAAGAACCTCATCGTCTTCTTCATGACGGGCGGGTTCTCCCACCTCGACACCTTCGATTACAAGCCGAAGCTCCAGCGCGACCACGACAAGACGGTCGGCAAGCGCAAGGTCCTGGCGTCGCCCTACCGGTTCCGCCCGCGGGGCGAGTCCGGCAAGATGGTCAGCGAGTTGTTCGAGAACGTCGGCGGGGTCGTCGACGACCTCTGCTTCCTGCACACGGTCCACGGCGACTCGGCCGGTCACTCGGCCGCGACCCTGGGGATGCACACCGGCTCGGTGACGATCCCGCTGCCGAGCCTCGGCTCCTGGGTCAGCTACGGCCTCGGCACGCTCAACACGAACCTGCCCTCGTTCGTCGTGCTCGCCGCCAAGGAGCCGTACAACGGCTACCAGGTCTGGGACTCGAACTTCCTGCCCGCCTATCACAAGGGAGTTCGCGTCCTCCCCGGCGCCAACCCTCTCCCCGACGTACAGAGCCCGGTGGCGTCGGTCTCGCGACGCGAGCTCGAGGGGCTGATGCTCCGCGACCTGAACGCGGCCCACCTCTCGGCCCGCGACGGTGACGAGGCCCTGGCGTCGCGGATGGCCACGTTCGACACCGCGTACGGACTGATGCGCGAGGCCCCGGAGGCCTTCGACATCGGCCGCGAGCCCCGCCACACCCTCGACCTCTACGGCGCCGACGCCGGCGACCCCGGCTCGTTCGCCGCCCAGTGCCTCGTCGCCCGCCGCCTGGTCGAGCGGGGGGTCCGGGTGGTCGAGCTCTTCGACGTCGGCTCGAACACGAACTGGGACAGCCACAATGACATCGCCGACCACAAGGCCCTCTCGCGCAACGTCGATCGGCCCATCGCCGCCCTGGTGTCCGACCTGAAGCGACGCGGGCAGCTCGACGAGACGCTGATCGTCGGTTGCTCCGAGTTCGGCCGGACGCCCTGGCAGGATTTGACCCCGCGCGGCCGGGGTCACCACAGCCGCTGCTTCACCTGCTTCCTCGCCGGCGGCGGCGTGAAGGCCGGTTCCAGCTACGGAGTCTCCGACGAATACGGCGACGGCCCCGCCGAGAATCCCGTACACGTCCACGACTTCCACGCGACCATCCTGCGCCTGATGGGCCTGGACCACACCCGCCTGACCTACCGTTATTCGGGGCGAGACTTCCGGCTCACCGACGTCCACGGCAACGTGGTCGGCGACGTCATTGCATGAGACGAGGGCGGCAGAGGGCCCACCGGCGGCTCTCGGTCCAGCCTTCGATGAACCCGACTCCTATCGGTGCTCGACGGCCATCCGCACGCCCGGGACGATTCTCTATCGGGAGTGACCATGAAACGAAGGGTACTGGGCGCGAGCGGCATCGAGGTCTCGGCGATCGGCCTGGGCTGCTGGGGGATGTCCGGCTCCTACGGGCCGGCGGATGAGGCCGAATCGGAGGCGACCTTACACCACGCCCTCGACCTCGGCGTCGACTTCATCGATACCGCCGACTCCTACGGCGACGACGGCCACAACGAGGCCCTCATCGGCCGGGTGCTGGGGGGACGCCGCCGCGAGTTCGTCCTGGCGACCAAGACGGGGTGGGTCAAGCGGGAAGGGCCGGATGGTACATCCGCGGTCGGCGTCGATGGGCGTCCCGCTCGCATCCGCTCGGCATGCGAGGCGAGTCTCGTCCGGCTGCGGACCGACGTGATCGACCTTTACTATCTGCACCGGGTGGATCCAGACGTGCCCGTCGAGGAGTCGGTCGGAGCCATGGCCGAGCTTGTCGACGCCGGCAAGGTCCGATCTCTCGGATTGTCGGAGGTCTCCGAGGCCACGTTGCGGCGGGCTAATGCCGTCCATCCGATCACGGCCCTCCAGTCCGAGTACTCGCTCTGGACCCGTGAGCCCGACACGACCGCGATGCCGGCGTGCCGGGAGCTGGGCATCACGTTCGTGCCATTCAGCCCGCTGGGGCGGGGCTTCCTCACCGGGACGTTGACGGGCCGGGAGGGCATAACGCCGGGCGACTGGCGGGCGAACAACCCTCGCTTCACGGAGGAGAACCTCGCGCGCAACCTCGCCCTGCTGGAGCCACTACAGCAGATCGCCCAGGCCCACGGGGCGAAGCCCGCCCAGGTCGCCCTGGCCTGGGTCCTGTCCCGCGGTGCGGACGTCATCCCGATCCCAGGAATGAAGCGGCGGACACACCTCGACGAGAACGTGGCGGCCCTCGCGATCGAGCTGACTCCCGAGGAACTGGCCCGGTTAGACGTCGCCTTCCCGCCCGGTGCGGCGACGGGCGACCGGTACACGCCGGACGTCGCCCGCTGGGCGGGTCGTTAGCTGCCGGGCACCGGGCAGGACGCGCGACGGCTCGACTCCGAGGATGGCCCACGAAGTGGTTCTTGAGCTTCGAGACCCGGCTGGGCCCGTCAAGGGAAAGGCCGGAATCCTGGTCGACCCGGACACCCTTCGGCATCCTCTGGCGGACGTCCGGGCCGACGACCTGCCGACGTCACGAGTCCCGAAGATCGGGCGTCGCTCGGCTCGATCCGCTCACGGGAAGAGGTCGGTCCTGCGTCCCCAGCCGTCCTGGAAGACGACATCCTCCAGCGGCGTCCTGGACTCCCAACCGACCTCCTCGAGCATCGGCCGATCCCGGAACTCCACCGGGTAGCCCATGCACAAATAGGCCACCAGCACCACCCCCTCGGGCAGCCCCAGGATGGCCCCGACCGCCTTCGGGTCGAGGATGCTGACCCAGCCCACGCCCACCCCCTCGGCCCGACCGGCCAGCCAGAGGTTCTGGACCGCACAGCACGTGCTGTAGAGGTCGGTGTCCGGGTCGGAGTTCCGACCCAGCACGTGCGGCCCGCGGCGGTTGCGGTCGCAGGTGATCGCCAGGTTCAGCGGGGCTTCCAGGATGCCCTGGAGCTTCAGCGACTCGTAGAGCGTCCGCCGCTCGCCCGAGTAGCGGCCCGCCGCCTCAACGTTCTCGGACCGGAAGACCTCGAAGACCCGCCGCCTCACGTCCGACGAGCGGATGACGAGGAAATTCCAGGGCTGCATGAGGCCGACGGAGCCGGCGTGGTGGGCGGCGTCGAGCATCCGGCGCAGCACCTCGTCGGGCACCGGGTCGGACCGGAAGCGCCGCACATCTCGCCGGCCGTAGAGAGCCTCGTAGAAATCCATGGGTATCCCAATTCTCCTCGGCTGTGGAACCGACCCGAACGGGAGGCCACGATGATCCTACCGATCATCCCCAGGACA
>JAABUS010002487.1_pt1 | contig 34626 bp, 2 predicted proteins | sample 5560161 | NCBI WGS metagenome assembly JAABUS01 (sample SAMN10711885, study PRJNA513376) | rock metagenome | isolation source: Antarctica rocks | place: Antarctica: Victoria Land, Trio Nunatak nord | collected 2016-01-04 | reverse complement strand
AATTTACTCTATAATATACTCTATTATTACTCTATAATATATTTTATTATTATTTTATTATCACTATTTAATATATTTTATTACTACTTTATAATATATATTATTATAATTCTATAATATAATTTATTATTATATTTATAAAAGTATAAATAACTTAAAGAATCTTAGTTTACTCGGAGTATTTAAACTTATTTACGGGCGCTAAAAATACTCGCGGCCGCTTAAGATTCTTAGGCTCGTTTACGAGAATATTTCTTATTTATAAATATTTATAAATTATATTAATCGCGCTCGTATTTTATAAATTTACGATATTATCGTAACCGTAATTCTTTATTTTATTTAAATTATTTAAATATATACCGATCTTTATTAAAATATATATAAAATTCGATTCTACTTTTTAAATTAATCGTTTATAACTATTTAATAGAATTAAATATATAAAATCTATTTTAGATTTTTAATCTAGATTCTAATTTAGAATATTTGTTATTTTATATTATTATAATTACTATTAAGAAACTACTCTCGATTTTAATACTTTTACTATTTTTTAAATATTCTTATTTCAATTATTTATCCTAGTTATTTTCTTAAAGTTATTTAAAAATTCTATCTAATATATTTATTAACGCGGTCGGCGAATATTTATTATAATATATATATATTTTCCCCGCGAGTATTATAATTTTACTTTATTTCGTAATTATATTTAAATTATTTCCTTTAATTTTAAACTTATATTCTACTCTTAATAAATAAATATATAATTATATAATTTTCATCTTTATTAAAATCGCGTGGGTATTTATTATATTTATATTATCTTTTTAAAGAACGACGCTTCTTTCGGTATTAACCGAAAGATATATTAATAAAATAAAAATTTATAGGAGCCTATACTTAAATACGGAGGATAAGATTTAAGAGTTATTAATTTGAAAATTTTATATTTAAAAAAAACTTTATAAAGATACCTTTAATAAATAATATTTATTATAATATTATAAAGTCTAATTATAGAGGCGGTCTAGTTAAGAGTAAAAAATAAAATATTAAGAAGTTAATAATATTATATTTTTTATAATTAAATAAGAGCTTTAAACTTTACGTAATTAAATATAATTCTATATAATCTAATTATTAAATATAAATAGTTACTTTATATTAATAAGTTCTTAATAAATTTTAAATACTTTATATAATAAAATACTTTACTTAATTTATCGTTATATATTATATTTAATTATACTTTTATTATACTAGTTTATAAATAGAGTTATTTTAAAATAAGTCTCTTCTTCTTATTAAAGTTCGGGTACAAGATCTCTACTTTTATTTTTTATTTTCTTATTTTATAATTTACTTATAAATACAATTTAAATTAATTTAATATATTTATTACTTTACTTTTAATAAACTTATATCCTATTTTTTCTTATAAATTTACTTCTTAATATATTATATTACTATATTATTTATTAAATATTTATTATACTACCGTCTTTATAAATTAAATAAAGAAGTATTTAAGAGAGGGTTTTAATTATATAAAGAGAGAACTTTAACTAGTATTAATATTATAAATAAATAACTCGTAGTATATCCTAAAATCTCTAATCTTAAAAAATAATCTAATAAAATAATATTTAAGTATTCGTTATAACGTTAATAATTAATTTTCTTTTTTTTTATAAAGGTTCTATTAAATACCCCCTAAGGAATAAAATATATAAAATATATAAAATATATTATAAGAATCTATAGAGATATTTATATCTTCTATTAAATTCGCTTAATTTCTTATATTTAATTATTTTTTGAAATCTTTTATTTCTTATTTTATAATATTTATTATATCGGTACTAGTTCCCGAATTCACGTTTAAAGAAAACTTTAATATTATAATTATTAAAGATATAATATTAAATAACGAATTAATTAAATTTATAATTTATAGATTTATTAAAACTAATACCGCGCGACCTTTAAATAATAATATTAGATTCGACTTCGCTAATTATTTAATCTTTATTTAAATCTTAGTTAAAGAGTAAATTATAAATTTAAAAAACGATCGATTTTACGAAATATACTTTTATAATTAATTATTATTACTTTTAACTCCTCGCTAGTTATTAGAATCTTTAAATATTAATATAAAAAAGGATAAAACCGGATTAAATTATATATTAAACTAAATTTTCTTTTTCTCAAAAACTTATAAAGTCTATAATTTATATTTAGTCTTCGTAGCGATAAATTCTCTAATATTTATAATAATTTCCTCTCTATTTTAACGGTTTACTCTTTTCTTCTAATTATTTTTATTTAATTATATTATTTTCCTTAAATATTTAATTATTATATTTAAATTATTAAAGTATTTTTAAATAACGAACCTACTTTATATTAAAAAGTCTAAAATAAATAAATATCGTCGTAAGTTTATTATTATTAAAGGGAAGAATAATCTATATATAACCTAGAATCAAAAATAATAAAAGCGACTTCGGAAAATAATATTAAATAATAAAAAAGATAATATTAATAATAACTAGTTATTTATATTATTTATATTTATAAAGTTAAGGAATAATAACTAGAAAAGATAAATTAATAACGAGGAAGAATTAATTAATATAAAGGAGGAGTATAAATTTAAATATAATAAAGAATTAAGCGAAAATAAAATTAATAAAAATTATAAATCTATATACTTCGCCGCCTTTATAATAACTTTTATTAATTTTAATTTATAAGAATTTTACTACTATTTAATAAGTATTAAAATTATTAATATAGGGATTAATTAATAGATTAAAATACCTAATATAAAATAAAATTTTACTTAATATTAAATCTTTAATATTTATCTCATATGTATCTAAATTAAAGATAACTTTAACGATAGTATTCTCGCTAATAATATAAACCTCGGAAAGATATATTTTATTTTAAAATTAAATTAAGTTATCGGTTACTAATTTAAATAACTTCGTAAATAATCTAAATAATTAATATTTCTCTTTTTAAAGACTTTCTTTATTAAATATATAATATAATTAACTACTATTATTATTTATTAAACCCGAAGGATTAGTTATAATATCGCGTTATTAATAATAATAGGATCTATTTAAATCTATTTAAATTCTTCGCGTAATATTTAGATAATCCTTCGTTTAAAATTATAAAAAAAAATTCAAAAAGAGTTACTTTTAATATATTATAACTAAATTAATTATTTTATATAATATATTATTAGTCTAAAATATAGGTATTTAACGAAGAAATAATACTTCGCTTTTTTATTCTTTATAATTAATATAATACTAGGGATTATTTAAAGACCGAGGATATTAAAATAATATAATTAATTTATCATTAATAACTCGCTAATTATAAAAATTAATATCTCGAAAGAGAGTCTCTCCCTCTAGTTATTTAAAAAAGAAAAGAAAAAGTTATTAAAAAAACGGAGTAATATATAATTCTAGTTAGTTTTAAATTTTATTAAATATATATCGCTCGGCCTATTAATATCGAATATATTTAAATAAAAATAAATAATTACCGCCTAATAAATTAAAGAGTAAAATTATATAATAATAAATTAAAACTTTTATCCCCGCTATTATATTTAAATAAATAATACTCGATAAATTTTATTTAATAAAGTTTATAATTTAGAGATTATAAACGGATATTAAAGTTATATGAAAAAAAAATCGAAAAGAAATTCTAGTTCTTTTTATAATAAGTAATATATTTATTATAGTAAAATTTAGTAATATTAAAAGTATTATTCGCTATCTAAAAGAACTTAATATTAATAATATAAATTTATATAATTTTACTGTAAACGAGGGTTTAAACTATAATAAGAAATTTAAAAATTATATTATAAATAATAATTAAGAAATCTATATATAAAATATCTTTAATCTCTCTAATTTAAAATATAATATCGTGAATATTATATTTTTATAAAGCCGCCGTAAAGTTTTTAAAAATTTTACTTCGAGGTTCGTAGTAATATTACGCCGCGGAATAAGAAAAAGAAAGAATAAAAGTAACCTCTATTCTCTTCCCTAAAGTAGGGAAGAGAATAAATAGAGAAAAGAAGAGAATATTAAAAGAAAATAAAAAAGGGAAGGGATTCTTTATTATTCTTTATCTCTACCCTCTTTATAAAACTAATATTTATAATTAATTAATATACTCTTTTAACGCGTACTTTAATTATATTAATCTTTATTTTAACCCTAGATTATATTAAATATTCTAGTATATTCTTAATTTCTTTAATCAAATATATATTCACGATTTATTATAAGGAAAGTAGATATAATATATTAAGATTTTATTATATTAAATATTATAAAATATTTAAATTTCCTTTATATACCCCCGTTAGATTTTTTAATAATTTAATATCCTTCGATTAAATAATTATATATTTAATATATATATTAATAAGATTCGCTATTATAAATTCTAAAAATTAATATATTTAGTAATATAATAGGTTTAATATTTACTAGAAAATAATATAATTATATAATATTTCGTCGTTTTTTATAATACCTCTAGAGTAGCTAGTTACTATCGGAAATTATAATTTAATTATATATTTTATATAATCTCTCGAACTAGACGCTAAAATAATATTTTAAAAATAAAAAGTTTAATAGTTTTTTAATAATATCGAATCTAACGAAATATAATTACTAGTAATGAATTAATATATTAATTAAAATAAAACCAAGCGAAAAGACGAAATATTTACGTTTTTAATTTATACGGCGTCGACGGGTTATAGGAATAACTTTTATTTTTCGTCTCTATTTCTTAATTCATCTTCGTAGGGTTTTCGTTATAATTAAGGTTTTTTAAATTATTAAAAGGCGTATACTAAAGTCTTTATTATTATTTTAAATTAAGTTAATACCCGAAAATTAAACTAAATCTCTATTTATATTCTTTACTTTTATTATATTAATAAATTAATATAATAATTACGATAAATCTAGAATAAAAAGTAATATATTTATAGTTTATAGATTTTTCTAAGGGTTAGGATTTCTCTTTTTTTTTAAACTCGGGATTTCTTAATTTTAAAAATTATAAATAATAATAAATTAATATAATAATTACGATAAAGTTATAATATAAATTAAATATTTTTTACTTCGAGTTTTCGTTATTAATTTAATTGAAATAATATATTAATATATTAATTAGGATAATATAAGGAAAAAGGGTTAAGAAAATTACTACTTAAAGTTTTATTTTAAATTAAATCTACGACCTTCTTTTTCTCTTTTATTTCTTTATCTTTACGAGTTTTTTAATTTATAAATATTTTATCTTAAATAATTAAACGCGTAGATTTTCTTTTATTAAATATTTCGAGATCTTCGAGTTTTGATTAATTAATCTATATTAAGGCTCTCGAATTACGGTTAATATTAACTCGTATTTTAATAAAATATACGGGTTCTTTATTTAATAAATTTATAATAGAATCCGGCTCTTTTTATTTAATAACCGGCTTTTATTATTTAACTACGTATTTAATCTCTATAATAAAGTATTATTTATATAATAAAATATAACGTTTCTCTTTATAATACGAATAGAATTAATTTCGGTCTAAATAAAGAAGATAAAATAAATAATTAATAAACGAATTATATTAATATTAATAGTTATTATTATCTAGATTATATTTATTAAATCTAGGTAGACTCGTATATAAAGTTATATTTAGAGCCGTTATAATTAAAATAACTAATAACTAATTATTTATATAATTATATATATTAATTCTAAGTTTTTCCGAATTATAATATATTATAGATTTTTTATTATATATAAAGTCGTCGAATATAAACTTATTTAAAAGAATATCCGAGCGATATTATAATTTATAAAAATAATTAATATTTTTATTTTTATTTTTATATTAATAATTTTACCTATTTAATAACTTTATATATATTTATTTAGGAATTACTATATTAAATAGTTTATAGAGGAGGCGTTTTCTATATTTTATAATTTTAATTAATATTATTTATTTTAGACTTTACCCTAGTAACTTTATTATAATATTATTTAACGATTAAATAACTTCGGTTATATTATGAAATAAAATAGAGAATTCCTTCCCTTTATTAAATAAGGAAAGGAACCGGGGAAGGGAAGAGAAGAGAATAAAAACTCGATAATTCTCTTCCCTAAAGTAAAAAAAAGAAGAGATTCTTTATTATTTTTTTCTCTACCCTCCTTATAGGGCTACCCCTATATATAATTTATATATATTTACCTCCTTTCGTTAGCGTAAAATTAAAGTTTAATTCTAGTAGTTAATATTATTAATTAATTAATAACTACCCCCTAATTTTTTAAGGCCGGATTTTTTTTATTTTATATTTACTCCGGAAATTTTATAATTTAAAAAAACGACCTTTATATCCTCTATAAAAATTAATAATTTTAAATTATAAATCGCCTTTAGATTTCGTTCTTTATTATATTCTTTATTTTTAATTTTATTACTCTTCCTTTTATACTTTAATATTAATTAAAGTATATTAATAAACCTAAATTCTAAATTCAATTATATTATATTAAATTAGTAATCTCGGCGGTATATATATTTTATTTAAATAATATAAAGTTTTTATAAATAAAAGTAATACCGGTCCTAAAGAAATTAAACCTAATAACGACGAGATACTTTTTAATAATATTAATATTTAAAAATAAAAGTACGACGGCTAATAATATTTATATATTAGAGGATATATTTAAATATTAACTTAAATTAAATAATAAAAGTCTTTTTTTTAATATTAATATTCGATTAATATACGGTAACCTTAAGATATAATTATATATATAATTTATTAAGGTTTTACGTAACGATATTTCCGAGCTTTTATTTAATATTTTTAACTAGTTATTACCGGGCTTAAATCTTTAGTACCTTCGTTTTAATATATTATAACTACTCTATAAAATTTATTAAGACCTTAGTAACTCTATAAATTTATTTATATTATAATACGCGGCCGATTACTAGGATCGCTCTAGAGTTATTTAATTAACGGACTTTTAAATATTAAAAAACCTAATTATCTATAATTACTAGGTATATATAATAGGAATATAGATTATAATCCTAAAATAATAATTTATAGATCTTTAATATATAAAGAATATCGTGATTTAACTCGCGGCGTAAAATATTTTAAATATTAATACCTAGTTTTACGTATTAGAAAAGATTTCTAAAGTTATATATATCTAATCTTTATCCACTCGCGATTAATAATTCTAAAATTATTAATATTTCTATATATACGTCGAAATCTATTTAACTCTAAGATATATTATTAAATATATTAATATTAATTTACTCCGTTATACTTTATATTATATTACGATTATTTTTTAAACCGATATTACTAGTACCCTAAAATATATATAAACCCTACTCTATATATTTTATATAATAAATTCACTAGTAGTAATAATAAATTTATAAAAATATATATTAATAAATAATTTTATAAATTTACGGGGAATAATAGATATAAATTTCGAGCTCGATTATTTTTTTAAATTATTTAATAATAATCTTAAAATATTCTAATACGATCGGTTATATTATTCCTAATATAGTAATATATTATATAAAAATTAGATTTTTAATAATTTATACTTTCTAAAATTAAAGAGGATAATAGAGTTTTTATTTAAAAAACTCTCCTCGGTTATATATCCGGTTAAAAGCGTCGTCGAGGATATTTAGAATATAACCTTTAACCTCGTATATAGGTCGTTTATTTATTATACTAAATAGAATAAATTCTTTCTAAATTTAATTATTAATCTTTTCGATACCGGGTTTAAATAATTAAATAGGAATATATTAAAATATAATAAACGATATATTTAAAAGTATATATTATTAACGGATAACGAGTATAAAGATACTCTAGCGGTTAAATTAAAAATTTAATATAATTTTATATTAAAGAGTTTTATTATCCTAACTTTTATTTTAAAGCCTCCGAGTACGATATTTATTAATTAATTTAGTAATAAATCCGTGTGGCGCGGGTTTATTAATTAATTTTAAAATCGCGTAGAGCGTTATTTATATTAACGAGATCGAAAAAAAATTACTTCTACTAGTTTATTCGCCGACACCTCTTATAATAATTAGTGTAATTATTAAAATATTATTAATTCTTTTTTTAATTTACCCGTCTTATTATAAAGACTAGACTACGAGGCGTAATTTTTATTATTATATTATTCTTTAATAATATAATATTTATTATCTTTATATTAGATCGTCTTCGGCTCTATATTTTAAAATTTATTAAATTAACTCTCCGCCGTGTTAATTTTAATACGAGATTTACTCTTTATAATAAATATATTTAATCGTTTAACTCCTACCCTATTAATTACGATTCTATCTTTAATACGCGTTTTCTTAATTATTAATTTATATTATTTTAACTAACTAGTTATCCCTTCGCTTTTTAAATTTATTTTATTTTTTATTAAATAACGGATCTAGTTATCGTTTTCTTTTAATATTATTATATATTACCTACGCGTCGAATACTTTACCTCGATCTAACTCTTTTTATCGTCCCTATTTTAAGATATTTAATATTTTAATATAATATAAATAGAGGTTAAACCACGCGCTATTAATCTACTAGTATATAATTCGTTTATTACGAATACTCTCTACTTATATCGCTAAATCTCTTAAGATTTTATCCGGTATTATTAAGAACGTAGAGAAATATTAATATAAATCGACGAATTTTTTATTTAATTTTTAATATCGCTAAACTCGAAGTTTTAATATATATTATAGATATTTAAATAAATTTTTATTTATTAATTTATTTAACTCCGTATAAATAATAATAAATATTTATAATTTTAAATTATAAACTAAATAATAAAAGAATAACTTCGTATAATTCGATATTTTATATTCCGTATTATTAAAAAAGGCGAGGTCGATATCGCGAATATAACTACTCTTAAATATATTAAAGGGATTATATAAATTAAATATTATTCGAGCTCGTCGGTTAATATTTATATAATTTATATAAACTCTTCTCGACCCCGATAAAGATTTTATTATTATATTATCGAGCGAAGCCGGCTCTATTAAAAACGTATTATTTCTAAAACCTATATACTAGAGTAAATATAATAAAATAAAATATACTTACCCCCGATTATAATATATCGCGCGACTTATATATTAATATACTTTTTAAATAAACGAAGGGAGTAATTATTAAATAATTTTCTTTATATCTAGATTATTAACCCCTAACCTATAAATATCCGTTATAATAATAATATATAAAAATAAATCGTAAATAAATAATAAATCGAAATATATCGCGATATCTTATTTATCTCGAGTAGTTATCGCCGCGAAAAAAGATATAATTAACTTCGTACCCTCGATCGGATACGATAATCGTTTTATTTATATATATATTAATTAATATATATCCCTAACCTAGATTACGGAATCTATAAAAATAATCGTTTTCGGAATATCCTAGGCGGTAGTAATTTACGATAATAAAATATACTATAAGTTAAATATACCGTTAATAAGATTATAGGTAATATTAATTTAAATATATATCTTTAATTAATTAAACGGAGTCTTTATAATAATAGTATCTTCCGAGAAAATATATCGCTTTTATATAATTTCGAGTATTTTAATATCGAGCGTTATAAAGACCTTTAAAAGAAAGGCGTTAGGTAGTAATTATTTTTAAAGAATATTTAAATTAAAATATACTAGTCGAAACTCTTTCTATTTAGTTACTAGATAAAGCTCGTCGATTATTAATAAATATAACTTTAATATAAAGTTAGTATATCGTAGTACGTCGGTATTAAAATTACTCGAATTAATAATTTTAGGATTCGTAAAGATAATTATTATTAACTATTTATTTATAAATCGTATTTAATTATTATACCGTAGGTAATCTGGCCGGAGCGTATTATTATAATATTAACGAAATTATTACTATCGCCGTTTAAAACGAAGGGTCGATAATTAAATATATAATTTAATTTCTTATATTACTCTTCTAATAAAGTATTTAAAAATATAATAATTAATATTATTTTAATAAACGAAAATATTAATAATAAAGTCTAAAAAACGATACTTTTATTAAATTTAATTTTCGTAATTAAAATTAAATCCGCTCTTTAGTTTAATAATATATTTAAAGTATTATACTATTTCTTTTTAAACTCGACTCCGAAATAATATATTACGGCGCCTTTTATATACTCTCGATTTAAAGTTTTATATAAATTATTTATCTTTATTATAATAAACGGAGACGCGAAATCGCCTACTATATATAATATTATTATAATAAATATTAATATTAACTTTAAATATATTTCTCGGAGAGTTCTATAATTAAAGAGATTTATCGATAATAAAGAATAAAAACTAGTAATAAATAATTATTATTATAATAATAATCGAAATTCGAGTAACTATTAAGGATTTTTAAATAATATATATTTATTTCGTTATTTATAAAATAGATAATATTATAGATAATTATATTCGAAAGAGTATATATAGAAGTATTAACGCGCGATTAAATTTAAATCTTATTCTAAAATAATTAGATAACGACTACGTCGTAAAGTTAATTATTAATAAAGAAAAAAGTTAATAGAAAAATTTATATAAACGGCCCGCGAAAATAATATAAACCTAATAAAAATATAGGGTTTTACGCTCAGCCCTACCGCCGTTTAGTTACGAAGTCAGTATTTCTAACCCGAAGGGGCTTAGTAAACGGGAGCTAGCCCGAAGGGGCTTAACGGTGGCTCGGCAGGTCTGAGGGACTGAGGCAAGATATTTCCCCTCTTGACACGGCCCCCATGTAGCAACAGCAACACCATAGATAATCAACTGACTGTTCAACCTCCACAACTGCCTATTAATAGGCCTGTATTCCAAAGCTTATACAATATTCGCACGACTGAGGGAGGGCTGCAACCCGAAGCACTGTTCAGCATTATGGACACCTCTCTCCAACCATCCATCAGCAGGCCGATCTTGTCAAAGACTTGCAGCATCCAGATAAGAACGAACATTGCTTCGGTAACAGCGATTTCCTCTAAAAGCTTCGAAAGTCTCTTAATTCATCGGAAAATGCGCATCGGTTCAAAACAGCGATAAATAATGGGCGAATTTCAATTCAACATCGGTTTACTCATGCCCAATACAAAGCCTTGGTCCGCTTCCAAATGGAACACGACCCCAACCCCTTAGGTATCGCAACGGAAGACTTGGTATCTAGGTGTCTTCCAAAAGGTAGGGCAATTTCTGTTTTGGACTAGCGCAGATTAATAGGAGCAACAAGATGAAGGTGGCGGCGCAGAATGATTCTCTGGAGTGCTCACATTCTTGGATGTAGTTTCAAGCGTATTCAGCAAGTTTTAGGTCCTACACTGTGGGTGGTTGATCAGGTATGCGCTAGGCCTCCGCCTTTAATTTGCCCCAAGCATCAAGCTTTCTTCCTAGCACGAGGAACAAGCCATTCAACAGGCTAGACATTGTATCTCTGTCTCTCAGCAGAGCGCTCGTGAGTTGATCACTAAGGACGTTAGGATCCCTTTTTATTGCTGAGAAAGAACAAATTTGTCCATAACATTGAAGACTTTGATGGACCATGCCAACCTCTTACAGACCAAGTCCTTTTTCTATATGTCTAATAAAAGAAAGAAGGCGCAAAAACATCAATCCCATCTCCATAGTCTTCTACCGAGCAACAAACAAGCGGGCCCTCCCACGTCAATCTGAAGGTGACGACCCTCAAGCAAACACCGCCAACTCCTTAGCGAAAAACGGCAGCCGATCCACCAAGTCCTTCTCACTGCCAAATCCCACTGTCTCCAGACCAATTCCATGCATCCTCTCCTTCGCCTCAAAACTCCTTACATAATCCGTAAAACGCTCCACAAACAACATCGCCTGCTCCTGCGACAGCCGCGGATCACACAACGTCCTATAATTTACTCCAAGACTCAACTCCCCCGTCCCCTCAGCAATATGCTCAACACACTCCACCACGCTTTCCCCCGTCTGCTCCATATGCAACCCTCCAAGACGCGACCCCATGCTCCGATGCACAGCATAAGTTTGCTGCAACTCCTCAAGCATAGTAACCGCACAGCGTGTCTTGATTTCCTTCGCAGTAATCGTGTTACCATGACAAGGATCGCTAATCCAAAGTGGTTTATGCCCACTCGCCTGCACCGCTTCAACCAGTGGGGGCAAAGCGGCTTTCACATTCTGAGCACCAAGACGTGTGATGAGTGTGACGCGGCCCGGACCGGCGGCTTTTTGGGGGCAAAGCACATCAAGAAGAGCGACTAGTTCCAAAGGAGAAGCGCTGGCACTCAATTTCACGCCAATGGGGTTCCGCAGGCCGCGGAGGAATTCTACGTGTGCGCCGTTAAGTTGGCGGGTGCGTTCGCCTACCCAGAGGAAAGCGGCTGAGGTGCAGTATCGGCCGCGTGTGAGGGAACTCTCGTAGGGAAGGAGGAAAGCTTCGTGGGAGGTGAAGATTTGCTTGGGGGTTAGATTTGATGGGGTGTTGCTAGAAGGAGATGAGTCACCAGAGTCTGATGTTGGCGAGGGCGGTCGAGTCGATGCTGCATAATTGTTCTGGCTCTCAATGATGGACAGTGTGTTGAGTGTCGCCGCGGAATGAAAGTATCCATGCAAAAGGCGCTCTGGGTTCGGGCTCCTTTCACACGAGCCAACACCATTAACATTGTGACCGCGGAAAGCCATCACGGCCGTCCCATCAGCCAGCGTCTCGGTAGGTTTCGACCGCGGTTTTGCATACTGGCCTGCGATACGGCCGACACAGGTGACAGGGAGCATCAACTTGTTTTCGATAAGCGCGGCTTGTTGTGTCAGAAGCGATGCTTTGGAGTTGATGATCTCCGGGCGGACGTCATAAAAGCTCTCTGCGCAATCGCCACCCTGAATAATGAATCGTTCTCCTTTAGCTGCTTGGACAAAGGCCTCGCGGGCATCTTCTATCTGTGCTGGGCTGACGAGTGGGGGTAGCGCTTCCAGTTCGAGGCACACTTTGTCGAGATGGGATTTATTGCGATATTCGACTGCTTGGGCGTGTATGATGTTTAATCGCCATGATTGAGGAGACCAGCTGTTGCTATCTTTCTCACCCACAACTTCGGTAGGGAACTCCATTATCTGTGCAGGTGATTGAAGAAGACTAAGCCTCGAATTTGGGTTGTCTGTCAATAACGGTAACAAATCCACGTAATGTCAAAGATAAAGTGGCTCTAACGACTATGTAGTATATGATCTCGGTCACTAGACAGCTTGCTCATCAGTCTTGTGGCGGTAACAATTGTCCGATCAGTGTAGAGTGTTGAATACTACTACATAGACAAGCTGGTTGGTCGTGCTCTTCGACTAATCCTTCCTGAGCCAAGACAAACCAAATCACCTTGACCCAACTCGCCTTTTTATACTCAGCTTTCATGGCCTAGTCCGAGGCTTCTGACGATGGCAGACTCCACAAAAGCAGCTAAGTACACCGCTACAATCCTTCAAGGATTCGTCGTGCTAGGAAGGGGGTCTCTGCTTCCCCCTGCCGCGCTGTAACCGATGCAATCCCTGAGCCATAGATATCGACCACGTTTCTCCGCTGCTAGAGGTTACGGACCCTGCACGTGTGCCACAAGGCTCCGAAGTGCTGAGGTTTCGATGACCCTTTCGGAGTATTTTCTGCATCATACGTGGAGAACCCGTCGGAGACCATTTCGGCAAGCAGTAGTCTTCAGCACCCTTATCAAAGCTCGCTCGGCTCGCATAGTAGCCACCCTGACTGTATATGTATGCTTGGCTTACGCGGCTTGGGTACGCTGCACGAACTGTTTCGTCCTATAGCTAGAGAATGACCGGACGTCTCGAGATCTTGGTGCGCCTGAGAGGTGACTCCCCCATAGTGGGAAATTGGTATCTCGGACATGTGAATGTGACTAAAGGAAACACAGGTAACAGGTCTGACGGTTCTTATCGTGATCTGTTCGTACCATGCATCCTTGAACACTGGGAATTGGGAATTGCTCAGGTCTAGTCTGTAATACCAGCTCAAGTCGCCACTCTTGGCGTTCTTTGAGAACTAAGATCTGCAGTTTCGCAGCTCAGTCGCTCGTATACTGGCTTTTGTCTTCTGCATTCGTGACTCGAAAATTGAAACATTCACAGCTGTATCACCCATAGCTTTACCCAACTTCAGCTCTACAGTGCGAATTCCAACTTTTCATCAGTTCACCTATTGTCAAAATAATGCATTGCAAGCCCACCAATTTCACTCATTTTGTACAATTAACGTTTGCATTTCGTAGCTGTGATGTTGGCATCTATGATATGGAGAATGATTGCTCCTAACCCTTATTCCGTCTATGACGGCGGAACAACCATCGAGCTCAAGGGCTGTGCGTATGGCTTAATTTTGGCCATCTCTTTCAGTGCTCTCCTGTCAATCTTGAACCCTACTGTAGGATATTTTGGTACGAAGTAGACGCCTCCAGTCAATCTCTTGAGTCCTACCAATTTACGAGCTGCAAACTTCTCAATCTCTGCGGCCAATTCCCTCCCTGCTTTAGCCTGAAAATCAGGTTTCAAGACAACGAAAGCCGTGGGCTCATCTACCTGGGTACGGTCATTATGAACCCCAACAACGACGACGCTTGCAACGATTGGGTGGTCGAATACCACGGTTTCGAGCTCAGCGGCGGAGACGTGGCTGCCGTAACCATCTCCGACACGGAGCAACTCCTTTAGCCGATCGACAATGTAGACGTTACAACTATCATCAAGGAAGCCATAATCGCCAGTGTGAAACCAGCCTTCCGAGTCGAAAGCCTGGTTTGCAACGTCGTTGTCCTTGTAACCTGCATAGCGAGCTATAGAGTTTCGCACTAGCAGCTCGCCTTCTTCGTTTGGCGCAAGCTCGTCGCCTGACTCTGTGTCGATGACTTTGGCCTGAACCGCGTTCACCAATGTACCGCTAGAGCCTGGACGTCGTGATTGCTCATCCATTTGAATGGCGATGAGCATTGTTTCTGATGTTCCCCACTCAAGGGTAAGATGCGTGCCCGAGAACTTAGCGGAAACCGCTTCGCGTAGATTCGCGTGCATAGGGGCACCTGCAGAAAGAAGCCATTTAACGCTGCTGAGATCTGAAGAAGGGATATCCAATTTGGCCAATTTTGCGGCGATGGGTGGCGTCAGGAACAGGAAAGTGATAGCATGTCGCTTGATGATTGAAATGGATTCCTGATCGAAAGGTTGGTCCATCATTACGACAGGTATGCCAAGAAGTACATTGAGACTCATGTGGAGTTTGGCGTTGATGAAGAATCCGAGCGAGAGAGAGGACAGCCATTGATCTCGATCTGGATCGGTATTTGGGGGTATAGTCCGGCGCGTCGCCTCCATCGTAGCAATGTAATGCGCGTGTGTCGTTACAACTGACTTCATCTTCCCCGTCGACCCACTTGTACGATTTATGAATGCGTTGTGTGTCTCAGCCTCCTGTGGGTCCCTGATCTCAAAATGAGAAATTGAAGGGTCGCCTATCTCAATCAAGTCCTCAATACACGGCGTTGATTTATCTGCTTGGTCTAAGGTAATAATAGAGATGCAGCCTGCAAGTACTGAAGCTCCTTCAGCCATTGATAGCATGTCTGCGTCCGTTATAAGCAGCTTGGTTTTCGCTTGTTCGAGTCGGCCCGCAACGTCTAATGCTGTCATACCGGTCTGGATGGGTACTGGGGCAATAGTAGCACCGGTAGCCATAGCCCCAAAGAAGGCAATGGGGTACTCAATCTAATACACTCTCAGCCACTATGACAAAGTCTATGGGTTGTCTATTCTCGAAGGGAAATCAAGGCGAACAGCAGGGATGACGATGAATCATACCTTGTCTTTGGCCAGTATCGCCACCACATCGTTAGGCTTGATATCATAATTCGTGACAATGGAATTGGCGAGTCGTCGACTCTTCTCTTCTAGTTCTGCGAGGGTCAACGTCATGCCGGTTTGATCGTCTCGATAGATCACTCGATGCCAGGGATAAGCACGACGCCCATGGTGGAAGATATAGTTGAAGACGTCGCTTGATGGACGAGGGGGACATGGAAGCTTCGATTCGAAGAGCATGTTGACCATTTCCAAATTGTATATCTTAGAGAATTGAGCCAGTTGACGGTGTATCTTGGGCTGGTTGAACAGCCTGTTGGAGTCTCAACGCTACATTCTGGAATATCTGCTTCGCTAGCCATCCCAATTAACATTTCTGCCACGTCGGAGATCATAGGCACCGCATTTCACGGCTCGGAGCCGCGGTGTTGAAACCGCTACAGGCTACGTGATAAGATGTGAATCCAAGCTGTCAGATGAAGAAGCGGCGGTACATGGCCAGTGCTGCAAGCAGACCAACAAGCCCGACCTACTGCTTGATAGGGAAACTGCCCTTTCCTCTCGAGGTCAGCTCTTACACCCCGGCAAGGTTCCAGGACAGCATGACGATTGCAGCACAAGTGATGCGCCACGAGCCGATGGGCTTGCAGGATGACGGTTTGGATAGCAAGTAAGTTTGCTGACAATCTGATGTCAGCCTAGAGGCTGACTGCCTTGTTGGAAAGGTGGGAGTTTCTATATCTTTGTGGCGCTAGCATTTTAGTATGCAATGGCTTACTGTATGGCCCCAGGCTAGTTTTCTCCCGAAATTAGTACGTTTCGCCTATAGTAATACCTTAGCGTGGTGGCGGGGATCCGTCATAGTCGATAGATATACCGTAGTGAGCTAATTACCGGAAACAGCGCTTTGCGCAGGCTTCAAAGGAGTATCGCGCCCCACCGTTTACCTAGGACAGGACATCTTGGTCCTATCGATAAGAATCCTGTATCTAGGGTATACTAAAGTAGCATTCTTCTAGCTATAACCTTATAAGGAAAGATCCATTTAATAGTATACTTTATACAATAGAATACTATATAATTAAAGTCTCTATAATACTTTAAAGTAATTTTATCCTTATTATAACTTTATAAGAAATAATCCGCTCTATAATATATAATATATAATAAAATAGTAACTCTAGAGTATATTAATATAATATTATTATAATTATAATTTTATAGAGAATAGTTTATTTTATAGTATATAAAATACGATATAATAATATCTAGAAGCGTACGCGATATTATATTAAATATAATAGTATTTTATAATTTATATAATCTCTCCTATAATTCTCCCTTTATATTTCTTTAATATAAAAATAATATATTTATTTCTCTAAAATCTAAAAGTTAAAAATAGTAAAAGTATTTAAAGTCTCTTAATTAACTCCGGAGTTACTAGTAATAATTATTAATAAAGTCGAATAAGTCGTCGATAAAGTAAAAATAAAATAATAATAAATTATATTTAATTCTCGTTTAGGAGAATAACTAAGTTATATTAAAGAGTTCGATTAATAAATATACTCCGTAGTACTTTTAAACTAGTAAAACTACGTAAAAGTAATTATAAAATTACGAATAAAATTATTATTTAATAATTTACTTTTTATTATATTTATACGCTAGTTTACTAGTTTATTAAATTTATATTAAATAGTTTATATTTTAACCTTTTACGAGCCTCGTAAAGGAGCCGCTTTATTTATTTATATATATATTATTAAATAAGAGGCCGTAGCCCTAAATAAATATTAAAAGAAAAAAGTTAATACTAGTATAATTTAGAAGGAAAGAATTTAAGGTATTAAATAAAATCCTATTTATTTAATAAATAAAGACCGAGTAGATAAAACGGGAGAGGATTTATTTATAATAAACTAAACTCTTTATTATTTAAAAAGAAGAAATTATATAAATCGATATAATTTACATTAAATAAATTTTTAAGAATCGTCTTTTATTCGAAAAATTATATTATATCCTTTAGATATCTTGACTTTAAAGAGGTATTTAAAATATTTAAAATATTTATATTAAACTTCTAGGATATATCGATTTTAAGGTTATAAAGAGAATTATTAAATTTAAAATAAAGTATTAGAGTAAATTTATTAATTATTTCTTAATATTAATTAAAGAACTATACGAGAACCTAGTCTTTTAATAAATATAGAAAGTTTTTAAATATTATTAATAGACCTTATACTACGATATAATACTAGATATTTATCGAGTATTCTACGAAGAAGTATACTCGGTATAATATAGAATAATTAAGTAAATTTTACGCTAGGAGTAAATTTAACCTATTATATTTAACAATAAAGTAATAAATTTAGTTTATAAAAAAGTACGCGTATTAATTTAAATACGTTATCGTAGGGTCTAGATATATATATATATAAAAAAATAAAAGAGTAAGATTAGAAAGTTCACGATTAGATAAGTTTATATCGAAAAGATTTTAAAAATTATAAAAAGAAGGATAAACTCGTATCGAAAAGATTTTAAAAATTATAAAAAAGAGGATAAACTCGTATCGAAAAGATTTTAAAAATTATAAAGAGAAGGATAAACTCGTATCGAAAAGATTTTAAAAATTATAAATAGAAGTATAAGAGGGTAAGAGTAGAAAGTTCACTATTAAATAATTAGATAGGGGGGCGGATAAGAGTATAAAAGTAGAAATTTCACTACTAGATAATTAGATAAGGGGGCGGATAAGAGAGTAAAAATAAAAAATTCACTACTAAATAAACTCGTATCGAAAAGATTTTAAAAATTATAGATAAAAGAATAAAGAGGTTAAATATAGAATTTTGCGGAACTATTAACGCCGACGTTAAATGGATAACCCGTGTATTAAAATTTGGGTCGGGTAATTACTAACGTTAAATAAAACTTATAAATAAATATATTATAGATTTATAGATCTTTATATAGTAGATTTATAATAGGACTATAAATAGGTATTTAATAGAGCCTTAATAGGGTAGATAATAGGGCTATATAGAGTATATATTAAAGAATAAACTATTATAGAGTATATTATAAAGTATACTATAAAGTAGTAATAGGGTATACTATAGAGTAACAACGGGGTATACTATAAAATAATAATAGAGTATACTATAGAGTAAAAAAGGGGTATACTATAGAGTAATAATAGGGTACACTATAAAGTATATTATAAAATATATTATAGGGTATACTATAGAGTAAAAAAGGGGTATACTATAAAATAATAATAAAATAACTATAGGGTATACTATAGAGTAATAATAGAATATACTATAAAGTAATAATAGAGTATATTATAGAGTAATAATAGAGTATATTATAAAATAGTAATAAGGTATACTATAGAGTAAAAAAGGGGTATACTATAAAGTAATAATAAAGTAATTATAAAGTATACTATAAAGTAGTAATAGAGTATATTATGAAGTAATAATAGAGTATACTCTAGAGTAGTAATAGAGTATACTATAGAGTAATAATAAAGTATATTATAGAGTAAAAAAGGGGTATACTATAGAGTAATAATAAAGTAATAATAAAATAACAATAGAGTAACTATAGAGTATATTATAGAGTAATAATAGAGTATACTATAGAGTAATAATAGAGTATACTATGAAGTAGTAATAAGGTATATTATAAAGTAATAATAAAATATACTATAAAGTAGTAATAAAGTATACTATAGAGTAATAATAAAATATACTATAAAATAGTAATAGGGTATACTATGGGGCAATAATAGAGTATATTATAAAATAATAATAGGGTATACTATAGAGTAATAATAGAGTATACTATAGGGTAGGAATAGGGTATATTATAAATTAATAATATAATATACTATGGGGCAGTAATGGGTTATACTATAAAGAAATAATAGGGTATATATTACTCTATAATATACTCTATAATATACTCTATAATATATCTATTATTGTTCCGTAGTATACCCTATTATTACTTTATATTATACTCTATCGTTATTCTATAATATACCCTATTATTATTTTATAATATACTCTATAGTATACCCTATTATTACTTCTTAATATAGTCTATTATTATTTCCTAGTATAGCCTATTATTACTTTATAGTATATCCTATTATTACTATATAGTATACCCTATTATTATTCTATAATATATCTTATTATTACTTCATAGTATATTTCATTACTACTCTATAATATACCCTATAATTACTCTATAATATACTCTATTATTACTCTATAGTATTCCCTATTCTAGTCTATTCTATAGTATATACTATATTTGGCCCTATTATTTACCCTACTATAACTCTATTATACTATTAACTATAGCTCTACTATAAAGCTAATATATATCAATTTATTACTTTACTATATACCCGTTTTTGACCTTATTATAAGTTTATTTTATTCTATTTAACGTTAGTAATTATACTACCCAAATTTTAGTACGCGGGTTATTTATTTAATATCAATATTAATAATTCCGTAAAATTCTATAACCGCGTTATAAATTACCTTATATAAATTTAATAATATACGAATTTCCGTTTAAAAGATAAAATAAAAGTTATTTTCTTTATAGTCCTTTAAATATAGTTTACGGATACGGAAATATTATATTTATTAAATAAATTAAAAGTTATTATATATAAAATAATCCTAGAATAAGAGGTTTACGAGTAAAGTAATAATACGAATTAAGTAATAATATAAATATAAATTATAATTTATAATTACTATATAATAATTAGTTAAACTATATTAGAAATTTAATTAGAGCGCGAATTACTAGTAAAAATAATCACGTAATTAATAATAACTATATTAACTCGGTTAAGTTACGACGGAGTATATTACGCGTAAATATAACAATATAATACGATTTACGATTTATAATTACTACGTAATAATTAATTAAACTATATTAGAAATTTAATTAAAGTACGAATTACTAGTAAAAATAACTACGTAATTAATAATAATTATATTATTAAATAATAAGAAAAAGTAAATATACTAAGCCCTAAAATATATACTAATTATATATTCCTATTTTTTCTAATTATACCGAGGAGGTATAATATATTCCTATTTTTTCTTTTAATTATACCGAGGAGGTATAATATATTTCTACTTTTTCTAATTATACCGTAGGAGGTATAATATACTCTTACTCTTTTTAAATATATTAAGGAGGTATAGTATATTTCCTATTCCTTCTAATTATATTAAGGAGATATAATATATTCCTACTTTTTTTAAATATATTAAAGAGGTATAATATATTCCTATTTTTTCTTTTAAATATATCGAGGGGACGTAGAGCTTAAGGGATAAAATAAAGTTTAAAGAAAAAAATAAAATTTAAAGAAGGAAATAAAGTCGTTAAAGAAAATATAAATATTAAAACTTTAAAAAAGAAAGTAAAGTTTAAGAGAGGAAATAAAGTTTAAAAAAGATATAAATATAGTATATTCTTACTCTTTCTTCTAATTATATCGATAAAATATAAATATTAAAGGGGTAGGTATAAATATTAAAGGAGATATAAATATTAAGATTTTAAAAAAAAAAGTAAAGTTTAAGACTTTAAAGAAGAATATAAAGTTTAAAAGAATTATAATAACGTAAATAATTATAGTACTTTTAATTACTAGATTTTCTTTATTTATAGAAGAATATAATTAATAAAGGCTTTTAATTAAAGAGTAGAGATAAGATATATTAATATAATCGGCGAAATAATAATAATATTAAATCTATTATATTTATTAAGATTTTTTATCTTTATAGTTTCCTATATATATTACTAAAAATTAAAATGAATATTTAGGCCGAGGGGGCGCTAGCGTAGTATTATTAAATCTTTAAATCTATAATATTAAAATCTATTATCTAAGTTACGATAGTAATAGAAAAAGTATATAAATAATAAATAATAAAAACCCGTCTTCTAGATATTCCTAATTAAGTCCGTTATTGAATTTATTAAATTACTTTACTAGGTAAAATAATAATAAAAGAATAATAATAATAAAAGAATAATAATTATAAAATTAATTATTTTCCGCCTAAAAAATAAAATTAAAAATACTATATTAATTAAGATTTATTTCGAAGTAAGGATATTTAGAAGAGTATATTATAATATTATTTTCTTAAACCCTACTTCTCTAAACTAGATATTCTATTATTAATAAATATAAAATAATTTTATCGTTTATTATATTATTAATTTTCCGAGGCTCGAGATATTAATTAATTATCCTAGATATATATCGGAGAGATAGAAATATTTATATAACGAGAGTATTAAACGGGATATTATAAATTCTTAATAGAATATTTTATACCTAATATAATAGTAATTTTATAAGTCGTAATTAACGAATTATTAAATAAACGAAAACCTAGGCTTTTAAATTATTAAAAAAGTATTTTCTTTTACCTCCTAATTTATTCTTCTTTATTATAATTTATCTAGTTTTTTTAATATTATTTAAAACTTCTTTACCCCTTCGTTAAAGACTAGAAATAAACGAAGCTTTATTAGGTTTAAATAAATATAAAAAAAATGAGATAATATAACTATATATAATATAAGAAAATCGATATCCTTATACTCGGTCTTATACGGAATATATTATTAGGAAGTTGACCGTAAAGGGGTATAAAGTTTATCTTTATTATAATATAATATTAAAATATAAATTAAAAGCGTATTATCTTTAATATCTCTATAGTTTATAATTTAAAAAATAGTTAATAATATAACTCGGTAGAGATCGAGCTTCTTTAAAATATATAGAATAAAAATTAATAATACGATAAAAGTAAAATTATAATTAATCTTTCGAGTTAATACTATTAACAATGATTTTTAATAGGTATATTTTAAGGAATTTAAAAACTTAATAATATTAACGAAAATAATTATTTCTAATTAATAACGAATAAATTTTATTTATTTATATTAATTAAATATTACCGTCGATTCTCGCGAGGTATAATAATAGTAATAGATAATATAGACGAAAAGTAGAAACCTTAAACTCTCTATATATCGGTATTTAAGGAGTAGTAAATATTTTAATTAAAAGAGCTTTATTCCTTATAATATTATTTTATAATTACTAGTATTTATCTAGTATCTCTCACTTTTAACGAGGAAGCCTACGATAAATATATTAAAAAATATTATATATATTAACTTAAAGAGTAATTAATAATAAATAATAATATTATTAAAAAAGGTAGAGTAGACGAAGTTATCTTTATTCTTAAATAAATTATAATAAATTTTTACTAGATAAGATATCTTATTTATATAATAATATATATAAAAATAATTCGTTAAATAGAGTATTATTAAAAGTATAATATTAACTTTATATATAAAAGTTAATTTAAAGCCTAGTTAAATATATTTTAAATAATAAATTATTATAATATCCTCCGCTAAAGGGCTTATCGAGTACTAGATCTTTAAAGAAAATATCGTCTATATATATATAATAATAATAAATAAGGAAATATAGAGTAAATATATAGACTAGATATTTTATAGTATAAATAAAGTTAAATATTATACTTTACTTTAATAAGTATTTTAGTAATAGTAAAAATTTATTTTTATTCTTATCTTTATCCTCGGTAGATAATAAAGATTCCTCGTCGTTATTATTAACTAGTATTTTATCGTAATAAATATAATTCTCGTCTTTATTAGGGTTAAATATTAATTTAATTTAATACGAAGATCTTCGAATATAAGACTCGATTAATACTAAATCCTTAATTTATACTTTCTTGTATTTCTAAGAAATCGCTATACGATTAAATTATTATAGAATAGTATCGCGATTATACGCGGAGACCTTGAGGGTAGTATTATCGTTATATTAATTTATCTAAAATTTAACTTTAGCGACGAGGATTAACTAGATACCTAGTAAAAGTAATTAATATTAATATAATAAAGTAATAATACGTTAAGTTATTTATATTTAAAGAAATATTATTATTATTTTTTAATTTATTTAGTCTTAATAATATTTATAGCTTTATTCGCGAACTTTATTATTTATTAAAATAAGGATAGTGAGTAGAGTTTCATAAATAATTTAACGAGTCGCGGTATATTTATCTCGGCTTTTAGCTAGCCGGTAGTATCTTTTTTAAAAAACTCTTCGATTTTAAATTAAATAAAATATAAATAGAAATATTTTATAAATATATAAGTAGTTATATCTTTATATTAACGATAATTTTTATTTTCTAGTTCGTTTTATAATATCCTATCCGCCGCCGTATTTCTTTAAATACTAGCGACGATTTATTTTTGTAGGGAAAGATTCTCTTAATTAAAGACCTATACTCCTCGAAATTAAATTATCGGAGGTAATATATACGTAAAGTATAGAATAAATCCTTAAATTTCGATATAATATTAAGGTTTATTTATTCCTCGTTAGATTTTATTAAAGATAGGGACGGTAGTAGTATTAATTCGTTATTATTATTATATCTCTTTAATTCTTTTTATCTCGTTAACTCTTCTCTTAATCTTCGGTTATCACGATTAACGATAATTTAAAGATCTTTATCTAGTTACTACGATTTATTTAATAGAGTTCTAACGCTCTAAATTAATTAGTATTAAACCTAGAAATAGAATGAACGAGTTTATTATTCGGTAGTTATTTAATTCAGGTTTTTTTCCCTTTCTTTTCTTAGTCTTATCTTTTAATTTCGAGGTTTTAGTTCTTTTAGTTTTCTACTACGGTTATAATAATAATACTTTACGTTTACTATTTTAAATAGGAGTAATTAAAGGCTAGGTATCCTAATATCTAGATTATAATAATAATTAATTTATTATATCTTCGGTTATATTTTCTAGTTTATTTTAAATATATATATAAAGTTAAAAATAAGAATAAAGGGTAAAACGGGTAGTAGTAATTCTAAAATAAATAATAATAATTTAAAGAAGTGGGGAATTCTATTTATAAGAGTTATTTAACGCGCCGAAGTTCTTCTATATTAATATCAAATATTTTAAATATATAAAAAAGAGTAGAGATAAATATATTTTAAATATCTCGAAATTATAATATAAAATACTTAATAATTGAAAACGTTAGTAATTCGATCCTTAATATTATTTAATATTTATTAATAAATAGATATAAAGTTCTAAACTAAAGGCGTCGTTAATAAAGAAGGTTTTAATTTAAATATTAATAATTATCCTCTCTTCGATTTTTATTATTATTCTAAATCCTTTTTAAAAATAAGCTAGTTATATAATTAAAATAAAGAGGAGGGCTATATTTTAAATCCCGTAAACTTATTATAATTAAAATAATAAACTATATTAAGAGGTTAATTAAAGGGTCGTAAATATTAAGTTTATAACTATAAATACCTAGGCTCATTATATAGATAAAGTACTTTAATATAAGAGATTATCGAGAACCACGGTACTACGAGTAGAAATAAAAGTTATATATAATTTATATAAAGAATAAATAATATAAAAGAGAGGGCTTAGGTTAATAACTTCTCTAAATTAATTAAATATCGCGATAATAAATATTAGTTAAAATTTTTCTTCTAGGTTATAATAAATTATTAATTTAATTAATTATCTTATATAATTACCTAAATATACTATTTATTATTTTATTTTCTCTAAAAATACTTATATTAAAACGTTCATTTCTAGTATTTCCTACGTTCTTCTTTAATTTTTTATTATATTATCGTTATTTTAAAATCCTTTTTTATTTTCTTATAGTCTCGAAGTCTTTTTAAATAAGTACTTTATTTCTTTATTACACTATTATATAATTCTATTAATTTTATACTAGTTATAAATTTATAATATTAAATAATATATACCTTATATCCCTCGCTCGCTATACACGGAAAGGTAATATAGATTTAATATAATATCGAGGCCGAATACCCGTAATAAAAGGGCCGTCTATATTAAAACGACCGAGATTTATAAATATAGAGGTTGGTCCTAAGCCTAAATAGGTACTAACTAATAAATTAAAATTATTATTATTTCTAAAGAGTAATAATAAATTTGTTTATTATTATTTCTAAAGAGTAATAATAAATTTGAATATCTAAATATCTTAGATATAGTTATTAATAACGAGACGACGGTAAATATATATATTAGTATATACTATTCGTCGCTAATATCTTTAAAGTGTAATTAATATAACGAATAATTTACTCGCCGCGATCGAAAATATAACGCCTAATAACTTTATTAATTTAATATTTAATAAAGAAGTTAATAAAGAATCGAATAATAATAATAATAATAATAATAATGAATTTTCAGAACTTTAATATATATTCTCGTAGTTATAAAGTATTATTATAAACGCTTTAATAAATAGAGCGTTACTTAAATAAAAATTTATTAATAATTTTAATAAAGTAGAGTTTCTTTAAAACGAGACTCTACTAAATATTATAATACCCCCGTTATTACGTCGCGCGTTAATTATAAATTTATTTAAAAATATTTTAAACGAAAGAGCTCGAGTTAAACTAGATAACTTTATTATAATCTTTAATTTATAATATTAAATAATAGGCCTATCGCGCTACTATTACTAAAGTCTCTTTAAAATATTTTTATTTCTCGAATTTATCTAAATACTTAAATACCTACCCCGATTTATCGCGATTATTAAAAAATATATAAAAGAGTAACTACTACTTCTAAAATTAAGGAAGTAGGAGATTATAATAAATTTAATAAAGTTAATTATAAAAAAGACGAGGATAAAAAAAAAGGGTAAAAAAAAAGTATTAAAGACCGTAATAAAAGATATAGTTTTCTTCGATCCGTCGGAGTTATTTAAAATAATTCTTACCTCTTCTTCTATTAAATCGAAAATATATATTAATATAATATATTAAGTAGATAAATCTACGGAGTTATATTATTTTAAAATATAAATATCTTCGATTAAAATATATTTAAGCGAGTATAATAAAATACGAGATAATAAAATTATTATTTTTCTATTAAATATAGTCTTTTATATATACGGGGATTTAGTATATATATATATAAATAAATTTATCGTAGTAGGGAAAGATTTTCGAAGCGATATTAAAAATATTATAATATTTAAAATTAATTATTTCCGTATTTTAACTAAGATTAATATAAAGTAATAAGACTTTTTAATATTACGTTAATTAATATTTAAAGAAATATTCCTCTCGTTTTAAGAATTTAATTAAATTACCGAGGATAATATTATTTTATTAAAACCGGATATATATTACGATTATCGGTACGAAGGTATATCGATTTTTTTTAATAAATACTCTATCGTATATACTTTAAACTTTATAATTCGTAATATTATTAATATCGATATAAAGATAATTTACCCTCTATAATTATTATATCTTAACCGCGGCGAGCTCGAAATATATTATTATAATCGGTCCCGTTTATTTAACTTCGTTAAATTAATTTATATTTCTTTATCTCTCTTTATATTTATCGATAAATTTAGTTTATATAAGAATATATACCGCGCTATCCTCGGTTTCTACTAAATACTAGCGGGAATAATATAACGGGAGTATAAAAAACGGGTAAATATCTTTCTACTCGCGCTAAGGCCTTACGGAGTAATATTCTCGGATATTATATAAATATTAAAACCGAGCCTACGTTAACTAAATAATAAAATTATAATAAATATTAATAACGTAAAGACCTTAATCTATATATATACTTTAGTATTTATAGGGGATATCACGTAGTAGTTAAAAAATACCGGTATAATCACTATTAAAACCGATCGTAAATATAGTAAATATTTAATATTAGTAAATTAAAGAGTTAATTTAATATTCGATATCAAAGTTAATAACTAATATTATTACCGAATACTAGAGGAAAGGAATAAATATAAGGCGGCGGAAAAAAACGATAAAACTTTCTAAATATTAAGAATATTATAAGAATAAATACTATTTATTAATATTACCCCCGTATTAGATATTATTCGATCTCGGTTATTAAATATAATATATTCTAGATTAATAAATATCGCTAAATAAACCTAGGAAATTCTTATTAACGCGGTCTTAATTAAATAAAATCTTAAGGCCTACTTTATAGAGTTTCGTAACTTTTTATTCCTATTTAACTAGGGGCGTATTTAATTACCCGTTATTTATTTTATTTACCTATATATATAAAAATATACTCGGTTATTAATTATCTACCCTTTATTATTTAGGACTTAGTTAGAATTATAATAAATTAAATCTTATTATTTAAAAGCGATAAAAACGACTTAATCTCCTAGAACGAAGTTAAATTTAATAAATTTAATTATTTAGGCTTTCGTAATAATGGCGACGAGTAACGTAATTATCCTAACCTAGGTAATATTATAAATAAAGTATAATAACTTAAATATTATTATAATAATCTTACGGAAATTATTTTAAAAACTTTACGGAAATTATTTTAAAGACTTTATAAATATATATATATCTCGTCGACCTCCGAGTTTAAAAAAGGCGGTATATTAATATCTTTAAAAAAAAAAACTTATACGTAGATCCGATACCGGGTAGGAAAACGCTAGTAACTTCGAAAACCTAATTAACTACGGTTTAAATAATCGAAAGCTCGGTACTTTAAACGAGTAATTTATAATAAAGAGAAATCTAATTAAAGTCGTTATTTCTTACCGAAATATATAAGCTAGGCCGAATATATATATAAATCTATATTACGTAAAGGTAGTAAAAGAGTATATAATATTTAATAATATTATAACTTTTAACGGCGAAGATAAATATAAATTAATCTTTTATATTATTTAAATTATAATATATAATTTTCTTATTTATTAATTTTAAATATTAGGGGTTTTAAAGTAAATATAATATATATAAATTTTAAAAATATTATTAAAACTTTATTTACTAAAGAATTAATTTATTAAATTATTCGTTTTATATTAATAAATTCGTTTAAAACTAATAAAAAGCGATTAATATTAAATTTATAAAATATCTACGCCCGTTATTTATCTTTACTCGATACTTTACTACCTTTCTCTAAATAAAATTAAAACGAGGATAATATTTTAAGGCTTATAATATTATCGGATTATAATTATAATAATTTAATAATTATTAATTATTTATAAAGACTTTGGGTATTTAAGTAAAAATGATTATTATAATTTAATTATCTCTCTCTTTACGAAGTATTTTCGATAATATTATAGGAGGTATATAAAATCGATTATAATAAAATTAATATAATATTTCTAAAGACGTATAAACTATAATAGTACTAAAAGTTTATATTTACCGATAAATTAATATACTTTATTATATATTTTTAGAGATTATAAATTATAACTTCGGATTTTCCCGGCGAATTAGATTACTTATGAATTTATTATTAATATATAGAAATATAGATATTTAGAGTACTATATTATATTCAAAATAAAAGACTTTATTTTAATTAAAAATAACTAGATTATACGTCTCGATAAAGTATTTTTATATAAGTTATCTAGGGGTCGATTAAGACTCTTCGTTTATATACGTCTAGTAGAGTAGTTTAGTACTTTTAAATTAGATTTTATCTTGGATACTCTCTATATAAAATTCTCGGACTTTTAAGTTATTATCGGGTTACCCGGAATTAAAAATAAAAAACTCTATATTATATATATCTACTAAATTAAAAAATTAAATAATATTTTAAATAATCTTCGACGGGGCGGATATACTTTATTACTTTATTAAAATTATAATATTTAATTTATATAAAAAAGTTATAACTACGTTTTCTTTTTTTTAAAATTAAAGAGATAATAAATACTAGTAATAATTAGACTAAAGATTTATTATATAATTATATTAATAATAACTTTTATAAATATAAAATTTAAACCGTATCTTTAATATTATCAAGAAATTTACTAATTCTATACCGTAGATAAATAAAATAAAATAGAATAAAAATGAGTATTTAGACTTCGTAATTCGATTTTATAATTAAGATTTTTATATTTAAAGAAACTAAGACGAGGAAAATATTAATACCTCGTTTAATTTTAAAATTATTTATAGTTTTAATATCGCCTAGAAAATCTCGAAAATATATTTACGAAAACGAGAAATACTATAATAAATAATTAGTAAAATATAAATACTAAAATTTTAACCTTTAATATTATTTAATATATATTAATAAATATATATAATTATCCGAGTATATAATCTAGTTTATAGCGAGCGCTTTAAAGATAATAAATTTTTCTTTTATCGCGATCGACCCTAATTAACTTATCCCTTTATTAAAAATATCCCGAATTAACCGATTAATTATACTCTAAAAAAAAGTCGAAGGAGAGTTCTTTAAACTCCGTATATTTATTATAAAAGAGGTAACGTTATCGACCTAGTTATTATTTAATATTTATTTACGAAATATAGAATTTAAGTTTTACCGCTTAATATACTCTATATATTTTATAACTCTAGTTAATATATATAAGAGATTATCTAGAAATATAATAATATAAATTAATAATAAAGATTAAATATAAAGAATATATAAATTAAATAGCTTAGTTATTAATTTAAATAAAAAACGAGTTTAATAACTTCTTTAAATCTAACCGAGGACTACGATAATAAATATTATTATCACGGATTTTAATATTTTATATATTTTCCTAGATATTTAATATTATATTTATTTCTTAAATTATACCTAGTACTCTACTATCTCTAAAATCCTCTATATATATTCGTTTATCTCGCGGTTATTTTTTATACTTTTAGTTCTTTCGATAAAATTCCCTATTATTTCCCTAACTTTTAAAAAATTCCTTAGCGCCTTACTTTCTATAGTTTAATATTTTTTTTTTATTTCATTATCTACTAAAGTTATATACTATATATAGACGGATCGGGTTAATTATACCTAGTATAATTTAATTACACCGGTCGAAGAGGGCGAGTATAGATTTAATATAAATTTAAATATTATTTACTTTAAACTTATAATTAAAGCCGCTATTAAATTTATTTTAATAATAATCGGAAGATTTAATAATATAGTTATTTTAAAATCTAGTTATTATAATTCCTAAAATAAGATAAATAATATAATTAATTAAAACGAGTTATTATAAATATAGAAATTTAACTAAAAGAGTTTAGTAATTTAGAATATATTTTTAATTAAGGAATTTTAACCTTTAAGGTAAATTAAGTATTTTTTAAACTTTAATTCTCGCTCTAAATTATATTATTACTACTAAATTATAAATAATTAAAATATTAATAATTATTAGTAGATTAATTACCTTAAATATTATAATATAAAAATAACCCTATATTACTCTTATTTATCTAAGTCTAGTCAAGTCGTAGTTAATATACGATATAATTAGTTAGTATTTTCGGAAGATTCATTATAAATCGCGCGCTTTTTTAAATATTGAAAAAACTTAATTTAATTATATATTATAGATAGAAAGCGCCTAAAGCGCTAAAAAAACTTGATTTAATTATATACTATAAATAGAAAGCGCCTAAAGCGCTGAAAAGTTTAATTAATTATTAGTATAAATTATAGAACCCGTGAACCCTCGCCTCGCCTCTATTATTCTCTCTTTATTTTATTCGTTAATTATCCTCTTATATTAACTTATTCGACCTACCTTTATCGTTTCCTTAAACCTTAAACCTTAAACCTTATAAATTCTATAAGAGTAGAGTTATTTCGGGATAATAAAATATAATAAAATAATTTTAAAAATAAGAAGTAGAAAGGGAGCCTAGAAGTAAATCTAAAAAAAGCGTAGGAGAAAGAATACTCTTAGAAAGTTTAGGAATAATTAATTGATTTTAGACTTCTAGATAACGGAATATTTAAAATAATATATTAGCGGTAGTTAAAGTAGATATATCTACGATTATTTATTAATACCCGGCGCGTATATCTTTAAAATTAACAATTTATAGTATTATTAAAATAATAAGAATATATTTTATTATTCGATTAAATAACTTCGAGATTATAACTCCTACTACTAGGTAATATATTTTTAAGTATTTTCTATATTCCTAGTTTACGCTAGGAACGCGTAAAATAAATAGTTAATAATTTACAATACCTAGATATATATATTTATATTATAAATATTTGAAATAGTATAAAAATTATTAAAAGAAATCCTAGGAGGAATTTACGGGTTATATTTTAATAGTTTTATTAATATTTTATTAATACTTTATTGATACTTTATTTAAATCTTATTTATAGTTTATCCGAGATTTATTTCTTGATTTCCGTTCTACCCGATACTCTCTCGATAAAATATTAATAAAGATTTATACCTTATTATTATTCAATATAATAGAATATTATAGATTATAGATTATTAATAATCGATCTTATAAATAAGAGTATTTAATTTAATAGAAAATTAATAGATAATTCTAGTAAATATATTATTTTTAAAAATTTACGGTTTGATTTAACTATATTTTATTTTTAATTTAAAATTATTTATAATAAAGCGGTTACGCCCTAATATGAAATATAGTTTATTTTATTATATACTACTATATAGCCCTATTAATAGTTAATATTTAATATAATTTCAAGTAGTAAAGTAGCCGGAGATATATTACTATAAAGTATACACGTCGTTATAGGGTTTACGCGTCGCTATAGAGGGTAAAAGAAATAAAGTAAAATAGGGCTTTTAGAAAATTATTTTCGTTATTATTTATATATAACTATCGCCTAATCCTAGGCCTAATATTATATTTATTTATTTTATTATCGGTTTACTCTTATTATAGTCCCCGCTCTTTATCCTTTTATTAAATTATATTATCGTCGCTTTTAATATCTCCGATTTATATTTATTATTATTAGTATTTTTATATTAAGGTAGCTAGTTAACGTAATCTTTAATTAACGGAGGTTATTTATAATTTATTCCCTCCGTTTACTTTTACTTTATTAAGAGATCTTTATAAATATAGTTTTATTTTTATATATAATCCTTTTTTTTTATAATTATCGAAGTCGCGATTTTAAGTAAAATCGTTATAATTATTTATAATATAATTATTATAATAATTTCTATTATTAGTTTTAATATAACTCTTATAGTGGTTTTTATTTAATTAATATAATAACGAGGGTAAAGTTACGGATTTAAAAGATTATAATAATATTTCGAGCTTCGGTAATAAAGGATTAATATATCTCTTTTAATTTATAATATTTATTTTTAATATTTTTTAGAATTTCTTATATTTTAAAATAGTATTTTAAAATAATACTATTATTAATATTCTTAAAATACTTTAATACTAAGATCTTTCAAGTATTTTTATAAATAATAAATTTATATTTATTAAATATAATAATTTATTTTACTTATTATTTTAAGGTAATAATATTAAATAAAATATATTATTATTTAATATAACGATATTATAACTAGTATTAATAATAAAATAAATAAATATATATTAATTTATTTTTATCGAATTTATTTTAACTAACTTCGTTTTATTTAATTATTTATTTCGTTAATTATAATTACTCTATTAGTAACTTTTAAATAATAATTAAAAATAATATTAAATTAAGATATTTAGAGTATTTAATACTTTAAAATAAACGTATTTTAGTAAATTAATTCTACGTATATTTTTACTACTCTTAAATAATATAAATAATATAACTAGTTATTCTAATAAAGCTGAAATTAAATTAATCAATAATAACGTATTTTTTAATAAAGATATACTAGGATTTAACCCTATTTATTAATATATATTATAAGAGAAAGTAGGAATATTAACGGGCGTAATACGTCTATTTTCCGCGTATATCTTAATATTTTTTCTAGATATATCTTTATTTTCTTTTACGTATAGCGCGGAGAGTTATTTTAACTTTATTTTTATAACTAATTTTAATATAATATATATATAAGATTTTATAGAAGTACTCGAAGTTTTTAATATATTTTTTAGGATTTAGATTTCGACGAAGAGTACGTTTTAAATAAACGCGATAAAGAAAATAAATAATCTCCGTTTTATTATCGATAAAACCCCGAAAAATAAACTTAACGACGCGCTATTTAATTATTAAATCGTCGGTAACGAAGTAATATAGATTTTAATCTTTATAGAGTCGATATTAGTTTTTAATTTACTTTAAAATAGTAATTATAATATTATTATCTTTATATTTATTTAGGAAGTTAATATATAGAATCTAGAAATTACTTTTATCGCGTATTATAATAATAGAGAAATATTGTCCTAAATAATTAATATAAATAGAATTTATAATAGTAAAATAACTACGATATATAAAAATTTATAAATAATTTA
>JAABUS010002486.1_pt1 | contig 34631 bp, 42 predicted proteins | sample 5560161 | NCBI WGS metagenome assembly JAABUS01 (sample SAMN10711885, study PRJNA513376) | rock metagenome | isolation source: Antarctica rocks | place: Antarctica: Victoria Land, Trio Nunatak nord | collected 2016-01-04 | reverse complement strand
TGAGATAGTGGAGGTGTGCGATGGGAAGGGTAGTGCGTCGGGGTTGATGGGGATGTTTGGGGGTGGGGTGGATCCGCTTTGGGTTGTTAGGGGGGTGAAGGTTGAGGGTGGGGAGGGGACGGTAGAGCAGAAATTTGGGCAGGGGAAGAGTGAGTTGTAAAATTTAAAGGGCATCGGAGACGGAGAAGCGAACGGGCGAAGATGTGTATCATTAATTCAATGTGGTAACGCTGCTTGTGCTGGCGAGAAGCCGCACTGTAGGTATCTTGTAAGATCGCCTGAAAACGTGAATCGATGATTCAGATAGCCTCCCATACCAAGACCCATTGTCTCTTCTACCAGAACCATGTTGCTTTATCCCAGGAAGACGTAAGAAAAGAACGTTTACCCAAAACCACGAAAGCCGCCGATCCAGTTGTTATGCTAAGAAACAAAAACGAATAGCCGTAGCCAAAACAGGAGTGCTCTTAAGCAACTCTTCATGCAAGAACAATACTTCTCTACCTCTTTTTCATCCATTACCGTCCCGCTCCCACATCCCCGCTTCCTCTCAGGAAATCCCTCGCATCCTTGTCGCCTCCATTCGCTGCGATCTCCATCCAGTGCCTCACAACCGCGAAAGTATACGGATCAAGTGCTCCCCGTTCTTTGTCGCCAGTCCTATAGTCCATCGAGACCACGGAATCGAACACATCCTTGGCTTTTGAATTTGGCATTGTCGTACGTGGGAGGAGCTCGGGATGAGTAAGGTAGAAGAGGCCCAGCTCGCGAGCAGCGACGGGCGAACCTTCTTTGGCTGTGATGAGCCAGAGATTTGCCGCGTCGCGGAGCGTACTAGATGCCAAAGCCGTGTCAGCAGACGGGTCCGATGGCTTGGCGAAAGGTATATGGTAGGCCGTGACCTCGTTCGCCCGTATGATCATTACATCGCATAGGTCGTCTTTGAGCGCCAGCACTGCAAGGGCGACGTCCCAGAATGCCTTGCCCTGTGGTGTTTGATCTAAGATTTCCGAAGGTACGAAGGCAGCTATATATTGGAGATCTCGAAATAGGGTGGTCGGGCGGAGATTTGTAGATCGAAAAATGGAGAGCAGCTCAGTCACAATGTCGTCATTGCCAGGAACGCCCTCGGTCGAAGCTTTTGAGGCAAAGGCTGGTACGACGGTGCCACGCTGTGAACCTTGGAATCTCAGCGTGCCTGCTCGACGCTCAGTGCAGTTTGCTATGACCTCTTCAAGGCTCGTTGCTTTTGTCCTTGGCACACTCTTGCTGCGAAGATTGACATCATCTGGACGTGACCGCCGCTCGTTCCCAGACGAAGACATCGAAGTATCGTGCAAGGACTTGATGATTAGATCTTCAAGCTCATACAGCGCGTAGAGCTTGACATTAGGGTCGTGGGTCAGCGAGAAACTCCACAGTAGGGACGCGTAAGCCTCCAAGAAGGGGAATCTATGACTCGGTTTGTCATGACTGTGCGTGGGATGTGACTGCGATGCGGGAAATTCGGAGGTGTTCGTCGGAATGTCCTTCGAAAACTTGCCCTGCCTAGGCAATGCTGTCGAAGGCTCGGCAGTCTCGCCTGACCGCAGTACTTGAATAGGTACTGGGTCTGTATCCCCTTGAGAAGCTTTGGAATCGCCTTGCCTGCCCATGCTTGTATTCATCGCAATATGATCATTGATCCAAGAGTCTGTCTCGCTCCCTTGATTCCAAAGTAGATAGCCAAGATCGCTCAATAGCAAGCTGCAGAGATTCTTCTTGACCTGCTCCGTGAAAGCTTCCTTTTCCGGCGAGGATTCTCCTTCTTCGCTAGAATTGGCGCTATGTCGTCCAAAGCCCGAAATTGAGGGTAGCGGAGGCGCAAACGGATGTAAAGGCGAACCCGATGTGAATACATTGCTCGACCAAGCTGTTGGAGGAGATGTCGGCGTGGGAGGTAGGATGGGGTGGTACGTGACTCCGGTAGATGCGCCAGGTGGCTGGCTGACAGGCCACAGACCACCATAGGCGCTCGTCGGTGTTTTGGCTGTCCTGAGACCCAAGCCTTTGGGAGGAGCGCCTGGAGATGGCAAACCTGTGGTGTTTAGAGGGGCGTAGCCGAGAGGACTTGATGTCGCCAGAGTAGATCCATACGGCGGTCCTGTTGCTCTCGTCCTGATCTGAGAACTGAAGGAGAGTCTCTCGGATCTGAACAAGTTGCTAGACCAGAGGACCGGACTTTCGAGCAGACTGGGGCCTGCAATCTTTCCGACAGATCTTTGAATCTCATAACAGAACCGATGAATCCTCTCTTCCCCTTTGCAGAAATTCTCAATGCTTTTGCGCGTGAGCCATCTTGACGTAAGGTCGACCTGCTCGTCAGCAAGCTTGGAGAGGCCACCGTGTTCCTTGGGAGCCGTCAGTGCCTCAAGAGTCTGTGCTTCGGATCTGTCATGGATGCTCGAGCCTCGTAGTCGTTGACGCGCCCAATTTGAAAGGCTGCCTGGCTGCTTGATACGTTTAGAGCTTGCCATGGTACGTAGGGCGCGAGTCACGAGCAGAGCTTCCTCATAGGTTGCGGAGTGCCTGACATCGGACAGATACCACATCTTGATCCTGAGAGCCTTGCGTTGCTCCTCCTTCTGGGTCAATACGCTGTTCTGGTAGTGTTGCAGCCGGACTAACGACCTGCACTGGATATCGCAATCCTTTGAGGCTTTGGCAGCAATCTCAGTCGATGTCCTAAGGTCCTTAGAGATTTCCTGAAGTAGCGTTTGAGGAGACGTGGTAGGGTCTGAATTCAAAAAGTCCCGATACCTTGCAAGGGTCTGCCACCAGAAGTGAGCAATCCTAAAATCTAGGTTGGACCGGGCTTTACTCGCGGCGCCTTCCATAAGACCTTCCAATGGGTCTAAGGGATTATCGTCCCGTCTTGTCGTTTGATACGGACAGAGGGCGTTAGACGCATGATCGCTATCTTTCCCCAGTAATCTGGTCACTGCTGCTTTCAACGACCACTGGTCTCTGGCAGGGTCGTCTTTCCAGCCATGGCAGTTAAAATAAGGGTCCGAGGGGTTCTGTCTGCCTGCGGTCCTTGCTTCCAGACCAATGGTCAGTGTATATCCATCTGGGGAATAGTACAGCAACGTCCACGCATTGGGTTGGGTTGGGCTTCCTGCATGGGCTAGGAGGCCCTTCAATTTGCGGTAGGTAATCTGAAGTCGCTGGACAAGGTCCTTTTTGGCTACCTCGGCAGTCTCAGCAAATGGGTTCTTTAAGTCAATTTTCAAGGGATGAGCGAAATCTTGCTCCTCGATATGCGTTTCAGCGGCGGACGACACATCAGTGGCAGGCTTGTCAGAAGCTTCAATGCTACTTGGTGCTGTAGATGGAGCTTCGGCACTACCAAAGTCACTGGAGCCAGCTATTAACGTAGATGAGCCAGCCGTCGAGGGACGATCAGAGAATGCAGCTGCGGATCCGGGCTCATTGGCCTCCGCGTTGGGTTTTCGATCTGGATACAGAGTCTGGATAAGGCCAGTGATATCAAGAGCAGACAACATTATAAAATCTGTAGCTTCTTCATCATCGTGACCCCTAATCTGTAGTAAGGGTTCCTCCTCAAGAAAGTTAGGAGGTTCGAAGATTTGGAAGATAGCCATGATGCCGTCGCGTACTTCGGGATTGATCAACGCTTGGTTATTGCTGGTTACGTTTCAGCCTGCTCTGATTCGGAGAGGCTCGTGACTTACCATTGCAGCACGACGTCAAAGACACGCTGCTGTAGGCGAAGTACCAACTCTTGCAGAACTTGCAATCTAGCAGTGTCACCAACGTGGTGTGTCATCATGATGCCACGGACCTAAGTGGTTTGATCAGGGCTGTCTGAAAAATAATTGCTTGGAGCTTACCTCTGGATGGAGTACGATACTCGAGATGAACGTAGCAAAGTACCACCTACATACAATGAAACGTTTTGCGCGAAGCCGAAGCTCAGGATCTTTAATCTTGCGTAGTACAGCATGCACAAAAGCCAGGGCGCTTTCAGGCACGGCCTGCTGAGGCTGCTGATTTTGCTGTGTAGTCAGAAGTGCGAATAGATCAATTAACGCTTTTTCGAAGTATTCAGCCTCTCTAATGGCAGCAGTAGCATGGTGCATCTCTACGGGCTCCTTGAAATTGGCTGGCTGATGCGAAGGCTGGTCCAGTAGGAAGGATCCTTCGGCCAGTATCTTCATCAGGTATGACTCCATCTTCGGCTTCAATGGCCATTCCTGGAAGTTGGCAAATGCATCCAATGTAGCAATAGCGAACTCATCACTGCCAATTCGGGCGCCAGTAGAAGCGTCTGTAAAGTTTTTAGCACAGGTGGTGGACCAGATATCCATCCTTCGTTGATCCTCTTCGGAGCCCGGTTTGGCAGAGGAGTCGAAAACGCCATACAACAATGCAAAGAACGGGTCCTCATCGTGGAATCGTTGAAGATTATCCATTCTCCGGGAGAGGCTCATCATCTGGCTGTCCTTGCTGTAAAGTGACGTTTTACCATGGGAATGATTCTGTAGGACTGAGTAGTCAATACCTGCAGGGTGATAAGAGGATGTTAAGGTAAGTAGTTCCGATGCGGATAGTTGGGAGATCCGTTCAGATAAGAAATCTGGGTCTGTCCTGAGCTGGGTGAGGAACGTGAGGATCGTTTGCTGGCTCTCAGGTGGTAGCTCTTGAATGCAAGAGCGGGTGGCCACGTCCTCCTGGGTGAGACGTAAGTCCGTATCCCGATACAGTCCAAGAGGATCGGTGGCTTGGGCAGCCATCTGACAGGATGCCTTTACTTGTTCACAAGCCTCGTAAATCATCGCAAATCCTGCTTGGTCATCAGTCTTGTACTGGTCGATCATGTTGCCGTACGCAATCGAGAAGGTGCTGATCATTCTCCTATCCAGCCCACATTTCAGAGTCAGTTGGTCCATCCTAGATTGGGCAGCCGCGGTCTGACGCCTTTGGTAAGCCTCCAGTTGCACGAAACGAGCCAGCTCGTCTAGGGATATATGGGCGGGCTCGTGTAACTCTTCCGGCTCAGATTTGGCCTTCGCATCATCCTCATGCTCCTGTGTTACTTCTGCTGCCTTTGCATGTGTATCCTTCTCTTCCCCTATTGATATACTTGGTGGGTCTTTGGGGCCTCCTTTCGTCTGAACCGTGACGTCCCCCTCTTCGTCTGAGCACGCGCTTGATGAGGGCAATGGCACTTTCAGCTCGACGGGAAGGTCGTCGATGTCTTGAAGTTCCATGGGAGAGACTGTGACGGAGGTGAAAGGTGAAGCGTCTGAGGTTACGGGCATGATGGTAGATGCCAAGGCTTATTGGGTCAGCGTTCGAGCTTCAATAGGATATACGCCTTCGTGAACAGTCTGCCATGTTCTTCTGTCTCTGCCCCTGGTACTGATGAAAGATGGCACATACAAGACAAGCTATGTGTATGGCCATGCATGGAGTAGCTATGCTCCATGCCGTCCACCATGTCATTGAGGTCCCGTATGACTTATGGCACAGCTGTTGCCCGATCTCAGTCGCCTCCTCTTCGACATTGAGCCTTCCACATTTGTGATGCTAACAGGGTTGCCGTTGGGGCAGGTGGTCGTCGCTAAGAGGTGGGAAAAGCCGCTGTCGTTCGATTGGATGCGTCTTTTCGACTCCAGCGCATTGCAACAAGGCCTGCTTTCTTCGTTGATGATTACTGTCAACGTTATGTGGTGTAGTCGTAGAGGGTTATGTCGGCGCAATGTATGTACAAGTCATGCAGATTCGTGCAGCGAGCAGGAGTGAGGTAGTGTGGCAGACCATCTGCAGCTATGAATCGATCCTTCCAATCATTGGGCGGGGCTCGAGGCCAACTAAGACCACAACATGACTAGCTACTTTGGGACCGCTCGACCTCCACCCACGAGTTCTCTACGACATTTGTTAGGGAAATTATCCGAGATGAAATAAGCAAGGGTTCAAAGAGTTAGGCCTGACAGGATAGCAGTGCGACGCGTACGACTTCGGGTTTATGCTCTGCTAAAGCGATTGATCTGAGGTGAAATAGTGAGTAGACCTCTGGCGTTCGCATGCACTGACCAGGGACGAAAAGAACGCCCCCAAATTCTGCTTGGGGGCGTTTTCGCATTTCAATTGCCTCCAAAATTTCGAAAAGACTGGTGTCGATGGAGGAAGTTTTCGGATCCAGCCAACTGTCAGCAATGATCGGCGCCCCCATTCGCTAATCGTCTAGCTGCATAGAACCTCGCGGTAGATCTTCACGAGGTCTTCCGCAGGTCTCTCTGGCGAATCAAAGCGAAAGGCTTTGGAAATGTGTGGCTCGAATAATTATCGCCACCACACACATAGGTCTTCACGGGTTGTTCGCCCCGGCTTGACAGCTTTGATCGATCTCTTGTCGATAGACTTGTACAGAATCAAAATGAGTGGCGAGTCACATGACTAAAACTGCTACCGACTACGACTGCAGGTGCAGATGTCAATGCGCCCGGCCAAGTATGCGTTGGCATGGTTGCGGGACTACTGCTGCACGTTTCCCCTTTCTGGCCACAGCGTATCTCGCAATTCCACCAGGTCGAGGCCATAAGCGGCAAGCCATGAAAGACGTTATCGGGCCGAAGGAGATGGGCGAGCAACCGAGAGAACCGAAAGCGAAATATGTCTTCTAGAACAGTCCCAGGCTTGTACCTTACATCACTGCTCTTGCTGCATACCATCACCAACCGTATATGGTCCCTCATAAGGCCACTTTACCAACAAAAAAGTCTGGGAAGTGTTTTCATGACCTGCGTCCATGACTAGGATCATGAAAAGATATCCTGTCGGACAAAGCATTGAATGCGATGATCAGTCCAAGCTCTCGGGATCAGTCTCGATAGTATGAGCATTCCACTCTACCTCAAGGACCCGCTCCTAACAGAAACCGTAGTCTAATAGACCGTAAGCTGGAATTTAAAGGACGCGCTTTGGAGTCGAGAGTATGGACAGCATCAATCAATGCTCACGCCAAGGCTACACCTGGCAACAGGACATCCAACGACTCACTTGGAGACATGAGGTAGCGCAAAATCTGTAATGCAAAATCTGAAACGTGTAAGACTTTGAAGCATGGTTTGTTCAGTGTTGCACAGTGAATGGGGAAAATGGAATGGCGTTGTCAGCCTTGGGGGGAGGCGCCCGGAGAAACTTCCAGGCCGCGGCAACAGCCGCCAAAATTAGCTCACCACACAAAAATTGTCTCACCCACTGCACGCATGCCACTTCCTCTTCCAAACAAGACAACACTCTTCACTGCTCTTGTAGCACGAACAACAACCATACAAAGATTGCAGCCTATCCAAGGTCTCCGAATCTTTCCCAACACACTGGATATATTCACTCCATGAGCAATTCGGACCTGCTACGCTTCCTGTCAAAGCCAGCAAAGTGAGTACGCCCAAAGTCACGAGACATTCATGACTTCCTCACCCGCTGCTGAACGGCCTGAGATGTTATTCTGACTGTGTTCTTCGCATGTAGGCCTAGGTAACACCCGCCACAATACCTCAACAACGTTCCACGAACCCTCGAACAAAAAATTCTCAGTCGTCCTCGTTTGCTTGACCGGCGCGAGGATCCACAAATAGCCAAAATTCCTTGGTACAAGGACTTCTTTATCCCCCTCTCGGCTCGACCTCCATAACGACCCCCAAGTAAAGAAACATCACCCACCCATTGCTGCTGGCTTAAGCCAGCCTCCATAATCTCCCACCGAGTGTGGGCCTTCTGTTCTCCAGCGGACGGCGCACTGTTCGTCTGGGAGGAAGGTCTTCCTTCACAGCGTCATCTAGGAGGCCGAAACAAGAGCGGGGATATCTGAGTTTGAAAAATCCAGAAGCCAGTCTTCCATCCACATATCCGAATCACTTCAGAAAGCATCGACTGTAGCAGAAAAAGGTCATTGACCAGGCTACCGCACGGAGATGGTCAATACTGAAATACCAAAGAACTACACTGCGTCTCCCTCTTCTCTTAGTGGGACGCCTCATTTGACTATCAATCGCGATATTGCATTCGATCTCGATTCTAGCAACGCATTTGAAGGTACGTCATTGCGGCATTCGTCTGTGGCGGAGTTGTACTGATAAGCAACAGGACCAGAGAAGCTCCTAGAAGTATGGTTCAGTGCCTCGTCGAATACCCTCCCGACCACTACATCTCCCGCCGGGTTGAAGGTCGTACCAGCAGAAGTATGGAAGGATATGCTTGATCTCGTCAATTGCAAGGTGCTCTCCGTCGTCGAATCCGAGCATGTCGACGCCTACTTGCTCTCCGAATCGAGCATGTTCATCTTCCCCCACAAGCTTATACTCAAGACTTGCGGTACGACTACACTCCTCCACGGCTTGCCAAAGATCCTTGAAATTGCCGCGCTGGTTGCTGGATTCCCCCATGCCGTTGCCAATCAGACCTTAGGTACAGGCACAGCGGCGAAGCCGTATCGGGTCTTCTACAGCAGGAAGAATTTTCTATTTCCCGATCGCCAGGTAGGACCACACCGTAGTTGGAGAGACGAAGTCAAGTCCCTTGATAGGCTATTTCTGGGTGGCAGCGCATACATGATTGGGAAGATGAATGGCGAGCATTGGTATCTATACCTTACGGAGCCCAATACCATCTTGACCCCACCTGCTACACCGGAAAGGCTTGAGACAGAGGACAAATTCCTGGAATTGCCAGAGGCCAAAGCTACGCTTGCTGCTCGTGAAAACTACGACGATGACCAAGACGAGACTTTGGAACTTTTAATGACCGATCTGGAGCCAGAGAACGCCAGAAAATTCCACCTTGACGACGCGAGTGCGGTCGCAGAGAGTCAGTACTACCAAAGGGCTCACAACGCACGCAAAGACGCACAGGACCACATCGGTGATATCAATGGCCATCAGCCGAGCATTAGAAAGCCCTGTCTCAAAGCAATCGACGAGAACAACGATGTTTTCAGCAGCACGTCATCCGATCCTGCCGAACTCATGTCGGACGACGACGAAATGCTTACCTACCCTGAAGAGCTGACCACCGAGGGACATGCCCTTGGCACTGTTGTCTCCGAAGCTTGTGGCTTAGCGGACATCTACCCCAGTTCCAAGTATCCTGATGCTCGTATCGATGCTTATCTATTCACACCATGCGGCTTCTCTGCAAACGGTGTCATACCAGCTCCCAACGGCCCTGATGCTACGCACTACTTCACCGTCCACGTCACACCTGAACCGAATTGCTCCTACGCATCGTTCGAGACTAATGTACCCAACAAGCAGACAGGGCGCGAGACTGCAGACGTGATCGAGCAAGTCGTCAATATCTTCAAACCTGGACGCTTCTCAGTCACGCTCTTCGAAGGTAATAAGTCCGGAGAGATTGAAGCCGAGGCCAACAGCGATGATGAGAAGTTCAACAAGATCAAAGCCTTGGAGAGACAATTGGCGAGGAAGAACAGCCGCTTGGATCAGATCCGGGGCTACAGGCGCGTTGACCGTATCGTGCATGATCTGGAGGGATACGAGCTCGTTTTCAAGTACTATGAGCGTTTTGATTGGGAAGGAGGGGCGCCTAGGCTGGGGGAGACTAGCTTCTGACTATATGATCGGACTATTGCTTCACTGGGTAGTATGAGGGATGAAGGCTACAGAATGTGGTGATGAGACAAGAGCGCCCGGTGAGACTGGGACAAGCGGTGGAGGTAATTGATGGTCCATGGCTACAGCGACACTCTTTCTTATGTGGTCGATTTCTAATAAGAGCGTAAAGCGTGTGGCCTTATGCTGAGGGAAGAAGGAGTCAAGTTGAGCGATTCGATTGTGATCTGGTGAATTGCAGTCACGGTGCTGATAGACGAGAATGAAATATGCATGCATGCTTTTGGAACTCTCCTTGCATTTTCGCTTCTTTGCCCGAGGCAATTCACACACATTTGCCTGTTGCTTTTTCAACATGCTAGTTCATAAAAAGATCGAGCTGTGGGAGTCCAAGGCTTTCACTATTCCTAAGACAAGCCTATCGCCCAATGATTTGCAACGATTTTACACGCTGCGGAAAGCCCCCCTCGACAACGTCCATTCCCAGCTACCTAGGGCCTACTCCTTGAACTGGTCAAAGTTTCTCAACACGATTCCATGCACCGCCTCATCCTCCGCGAAATCCAAAGTCACCCGGCCAAGCCTACCAGGCTGACGATGATCCATCAGCCAATCCAGCGCCCTCGGATTAACATACTCAGAGGACACATACGGCCGCGTCGCCTCAAATTGCCCGGTAACCACCTTGCCCCAATTACTCCAATTATCCAAAGTCTGCGAACAACATGCGATCCCCCCCCCCAAAGATCATTGTTGATATTGGTATTCGAAGGTATCTAAGTAAATAGTTTATGCACCTCATCCCACAAGTCTTTAGCGTCAAAGTGCTTCCGGGTGAGGAAGACATCAGGGCATACGAATACAAGGCGGAAGATTTGGAGGAAGCCGTCACAAACTGCGCCTCTCCATCGTTGACCCTACCTTTCCTGCCCGACACAAACATTGTGGTCTCAAAGACTGAGGGTCCTAAAATTGACGAGATCCTGCGAATTGAGGCTGAGGCGACGATTGTGATTGACGAGCCTTCGGCCGGCGCGACGGTACATACATGCTGGGGCAATTGCTTTAAGGAATTCTGTGGAATCTCTACCTAGAAAGATACTAAAACATACTCTGTCGTTTCAATTGATTTTTCATTATTCATTTCTTCTTTCCGCTCTTATTCAAATTGCAATTTTTCTTTCAATGATTAAAATGAAACAAGATAGAAGAGACGTCAGAGAGAAGTGCTAACTCCGAAGTATGTGCAGGAAGAGGCGAGCGTTGCCTCAAGACCCCCAGGACCAGTGAAGGAGAGGTGCCTCCTATTATAGTTGTGTGCAAGCCCGAACCGTTGGCAGGCGAGGGCTTTACGGACAACCATGACTGGACCAAAGGACAAGTGTTGGACTTTGATAGAGGCTACCTGAATTACGGACAAGACGGAAAACCAGATTTCCCCCAAACACATCCACAAAGTTTGAGCAGGAAGAAAATGGTCAAACATGCATTACCATAGAAGCCACTGACGACAAAGGTATCGATCAACATGCAGCAGCATTTTTGCAAGAAATTGAGGAGGCCAATTCAACGACGGTCGACTACCCAATCATGGACCTCAGTGGACGATCCCGATACATCTTGAATCGAATATACCGCTACGCTAGGGACGAAAACGATAGCACGATCATGCGCGCTCCTCATCTCCATCTGAAGCTCGAAAATGGCTTGGGGCTGACTTACGGTCAGATCAACGGCCTTAGGGGTGATTTCTTCGGCGGCTTCAAGGCGATCTGCCAAGGCAAAGACTTCAAGGAGCAGCGCGAACTTTTCACCCAAGCATACAATTGCTTGGGCAAAGATCCCAACGCCATCGAAGAAACCCACAAGATCATTGACACACGTAAGGAAGAGGTCAAAGCCATAGGTGCCGCTACACGCAGAGAAGGGAAAATCTCAGCAGCAGCAGCCTACAAGAAGATGGCTGCGGACGCAGCCAATAATGATTCCCGGGTGCATTTTGGACAAAAAGAAGACCTAGTGCTACAAGGCATCACCGTCACTCGTGCGGAGTGGAGCCAATACCAGGCCCCTGCATATATTCGTCTCGCGCAGCTGAACCTTGACCACTTCGGCGAGGACGCTCATACGGCGTACAATGCTGGCCACCATTGCGCGATGGCGAAAGCCGCTGAAGGGGGAAGCCTGGAGAACCTTGAAATCGCATACGCCATGAACGCATTCGCTGATCACTATTTCGGCGACTATTTTGCAGCAGGCCATGTGCGCACACCTCGCGGATTCCTCCATGGGGAAGGGAGTCTGGCGCTGTCGGCTGCTTGGAAGACTATGAATCTTCCAATGTTGGCTATGTTGAGGGCCTCGGATTTGTGCTCCAAGATGGTGACTGCTGTAAAATCCGTGTGGTACCACGCGTCGAAAGTAGTATGGAGACAACTTCGTTGAGATCTGGCATGGTGTTTATGGAGCTTGGAACCGTTCTGGGCCCTTTCCGTGTATTTCGGTTTATTGGATATGTGGTGAAATCTGAGATTTGGGACTGGACGCTTGAATTTTGGGCATTGGGTGACTATGATATCTTTTGGATTGGGTAATACCAACGAGGAGCGTGAGTTTCGCCATGCTTAAGTACCCAAACAACACACTGATGAGTGATTGTTTTCCCTGTCACAGATGGACAGAGGTGTCATACTCTACGATGAACAACAGAATCTTCTGCATGTCAAAAGTGTACTATGGCACTCTCTCTTACCGTCTGCTTTATGTCCACCCCTTCACCGAGTCTCCAGATGCATTCTTTAAGAGAGTTTCGCTCTCTAGAGATTGCTTATGCATGTCGCCCGCAGCGTTCTCTGGCATCATTCATTCATCCTTACCCTTCCAAGATACACAGAGAATCAGAAGCAACACTTGCGACCGTATGGGTAGTCCTTTCTGTGCTCTACAGCCTTCAGAACCACCATCTCTTTTGACAGACGTAAAGTAAAAGGAAAATGAAGCGATCCCGAAGAGGAAGTCCATATTTGGATTAAGAGTGTTTGCTTGTAAGACAACACGATAACGGAGCAGAAGATATTGTCATTTTCCAGAATCCTGTTCGCTCCAGGGAATGTTTGCAGACTAGAAAACAGCATTCACGTATATATCCTCCTCCCTGAATCTCCAGCCTATTCAGTAATCACCCTCAGCAAAACATGAATCCATGATTAGCAACGTCTCTCAAGATCGTATCATCTGCACAAGCCCGTGCATAAGGCTCGAGAATGTCGCACCCAAACGAACCTATTACCCTCATAATTTTCTTAGGCATCGGCGTTAGCTTTGGTCTCCGCTTTGCTCTCTTCTTCCTACCGCAGCACGAGATCTGTCCATGCCGAGTGTCAGCGCATGACCAGGGTCCATGGAGGGATATGTACAGAATGGGCGAGGTGGTGTGGATCCTGGTCTTGCTCTGGGCTCTTTGGTATATGGTTGCGGTTACTGGGGAGAGGCCCGCAAGGGTGGGTTAAGCATATGAGTGGGATTTTGGAGCAGTGACTGGCACAATTTTAGGGAGGGGGATAGTCGAGTTGGTATCTACTGTGATGGCGATCGGTGCTGCCTGATCGATCGAAATCATTGATCGGTGATAAATTTTCAATCCATACTTGCTTAAGATTGACGTGGGTGATCGATCGAATCTCCCGCTAAAAGTGTTGTGCGTGTAGCAAACGAGCTCGGCTCTGCATATAACAGGCAAAATGTCCCGTCCTGCGCTGAACTTTGACTGGTTCATACCACACTCACGATTGATGAAGGAAGCAGAGCCGCCATTAGCCCACCGCATGCGCGTGCTTATGGCGGTATTGGTCTACCGATGAATGGCTGACTCCATCGATACAGACCTCATTTGGATTCCACTGTTCTTACTCTTCCTGCTGATGGGACGATTCGAAGTGCACTTCGGATTGCAGGGTGGAGATGCACCTCTGCAAGACGTTGCGGCACCAGCGAGAGAACATGGGTGCCATTGGAGCATGGACGAGCTGTGCAGGCTGTCAGCTAAGAAGATCTTATTTTTGTTCTCTTCGTGGCGGCACATATGCTGGTTTTGACGTGGGTTTACTTCTTTTGGGTGAAGCAGGTCTTGTAGAGCGGCGAGCGACTGAGTGAGGCAGCTCGAGTCCCGAAATTTGGTAGCCATGGTGATGAAGGATAAGCAGCCCTTGTCATAGATGCCATGCTGGGCTCGTCTTTGGATGATGGTGTACCAACTCGAAGTATTGAAGCGGCAATTGTCTTCTTTTGCAAAGCCGACGAGCAGGGAATTGGCATGGCAACAATAGAATAGAAGCCTAGCTAGCCACAAATCCACTTTGCCTTCTCCCAATTCATACCAATCTCTGCCCTAGAGAAATCCGATCCCCCGCAACCCAGTGCATTCACGAGTAAGAGTGGACACTAGCAGAGTCATTCAATAGGTTGTGCAGAGCTCTGGCCGCACCGTCAGCCTGCGAAGCATCACCAGTGGAGGTCATGTTCGAGCGGCGAAGCCATGCTGATATTTGGGGGAGCAGATAGCCCTGGGCATTGGTGGACGACGCTACTGAGTCCCTGTGACCCTCATTGTTGGTATGGATGTGAGATGTTACATTCGATATCGCCGCAGTCGCATCGCCGGCAACCACATCTCTACTGTCTGTTGTGCCAGCCAAGGCCAAGCTCCGTGACTTCGATCTTGTATACGGTCCTCTTGACATTGTTTCATCCACTGTCTCCAGTCGCATAGGCGTTATCGAGTCGGCAGGACTGTTTTCCCGTACGACCCGAACATTCCCTTGTGGTGGTAGATGACTGCCATGTTCCTCTGCCAGACTCATCTTGCTCCTCCCACATATCTCTGCGATTGCATCGATCGATGCGTCGGCGTCTGGGCCGATTGAGGTGAGGATGTCTTGGAAGGTGAAGCTTTCGAGGGGAGGTAGCTTTGGGGAGCCGGTGGCGGCACGGCATGTAGGTTTCCTCCTCATTTCTATCTTGTTTGAGGGTTTGCGCACGAGTACTGGTTTGGAATTGGTGGTGGATTGAGGTTCAGATGGAATGGCGACGTCTTTGCCTTTGGCCCGATTGAGACTTGCTTGATGCGCAAGATTGGATTCTTTGGCCGTGGACTTGGGGAAGCGACGTTGAGCACTGATAGATGAAGCGGTATAGACATCTCGGCGGGTGATTTCAGGCGCCGCACTGCTGGCCGAACTAGCGGAGGACTTCTGCTGCTGGAGGACATCATCATCTGCGGAAGCCTTTTTTACAACACCCTCCTGCATTTCTCGTGCAGAAGCAGCCGCAGCTGCATTCTGTCGATCCTTTGTGGCTTTGACCATGGTCGTCTGATCTCAAGGAAGCTGATTGGTCTAGAGCGGATCTTGGAGCTGTCTAATCAAGTAGTTTGCGGATTGACAGCAGTGCAAGCACAGCTGCTGGAAAGAGAAAAAGCTTGAAGTAGAAACGCGCTGAGAGGAGTGGGGAAATACAGGCGATGACTTATGCAGAGATGCGCTGGCACGAGGGCTGATGCATACACTATTCTCTTGCCGCAAACTCTTGAAACATAGGAATCGCCACTCGATTCAGAGGTGGGTAGTTGTCTGGGTCCGGTCACTAAGATATGGTCCGGTCTTTATAAGAAAATCTGTATTCGGACCGGACCGCTAGTTCAATTTAAGGTAGAATATCTTATAGATCCAACTTCCAGCATCTAAGGTCCGGAACATTTTCGACTCTAGTTTTGCACGGTACATAAAGATAGGGAGTGCAGATCACGTTTGTACGATTACAACATATTCCACACTGCTTCCTACTGAGTGGCTCTATCTACTAGTCAGATCTGTATACACTGATTTCTCCTCTCAAAAATACTTGGTTTTGATAGGTATATATACTTGATAAGTACTATAGGGCACTGGCCGCCCACCCTGCATGACCTAAAGTCCCCACCTACACCAAGAAGCAAACGTTGTGCTGTCTACTCTTGACTTCCTCCTCCTTCCGTGTTGCTATTTTGATCATCCAGAGCGCGTTTGCCCGTCCAAGAGGTCATAACATCTGCTTCTCTGAAAACTTTCCTCTTTGATCATTGCAGTGCTTGCTCGAGGTCTCAGCCTCACCCAGACCTTCGTGTCACCGCTGCGTTTTCTCTGCCGCGCACTGTCCTTTCCTGCCAGCCTGACTTGCGATTGCACACCTTCAGGCATCTACACTCGCTCGATTCACTATATCAAATCAAGCCGAAAGATAGCAACGTTATCCGGGAACACATCCACATTGTCCTTGAAGCTCGCCAAGCTCACCCCATCCCTATCAATCATACTCGTCGCCCCAATAGTATTCAAATTGTAACCGTTCACGTTGCTGCTGCGCTTACCTTCAATGGTGAAAATACTCCGTTGGCAAATCTCTCCGCTGACTGGGTAAGAGCAAGCTGTAGGCCTCATTAGCTTTTGATATTCTCCAACAAAATATGTGGGATTTAGTCTGCTACTCACAAGTATTGTAATCATCAAAGAAGCTATAAAGCCTCGCTTCATATATATTCACATTCTGCGAGTCCAGCACCCTCAACCCCAGCCCATCACAGTTCGTCCCATTTTTACACCCCCCTTTAGCAGTCGGATCATTGAGCCAGGGTACCGCGTTAAAGGGCGCATTGATATCCGGATGCGGCTGATAATACGCCGTCTCTGTTTATATTTGATCTGCAAAAAGACTTTGCGTATTGGCAAGCTGGTACCGATACAACGCATGATGCTTCACCGAAGTCCCGACGAGCCAAACGTTGAAATTGAAGCTAAAGGTGCCGCATTGCCATACAGACGAACCGAGGTCCATCCAAAGCTCGCAGAGGGCAATGAAATTGCTGATGCAAGCGTCGGGGCAACAATTCTGGTTCGGTTGGTGATAATAGTGGCGGGCGTAGCAGGACAATCTGCGAGTTGAAGGTGAGACCCTGCAAATCCGCCAATACGTTTATGGATATCCCACATGCCAGAAGGCTCTCCGTGGCTAGCCAGATTGAATTCAATGAGCACAGCTCCCGGCTGTGGTCCTTAGGTGGCAACAATCATATCCGACCACTCGATAGTACCGACTTCTTCAGGTTTTCCGACCTGGACGACTGTTTTCGGAGACGACATGCTGGCGAAGAATTTGCCGCTCGACATGATAACAGGATAACTTTCGACCACCAATTTGGAGCCGCTCGGTATAACTATCTTCCTGGTGACGCAATAGGTACCCGCGTCGACGAACAGTATCTTACCATCCGCAGTAGCGGCATCGATTGCTCTTTGTAGAGCCGCGGTATCATCAGTGACGCCGTCACCCTTAGCGCCGTGTGTACGGACACTCATGAATTCAGAGACAGGATACTCTGCGTAGCTTGGCTTTGAACGCTCATAGTACTTCATCCCATTCATCACTAGCCCTCTCGGTCTTGGGAATGGCGACATCACCCCATCGAACTTGTATGGTCCATTGGGGTTGTATAGGTGCCCTCAGCCCCATGCTGCGACTGTCATCGACTTTCGAGAGCCGCCGAGCGATGTCATGTTTCCGAGCCCTTGCACAGCTGTGCCGACATTCTTGAAGCTGACGTTCTCCATTACTAAGCTTCCATTAGAGAATGATGAGTAGTCTGTATTGTACGCAGTCAAAATACCGACTGGGGTGTTTTCGATCGAGCTATCAATGAAGGTCACTGAACCGACAGCTTGAGCTGATGAGCCGCCAGAGGTCATGTTCAGGCCGAGACTGCAATTGCGGATGTTGATGGATTTGTAGGTCCAGCCTCAAGCGAGTCAGTCCATGTTTGGGAGAATACCTCGATTCGATGCTTTTGGAGGGAATGATTTGACTCACCCCAGTCGAACGCTTGGTTGATTGCTGTCACAGCGTTGCAAAAGGTTAGATTTCGTGAGGTGAATTGCTGATTCCCAAGGACGGCACCAGTCAATCCGCCCTGGAACACGAGATCGCTCATGAAACCGCCAGACCCTACATCATGTTCGTAAGCTGCATGGATGGTTGACGCGTTGCCTGAGTTGGAAACTCACCGGCTTCAATGAGGATGCCCTGGTGCTGAGTCCCTTTCGCCTGGCTCATGCGAAACACCAAATTCTGCAAACTGGTAGCCTGCGCTGTCGGCCAGTGGATGCCATTGACGCTCACATTGGGCGAGACACCGGTAGTGTCCAGTATGAAGTTCCTTATCTGCCTGTAGAACACATTAGTTGCGTTGAGCCACGGAGCTCCAGCGGGATCTGCTACATTGCCTGGTTGGTACTAGTTACCGTCAATGAGCGCGAACGCCGTGAAATTGGAAGCGGCTTTGATAACAGGGAGATCATTCGGATTTCCAATGATTTGAGTATAACAGTAGTCGATGATCGATGTCGAGATCTTGTAGGTGCCCGCAGGAAAGTATACTACGGCCGGACTCGTAGTCAATGATTGGCATGATCTAGGTCCACAACGACCTCCGCTTTTGATCGTGAGGTTGATGGCCGCAGTATCATCATGTATTCCATTCCCTTGGGCGGTTTAGCACTCATAGAGAGATTTAGCGCGCATAAACTCGAACCTTTAGCTCCAAAGTCTTTTACATTACGGAAGACTTGGTACGTAGAATTCTCTCGGAACGCCACCACGCACTGGTGCTTCATTTCCTCAAGCCAGAACGGTGCATGTGACGATGTGGTGTTGGCAGATGAGACGGCGACATAAGGTGCTGCGTCATTCTGAGCAAATGTTTTTGTGAAAACCAAACAAGAAAGCACAAACAAGAAGTTCATGTTAGACTGCATGATTCAGCAGATGAGCGCTATGGTGGTCCAACGGCGAAGGGCCATGGTGCATATTTGTACCGTGAACCAGGTCTCGTTTCATAGTGGCACCGCCTCGCCATCGCGATATTCATAGCCCCGGAAGAACGATATCCTCGGGAGAGTAAAAATGGAGAGATGAGTATGTCTTGGGCTATTTTGCAATCTCGCTGTCGCGAAAGAGTGTCTCGGCATGCCGTGTGTAGCAGCTTCACCACGCGACACGCATGTTTCGAAATGGAATTAAAGCCACAAAAGATTAGCAGCAGCACACTGTCTAGATATTTATGGCACGAAGAATTCATCCCTCATAAAAATACAGGCTAGCTACCGCTTGGAACGAGATTTTTCGCGACTTGGCGGACGGCATCAGGGCTGATCGCATTGCGTTTGACAAAAGGCAAGAGAAGACATCTTGAGAAGCATACCATTAACGGCAGTGAGGAATGTCATGAGAAGTCGCTTAGGAAAGTGAAATGCTGAGATTCAGTATCTTTGTGTCGTAATGTCTCCTGGTAAGAATTATGTCATCCCAGCATCCATAAAGTCCAAAGCTAGAGTGCACCTTTCTGTGATCGATGTGAATAGCAAAGCGCAGGAATTGCGCTTTCCTAGAAGCCAAAACAAAATACACTGCCAAAGATGTCTTGCCTAACCTCAAACCTACCAATGGGACACTCGTAGGGCTGAAGCCCAGGGACCCTAAGGGTGTAGCCTAGAGCTCATTCTCCAAGCCCTAAGCCTGGTGTTCCGGGCAGGACCCTTGTCACTTAAGCAACCAGCTCTGGGGCGATCTCTAGGTGGCTTATGGGCCTCAGCCCCACGAATGTCCCATAGGGAGGGGTACGGATATAGGGAGACCCCAACTTGATAACCAGAGACCCCTTCCAGAGACCCCTACCTTTCATGTTAGGCTTAGCGTTAACCTAACCCTATGATCTGCATTAAGCGAGCTCTTATATAGGTTTAGTGTGACCCTAACCCTATGATCTGCGCTTAGCGAGCTGAAGTCTGTATGATCATACTTCTCTGCCTCCTCTACTATTTCACCCTATTATTTATCATTAAACACGCTATATTGACCGACGTCGCACCAAATAAGTAATGACGTAACTATGTACCTTGTAGCTGTATTCCATGCTCTTTTTAGGCTTTGGATTCTGCCATTTATGGTGTAGTTACCGCTTACTTGGGGCACAGAGATGGCTTTAGGGGCGCGGGCTAGCGACGGCGGGTAGGGTGACGGCGAGGGTAACCAGTACAGCAGACATATTTATGATAACGGCGGTGATGATGGCGTCAAGTATAGGCATCGACGACGTTGTTTTTGTTGATATCCATGGGGTCTCTGGAAGGGGTCTCTGGTTATCAAGTTGGGGTCTCCCTATATCCGTACCCAGGGTGGGGAGCTCAGCCACCCTGCAGCGGTTCTAATCATCTATACCTACAAATTCTTGCACGAATGTTGTTACGCAGATCGTGGAGTTTAGCATTGCTGTGACCATTCTGACTCGAACCTCCCTTCTCTAGTTCGGCCCGAGTGCAATTCTACAGTGCTATTACAAGCCCTTCTTGCTTGACGTCTCTTTTTGCATCAAGCTGCTTCTTATTTCCTATCCAGCGTTCGATCCGAGCATGTTTATCCGGGCAACTTACGCAGAAATCCAGCCATGTCCTTCGGCTATTCGGTCAGCGACGTAGCTCTACTCACTCGGTTGGCTTGGACAACAGTGAAGAACTCTCGGAAAGCCTGTGGCGAATATGATGAACTCACGCAGGAAGTGTCGGGCTTGCATCTTGTCTTGCGTAAACTTGAGAAAGAGGTGCGAGACGAGGAAGAGAAGGGCAAGATAAAGGATTCAGCTAAGAAAGATGAAGGCATTATGACGATGAGCTCCGTGTCATCGTTGGTGGGTGTGAAAAGGTGCTCGGTAAATTGGACAAGATCCTGGTGAAATACAATGGCCTCAGCGAGCAAGAGCGAGCTGGAAAGGCAAGGAGGTTGTGGCAAAAGGTGCGGTTTGGGAACGAGGAGGTAGCGGATCTTCGAGACTTGAGGAGTAGGGCGACGTATTACACGTCTCTCATGACGCTGCTTCTTAATATGCGCTCGTCTGGATCGATCGGTCGAGTTGAGCAACAGATGAATGATGCTGGGGGCCAACTGAGGGAGATCAAGACCATCGTCAATGGTATAGCTGCGCTTCAGATATCCCAAGGAGATCACGAGGGTTCGATATTGTCGACATATACGAACGACGATCGATCAGCTTGGAAAGACCTCAGGAGGGAATTGAGGCATAAACATGGTTTCCGGGACTCTGATCTACGCAAGAACAAGGCCGTGATTATTGATTATATCACGGAGCTCGGCAATAGAGGTGTACTTGATGACATAGATCCACAAGAGAACGACGAACAATGGCACGATTTCGACTCCGATAGTGATGCTCCTACGACTATACAAGCGGACTCCGTTATGAGCAAAGCCTCGGATGGCCTACCCGCTATTGAATCCGAGCACTTTCTCGACGCAAGCGTAGGTCTTATTCTGCAGACAAGTTCTGCACCTACGGCACAGACTCCAACCGAACTTGACCGGAAGTTGGCTCCTGCCGACCCTGAACTCACTATACTGCTGAGCCTTGAGCGTGGCCTGCCACGCGCTACCCCGGTCACAATGGACCACCCAGAGAACGACTCGGCAAAACCTCATCATGCGTACATTAAGACAGCCTCTGACTCCGACTCTGATATCGAGACCGAGAATCGAGAGCCATCTTCTGGAAGCTGTGATATTCAAGGCCATCAATCAGAAAGCGAATCACTTACCAATACAGCGACTGCTCATACCAACATGTCACAGAAGCAGTCAGCACAATCCTCCGATCAAATCCGAGGCAGTGGCAAAGGCGCTGAAAAAACCGAAGACATTGACGAGTATGAAGCAACGTCAACCACTACAGAAAGCCTCCGCGCAAAATCGATAACGAAAGACAACAAGGCAGTTTCAGACGGCCCTAATCCAATTCCGGAGATAAGCCATAGTGCAGGTGCTATGCCAGGATCAAAAGCCAGAAATGAGATGATGTCCATACAAACGGATAACGGCAACGCCAATCCCAAACGCGTTGATGCAGGGATTGTAGAAGAAGAAGATGATGATGATGATGATGACCCTGAGTATCAGCGTTATCGTCGCAAAAGCGCCTCCAAACAAGACAGCGAGGCCTGCGGGCGTTTGGGTAACAAATATTACGACCAAAAACGTTTCACAGATGCTATAGAGCAGTACTTTTTGGGTATGACTCTTCTTCATGTTCTCTCAGTACCTTTAATGGCTGATATTTGGCACTTACTCCTAGGTATTGCCTTGGAGCATGAATCTCTTGTATACAGGAAGAATCGAGCTCCTGCATATATGGCTACTGGTCAAACCGAGAAGGCGTTGAAAGACTTAGACATTCTTGTCTCTGACATTGACCCATCAAATTTGAAGGCGATCGAGATGAGGGATCATGCGTGCAAAGAGTGGGAATTACCACTAACAGAGTTGAATGTCAAAGATTTTATAGCTCGCTCATGCGCTGCGTTGGACCCAGAACCCAGCCGGCCAGTGAAAAGTCCACGAAGCACCGCAGCACGGTCTAAAGGCCCCGGAGCAGAACTTGAGAAATTGCGTCTGAAGCTCGAAAGGGACTTCAACGAAGAGTGCGAGCTTTTCATACGATCTACGCCACTTTGTATTAATACTGCGAGAATAAAACACAGAGAGAGAGAAAAGATCTAATCGAGAAAGCGCAGGGATTGCTTACGAGATTGGATGCTACTTTAAACGATGGAGCGCAGCGCTGTCCTACGACAGAACTTCCCCGCCGTTCCACAAGAAGAACGTCTCCTCCTCCCCCCAGATCATCTAAGAAGGACAAGCGCATGCCATATATCGTGAAAGGCCGGTCGGCTCGGAAACCCAATTTGCCTAAATCGCAATCGGCCAAGCGACTGCCAGAAGTTGTAGACTACCCGTCCACTCGAGAATCCGCTTTCCCCCTAGAACGGACTCGGCCTCGAATGTTTCTCGAAACTCCTTTAGCAATTCCTCGCCATCTTCCTCTAGAAGAGCGCCACAATATGCAGCTACCTATCAGCCAGCTCCTGCGTTCAAGCAAGGGCCCATGCGTTGTGCAAAGACAATGCCAGTAGGTGAAATGCGACGTGGCAATGCGAGATCTTTGCATAACTCTAGCCTTAAAACAATAAAGGCTCCCTCCGACTACCGAAGTTCTAGCCAGGGCAGTGACTCAGAAAGCGATCCCACTTATCATATACCTCCTAAGATACCAAATCCTTACAACAAAATTAAGAGTCAGCCGAGTCCAGAACGGGGCCCAGGCAGGTCGACTCCTCAAAGATATGTAGGGCCCCCTCGAATACAGCAGTAGCGAAAGAAATGGCGTCGACAGAGACCGAGATTTCCTGGCAGGGCTCATTCCAGGGTAATACCAAAGTTTTCCATACTTCGAACCGCAAAACAATGAAGGCCCCCCTCGGGACAAAGTTTCGTATCCCATCGATGCCTGAAACGTGGCTTGATGTCCTGTAAGATTGGCCATCATCTGTAAAAGGCATGAGCGCAGCGCTAACGCAGATTCAGCAGCATTATCGGGAAACCAAGAACACAGATCTTCAGAGTGTGAGAAACCTAAAATGCCATAGTCAATTGCTTCTTTACCGGTCCAAAAATCCAAAAATACGTTTTGGCAAAGCCTTATCGAATATTGACGGTTCATTTCCTGGCTGTGAGAATTTGTCGGTCACCCACTCTAACACGTTGCAAATGGATAATCTCCTAGCTTCGATCAACCACAAAACAACCATTTCCTGTCTCCGTCATTCTGCAGCTAAGTTTCTTGCGCGTTGTTGTCTTCGATGTGAATGGCTCTCGCTGTGGCTGTGCGAGCTCCAGATGGCGTGACGCTGCTTCGGCGCTATCGGGTGTTGATAGCTTCCACATTTCGGATATTATAGACCTATCGCATCAGCACCAATGCGTGTATCACATATATAGGCTTCGAAAACACTAGAATGGTGAATCAACGCGCTCTCACATATCACAAAGTAGCCATGAATTGTCTGTCTTGGACTCATTAATGCATAAGATGAAGCCTCGCTAAACCACATTGTTCTAAAAGAGTACGCCAATCAGAGAGCCAGCCGTTGTTCTCTTGTACTTCATTCCCAATTACGCTCCATTCACCACACTCTGGTTCAATTTCGGCATAGGTGGTGGTAGGCCATCCTCATCCTCGTCCATCGCTTCCAGCTCCTCCGCCGAATGCCCAAGCAATCCCTTCACGTCCTTCATCTCATAGTGCTTCTTCCTCATCTCTTCGAAATCCTTATGCCTCACAGTCCCATCATGTCCCTTTCCATCAGGCGCTTCTGGATTCACCATGACCGTCTTCTCCCCTTTCACACTTCCACTCCGGCCCAAACCGCCCTCACTTCCGCCGCCGCTGCTCCGCTGGATCCGACCCTCGTCAGTTGTGGCGCGGTCTAAGGTATTCATGTCTTCCTCGGGCTCTCCGATGTCTAGCCCTGGGATCTCTGCCTCCCGTGTCCGCTGCGCTGAACGGCCTTCGTGGACTTTATCCAACTCGTCAACCACCAGATCCTCTGCGTCGAGCGTGCGCATCTCATCCTCATCCTCATCCGGCTCGTATCTTTTCGCATACGGAGTCTTCGGCTCATCGATCTTCATCGTGCTACTCTTCTGTTGCTCCGTGAGGTACAAGTTCGCCTCATCCCACTTCAAACGCATGTTGTTCTCAGCGTCAGCATCGTCCAACGCAGGGTTGGTGGATTGCCGGCGGGAGACTGAGGCGCGAGGGTTCTGGGAGGAGTTACGCCGGTGGCCGGCATTTTGCATGGTGTTTTGGAGCGTGAGGTCTGATCCTGTGGATGGCAGGTTCGCTGACTCTGGTGAGCTGGAGACGGCTTGCTCGTTTGAGAGAGTGCTCGGGGGAATGTCGGGCCTTGATGGGGGAGAGCGACGAAAGGAGTTTTTGAGGATGCCTAGTGGATGGTTAGATGTGGATTCATTGGGAGAGAAGAAGGTGATTGAATATACCCTTCGTCCGCTGGAGGGGAGGGGAGGTGTTTGGCATGTTTGTTGGAAAGAATTGGGTCATATTTGGGTGTGTGCGTGACCTGGAGTGGGGGGTTTCAATCGAGACGCACAAGCTGACAAGATTTGGAGAGGCTCGAAAAGGGCTATGAACGATGAGTGCGGTGGCCTATCGATATGCTTGTCGGTCAGTTGTAGTGACTGATGGTAGTTGTGAAGAAAGTGACACCGTCAGGTTAGTAGTAGTTCTGGAGAGACAAAATCGGCTATCAAGTGCACCTCGTCATGCCGAACCGTCGGACCGTCATCACCCCTAAACTTATCTACTTTGAGTATAGCGTCGAACTATCTCTCCGATCGCTCTTTCCAAGCAGGAGCCGAGAGACTGATTCCGGCCAAGGCAAAATCTACTACTTATACCCACTCACCCAAACGATATAGAAAAATCCCGAGAATAATTCCCAGCCTTAGGGTAGAGTCTAGAGATAATTGTTGTTTGATCTTAAGTTCTGCTTCCACCTATATAGCGAGGAATGAATTATTAAGAATCTGTACTTGTTCGTGGTTTAGGCCTTTTTGCGTGGCCGGTATTAGTTTCAACGTGTCTTTTATATCATCCACAATGTAAAATCAACCAGGTAGGTGCGACGTCTTTCATTGCAATTGTCTCTTTGCCCATGCCCAAAAACGGGCACTTTGGGGTTCTACCCCCACTGACACCAACACCACTTGTTCCTGCAGGTCAGCAAGCTATTTTGTCAGCTATGCTTCTTACGGTTACAAGCCGACGTTATTTACCACTGGTGCCACTACTGCTGCAACCTGCCACAAGTGCGAATTGCGCACAAAAGGTAACTTGTGCCGATCTCGCTTGGTCGGTGGGACTTCAGCTGAAAGCTGCGGCTGACGGATGTCTCCGCTGTCGAGGTTAATGGTCATATCTGTCCCCCAAGAAGTAGCATTTCAAGCTCTGATATCTTTTTCATGAGAAACCTCACGGAGTTCCAATACAGATGTCAATGCCGAAGAACGCTCGTCGGTACCAAGGACTTGATTGAGACTGCCACTTGTTCTCGCAACCACCAGGGATCGCTGTCCGCTTCTGTGGGACAAGAGCGCGGATTCGACAACAAACGGAGCTGCCGATCGATAATATTGAGGGGAAAATATCCTCATCCCCGGCATATATTCCGTCAAAGCTCGCTAAAGCTGCCAGTTGACTTTACAATGCCTCTTTTCGGCCGTTCAGAAAAGAAGCCAGAAAAGAAAACGAGGACTCAAAGAGCAGGTACCCCAGACACACCGCGCCAATCAGCCGGGGAAACTCCAGAAAGCGAGGAGCGCTTCGGCCTTTTTGAATTATGGCCAAATACACCTCTGGGTGAGAACCCGTCCAAACTACCTACAGTGATGGACATTGTTGCTGTGCATGGGCTTGGAGGGCACCCCTATAAGACATGGACTGAGGGGCAAAGCCTTTGGCTGCGCGATTTCCTACCGAAAGTAGTCCCAGACGCGCGCGTCTTCACGTTCGGCTACAACTCAGACATTGCCTTTGGCGGAACGTACGTACTTATCCAGCAACCCATGAAGGGTTTATTACCCTTCCTGAAGTCCCAACACATGGCTATGACCCAGTTGTTGTTCCCTGTAGGAAGCTGACCCCAAATGTGAATCAGTGCCTCGAGGATCGATGACTATGCAACGACCTTGCTTGAACGATTACTGCAGAAAAGAAGACAGTATAAAGACCACATTGTAGGGGTTCGAATGCAAAAGCGCTGCGATCTCGCTAATAGTCGAGTAGCGACCGGTCGTGTTCATCTGCCATTCTCTTGGTGGGATTGTCTTCAAGAGAGCCCTCATCATAGCACATGCTCATGACACGCGATATGGCACTCTCAAGACAGCCATCAAAAGCGTCATGTTTATGGGCACTCCACACCGAGGTATGTACCTCAGGCAGTGATACTGCCCCCAAGCCACCCAAGCTCCGGATTCAATTCCTCAGCGAGTTGCTGATTCCCATGTTGTGCAGGAGCCGACATTGCAAACTGGTCCAGACTTATCAAACAGATAGCGAGGGTTCCTGGCCTCGGAAACATACGTACAGACCTTCTAGACGACCTCAGGCCAAAGTCAGAGCTGCTGATGACTATATCCTCTGACTTCGTTGACAGGGGGGCAGCCTTGACTATCTTCAGTATATACGAGCGCAGATTTCTTCCTGAATGGCGGGATCTCGTCGTGGACAAAGATTCAGCCATATTGAACCTCAGCAACGAAACTCGAGTACCCATCGAAGCAGACCATCGTACTATGTGCAAGTTTCTAACTTCAAGCTCTGAAGCATACGAAACGGTTTTCGATAGTCTGCAAGAATTGTGAGCTGAAGGCTTCCAGTGCTGAGGATATCATCTGACACTGTTTAGGATCGACAAGGCGAAGGGCGAGGACGATTCGTGTATGTCTTCCGGCGGGACTGGTAATCCTCAATCAACACCACGAGCAGGTCTGACGGCTCCGGGTGGAAATAGGGCTATCGAAGACGCGAGCCGACTTCATGAAGTCCCTATTCCGTTTCGATCATCGCAATATTCTCAATCAAATTCCCAAGCCTTACATAGGGACATGCCAATGGATCACTCAAGATCCTGAGTTCCGACGTTGGCGCCAAGCTCGCTCATCTAGTAATCTCGGAGCTCCAGAGAGTTGTCGAGTTCTTTCGATCTACGGGTCTCCTGGCGTTGGCAAGACTGTCATGAGCAGATATGTTCTTACATACCTACGTCAAGCATTCAAGACACAACTTGAGAATCCTCCATTTGTTGTGTACTTTTTTTGCGACGACAAAGATCGCAAGCGCCGGACTTCACTTAATCTCTTACGTTCACTACTATTCCAGATACTGATAGATGATAAAACGCTACTTCGATACATCAGTGAAAATACGATGGAAGCCCATCTAAAGAAGTTGCGCGACCACTCCATGGAGACCAATGAGCTACAGGATCTATGGGATGCACTGTCTTCTGTCATTCAAAGAAGTCGCGCAGCTCAATTTTGGATAGTCATCGATGCCCTCGACGAGCTCGATGTCGCGTCTCGCAGGGATGTCATCCGCCAACTGACTCGTATCTTAGAGAAGGATACCGTGGGCCGCCTGAAAGTCCTTCTTACAGATCGGACAGGTACGCCTTTTTGAAATTGTTCTAGCGTGTTAGGTGTCGTAGTTGGAGCTGCAAGATGTAGTTTTGGAGCGAAGATGGAGTCCTTGCCCCAAGACACACGCCCTAAACACCTCTCAAGGACCATCATCTTCCATAAAACTGATCGCTGATTTTCAACTGTTGAGTAGAACCCAACCTCGAATTTCCGAACAACGCAGTCGTCGAGCTTGGAGCAAGCGAATCACAAGCCGATGTACGAAGTTATATTCGGCAGAAGGTGGTCGAGCTCAGCGAGGAAGTCCCGATAGAAACCAAGTACAAGAATGCAATCGAAGATGAGATTGTCATGATGGCCAACGGAACATTTCTGCATGCGAGTTTAGCCTTCGCCAATTTCACTCTGGGTGTGACAGACTGGACGCCTCGTGTCATCAAGTCTCGTCTCAATGACCTCCAGAAGTTACCAGCCAGTCTCGAGGCCTATTATGCAGGATTGTTGCGACACATACCTGCGGATTTCTATCGCAAAGCAAAGAGGGCTTTCATTTGGGTGCTCGGGTCTACTACAAGGGCTCCATTAACGATAAAAGAGCTTCATCATGCTGTCTCGGTGAATGACACGCAGAATTCATGGAGTGACCTCCAAGACGACCTGGGCTATAACTTCGAAAGCTCTTTCCAAGAATCTTGTGGCTACCTATTGAAGGTGGACGAACGGGGATCTGTAACCTTTGCACATCAGACTGTAAAAGAACTCTTTGAGAATACGAACAAGTCCGTACGGGAAATTGACGAAAAGGTTCTCAGCCGCTATCGAATCTCATCAACCGCTATAGATACGGAGATCGTCAGCACCTGCGTCACGCTTCTTCGATTCAACGACTTTGGCAAGGAAAAGGTCGAAAGTTCTTTGGTAAGGCACTTTCCGGTATCTTCCCTCTCTATTTGATATCCTTTTAGGGCCTCAGTATGTGTTTCTGGGGTAGGATCGTGGGTCTTGACCCACAAACTTCTTTCGAAACATAAGTTGCTACACATAACCTCGTCCCATTGAAGGAATACTGACTTCGAAATATCTCAGGTCTCGCAGAAGACAATGCATCTTGAAAGCATGAAACAGATCGAGGGCCCAATTTTTCAGCTCATAAAATCGTATCCTCTACTCTCGTATGCAATCCGATACTGGAACCATTTTGACAATGTTGCCAATGAGGTTCACGTTGCGGAAGCACTTCAATCTTTCGTCGAGTCGTACCAAGGCAACTACTTCCGCCTGGCCGCAGGCCCCTGGACGAAGAGCTCACGAAGGAACGTGCCAGGTGCCACCGGGCTATTACCACTGGAACTACCCCCTCTTCACTATTGCGTGCAGAGCGGTGACTTCCCTACTACTGTGCGCGGTCTTATAGCGAACGGCGCAGACGTCAATGAAGCGGATGATGATGGCTTAACTCCACTTCATTGGGCCTGTGCCCGAGATAGCAGAGGTAGTATTGCAGCGATGCTTGACGTTTCTCGCCTCAATATCAACAAAGGCCTGCCCGGGAAGGTGCGCCCAATTCATACTGCTTTAGAGTGGTTCTCCTCTTCACGTGGAGCGGATGTGCCAGTCGAAGTTCCATTCATGATCCTTAAAGATCCAAGGGCCGATATCAATGCGCCAGGGGTAAAGAACCCCTGTCCTTTGTATCATTTGTTCACAGGCTGACGTTTGCATAGGTCTTTTCCGATACTCCTCTACACATTTGTCTACGTTACGGCGGAAAATACAAGCCAATCTCCAATTTCCTTCTCGACTTAGAAGACATTGACCTCAACGCCGAAGACGATGGTGGTAGCACCCCGTTCATCAAGGCTTTCAATCGACCGGAACACGAGGACATTGTTCTAAAGATGCTGAAGAATCCGTCTGTCAGAATTGATTATCGGGTTAAGAACACGGATTTACTATCTATGGCAAGCTTATGGGATTGGAAAGCCGTCGAGACAGAACTCATTCATTACGACGTCTCCCAGGTCTTCGCTCTTGGCATGGACGGCTTCAATTATCTCACAAGATCTGCGTTCAATGGCCGTAAGTCGAAAGTTTTGAGACTGCTGAATTTGTTGAAAGACCACGGCGAACGCCTTAGAGAGTCTGTTGGGGAAGGCAAAAATCCTATCAGAAGACGACGGTCTTTCGTTAGCATGTCCAAAATGTATGGCTATCAGTCTCGTATCCTTACCAGGATGCCAGCAAGCTCTATCGCCAATGATGAAGATAGCGTCTTTCACCACTTACTTCACCTCTGCGCACAGCAAGACTGGGAAGACGTTTCGAATATATTGGAGGACCAATTTGATATACATGGTCTCCCCGATGGTGATCATGTGGGTCGAACAATGCTCCATTGGGCTGTAGAAAATTCGTGGGATTATGCATTAAGAGACTTTAGCCACAAGCCTAAGTCATGGCTCGATCATCAAGACAGAGATGGAATGACAGCACTGCACATAACTTGCCAGCTCCAGAATCGGGAAGTTGCTGAGCATCTCGTCGACTCGGGCGCCAGCTACCTTCTCAAGAACAAGCTCGGAAGAACTCCGGGTTCGTAGGGTATCCAATCGACATAGTAGATGACTGCTTACCATCTAATAGTACATCTTGCAGCAGAGATTGGGTGTAGATCAATCATAAGGCTCTTCACTGACGAGTCTACGAGAGAATTTGGAAGGGACAAGGAAGGCCGGTCATTACTTCATTACTTAGTGATGTGGCAGCCTGGGTCTCTCATAGAAGACTTCATTATCAGCAAGCGCCCAATCGTCGACGTTCTTGACAAGGCTAGGCGTACTCCACTTTCCTACGCAGCCCTGTATAACAACGATGAGGCCCTAGAGGTGTTACACAGGCATGGAGCCAAAATCGACATGCTGGATAGCAATGGGTCAACCCCTCTCCACCAAGCACTGAAAGGATCAGCACGGTCTGCACAGCTCCTCATTGACTGGGGTGCCAAATTGACGACAATGGACGGATTCCATCAAAATTGCCTTCAACTGGCCAGTCGGAGCCAAAGAAGCGATACGATTCAACTAATACTATCTTATGTCATCGAAGGAAACGTTCAGGCCGCATACATGATCCGCAACCGAGACGTTCATGGTAAAACCGCCCTCCACCGACTTTGCTCAGCACACGATTTTAGCCGCGATTATACCTCCAAACAAGCCATTTTCACTTTGGTCCGTAAGCTGATTAAATACGGCGCCAACATCGATGCCCAGGTATGTATATTTCCGGAGGAATTTTAACCCTGTACAGACTCGTACTACGTGTGATTTATAAGTAGGCACGTGGAATGCTACCCCTCTGCTGCTCCTGAAAATCGTGTCATAAGCCACTCATGGTCAAACAAGCAATACTGACTTCGAGATGCATCCAGGACAACTTTGGCTATACCCCCGCCCACATGGCTGCAATCAGCAACAACCTGCCAGCCATGGACTCCCTCCTCGATGCCGATCCTGACCTCTGTCTACTCGACCAACATACATGCACGCCCATGGATTGGGCACTGGCGCAAGGACAGACTGAGATGGCGGAATTGATGTGGGAAGTAGGCGGGGTGGAGACGTTGAATTACATGGAGAAATTGGGAGCTTACCAGAGGAAGACGACGCAGAAGGGGGAGGGTAAGGTGTATGACATGAAAAAGTGGGCGTTGGCAAGGACGGCAGTAGATTATAGGACAGGTAAGAGGTATATTGAGGCTTAGAGGGTAGGGCCAGAGAAGAGAAGGGGGCATGAAGAGAGCTATGATCTGTAATTCTGATACATTGGTATCTCATCCTCGTATTTATAAGCCTAATTGGACTAGTTGGGCTAGGCTTGATAAAATAAGCACCACTAGACCATGTGGCAAGCCATAGGCTGGATCCGTGGATCAAGTCCTTGCGGGGAGCACCCCCTCCATGCACAGTCGCTGATTGACAGTGCAAGTCTTGACGGGTTCGTTCTGATGCCTCTGTTCTACGTGTTGCGAGTAATGGTGCTCAGATCTCGATACTGATGATTTGATACCTGCCTTTTTGGGACTGCCGTTGACCTCTTATTGGGTATCTAAACTCGCTACTGTACGGCAACAGTAGCCTGCATATGTGCATTCCAGGTAGGGATTATGGCGTCCCATGGTAACAGCTCTTGGTTTGATTCTTGCTGATAGCTGCATTCAAATGCCAAGATGAGGCTTTCGAGCATGATATGAGAAAGATGGTGAGGTAGAAGTATGACTCGAAGCCGTGAGGTATGAAGTTTTCGTTCGATGACCCCGGTGGACATTTCCACTGATTGTGTGATCATCTGTCACTCGGCTACTTCCTTGGATAAAGATGATTGGATATGAAAGGTTCCATGTGCCCGACGGAAGCACGAAAGAGAGAGTCGAGGTAGAGTCACTGGATGGTAAGTACATGGGCACCGAAGCCTATCGTCGTGTTATGATGGTATTGAGAAGGAAACAAGTTTTGCGCGTACGTAGAGATCTGTCGATATTGAGCTGATTGTTTATCTAGCGCAACTTCTGATTCCTGTCAGTGGTAGGCTTTTCTGCCGTCCTCATTGCTACATGGGAGATTCTTTTGGCGTATGTGAGCAACGGTACCGTATCAGTCCAATGAAATTTTACTAATACGGTGTCGCTTGGTAGCAATCTCCTCTTCAGCTTGACGGATAGTGGCACTGCAGGCCTCTTCTGGGGATACACAATAACAGCGATTGCGAGCATCTTTATATATCTCAGCATAGGGGAAATGGCATCGATGTCTCCAACTGCGGGAGGACAGTATCATTGGGTTTCCGAGTTTCCGCCAGCGTGGTGCCAGAAGTATCTTAGCTACATTACAGTGCGATACATTCTATTTGCTCAAGCAACTTCTTGTAGGTCCACTGCTAATAACTGAAGTGGGCTGGATACTTGCGACGGGCTGGCAAGGGTCTGTCGAAGGGACTGTCCTTTCTGGCAGGCACAATAGTGCGTTCTTTCCGTGTCAAGAGTTCCCATTTCGCAGTATTAAATTACATTTGGGTCCCAGTATGCAGAAGCGCTGCCTACCAGCCGCGTGAGGTGTATGGGCAAAGTTGACTTTGAAGCATTCGTCAGATCTAGGGGCTCATCACTTTGAACGACTCCAGCTATTTACCTCGAGCATGGCATGGTACTCTCTTATATATTGCAGTGGTAACCTCTGCGATCATATTCAATACCTCCATGGTCACGCAATTGCCAGTCGTGGAGGCCGTCATCTTAATCTTCTACATCCTTGGGCTGTTAGCCTTCATCATCCCATACTTGGCAATTGCACCGTCGCGCAACACTGGCCACGTATCGCTCTTAGATTTCTACAACGAGGGTAGATGGCCAACTGTTGGTCTCGCAACTATGATTAACCTAGTGACAACATTGGGTTCCATGCTTGGGTTTGATTGCGCTGTGCATATGTCAGAGGAGATCAGGGACGCTTCAGAAACCCTTGCGGAGTCCATCTTCTGGGGTGTTGCTGTCAACATTATCCTGGGATACATCAAAGTTCTCACGCTCTGCTTCACGATCACAAATCCCTCGGCCATTCTTAACACTCCCACCAGATATCCTTTCACCCATCTGTTTTACAATATCATCCATAGCTATGCTGGCACCAACATCATGATTGCGATCAGAGTCGTCACCTTAGTATGTGGTATGATTGCCGAGATCGTTACGGCATCTCGATAGATCTGGTCCTTTGCTCGCGATGGAGGGTTGCCATTTTCAGGCTTTCTTTCTAAGGTACGTTTGTATTCCTCTCATTGGCACTGCTTTATCGGCACTTCAAACAAGCACCGCAATGTCTCAATCACTCACACCCATGACGCACGTATCTCCAAACTTCCCCATTCCCTTTAACGTAGTAATCGTTTCCTTCCTCTGCGGCATAATCACCATCAACCTTGGATGATCCGCCAGTCGTTCTCAACGCCATCATCTCCATCGCCATCTCCACACTCCTAGCCTCCTACATCATCTCCATCGGCGATATTGTTCGCTAAGCGCCTACGGCATGAAGCACTACCGCTAGCACGCTGGTCCTTGAGTCGTGCTGGAATGCCAATCAAAGTGATTGCGTTCGTGTCCTTGGCGGCGTTTTTGTGCTTTGCTTTTTCTCGACGGCGACGCCGGTCGTGCCGTATACGATGAACTGGAATGTTGTTTGGAGGAATTGTGCTGTCGGCTACGGCGTTTTATCTGGTGAAGGGGGAGAAATACGTATTCACCGCCCGTGAGGATTTTGAAGTGGGATATGTAATGGGTACGGTCGAGGATCGAGGTTTGTGAGAACCGCGCAGCCATAGTGGAAACGTGCAGTAAACTCGCGCTTCCAAGCCATCTGAGTGGGTGCACAAGTAGACATCGTGTCAAAGGTTTTGTATCTTAAGCCGAGTGCTTGCATAAGAAATATTGATGACCCCATCAGGTATGGCAATCAGCAGTCAAGAATACTGTACATGTACTCATTAACCCAACCTTTGTTGTAGACTAAAGATTGCCTTACAGTAGATCTCAAAACCATCGAGACTTGCGCTAAACGGATGGCCCGCACACCTTAATTTATATAGGGGAACCACCAACGTCAAGTAGAAGAGGATATAGTCCTATAATAGGGTCAAAGACGGGTATATAGTAGATTTATAGAAGGGTATATAGTAGCTTCATAGTAGGGCCATAATTAGTAGTATAATAGAGCTCTAGTAGGGTAGGTAATAAGGCTATATACGGCGTATACCATAGAATAGGCCAGAATGGGGCATACCATGGAG